>Ga0099364_10007893_pt1 | contig 15083 bp, 3 predicted proteins | sample TergutTh196P3_FD_73070 | JGI IMG/M metagenome (GOLD analysis project Ga0099364, IMG submission 73070) | Microcerotermes parvus P3 segment gut microbial communities from Pointe-Noire, Republic of the Congo - Th196 P3 | ecosystem: Host-associated > Arthropoda: Insects > Digestive system > Gut ... | reverse complement strand
ATATAAATCAAATAATAAATGATTATAAAGACTTAAATTAGTAAAAAAAGATAAAAAAAAATTAAAAAAAAATCATTTATAAAAACATTTTTTCCAATCATATAAAAATAAGTTTAAAAAAAATTTTCAAAATTGAATATTATTAACTAATTGAAAAAAATAAGTTTAAAAAAAAATAAAAAAAGGATTTAAAAATAAAAATCCTATAAAAAAATACTAATTTTTCCTTTTGCGTCTAAATCCAATTAATAAAATAGCTAATAAGCATATTAATACCATAGCTATTGGATTACCAGATTTTAACATAGTTAAAGATGGAATAGACTTATTATTACCCTTGTCACTAGCTATATCACTTATATCTTTTGTTTCACTTTCAACAATAGAATCAAAACCAATACCATTAGTTGTAGAGTTTTTATCATTACTAGTATTTTTACCAATTGTAGAATTAGTTTTAGTACTAGTATTTGTATTAGTATTTGTTTTATTGTTTAATAGTAAAGCATCGAAAGGACGATTATCAAGAGACTCACGGTAAATACTATCACCAAGGAACTCGGCAACAATACTACCTTCAGGAGTAAAGGAATAATTCAATCTAGCAACACCATTAGAATCAGTTTCAGCCAATCCAATGAAAACACCATCAAGGAAGAATAGGACTATCTTATTAGCTAAAGGCTTATTAAACTCATCGTAAAGTTTTGCAATGAAAGTAGAGGTTTCATTTGGATTTTGAATGGTTGAAACAGTTACAGTGGTTTTAAGAGGACGAACAGTTAAAGAACTTTCAGAAGAAGTTTCTGCCCATACATTACCTAAACCTGGAAAAGCTGCTGTAATAGTATAAGAACCTTTAGCTAATGGTTCACCAGTAACATAGATTCTACCATAGGAATCAGTTTCAAAAGAACCAAGATACTCACCATCAATGTAAATATCTACTTCAACATTAGCTAAAAGAGCTCCATCTTCATCTTTTAGTGTTGCAGTAAATGAAGTCTCATCAATAGTTGTTACAACAATATTTTCTAAAGCAATTGTTGTTAGAAGTTTTTCAACATTTAAAATACCAATTTCTTCACTACGCCTTAATAATGGATTTCCAATAAATTCCGCTTCAATACTAAGAGGATTAGCATCTACAGGACTATGATAGAGATAAGCTATTCCATTAACATTTGTAGTGAGATTATGTTCAACACCATCAATAATTACCCTAATAATTTCACCAGGTATTGGAGTACCAAATTCATTAAGAAGAGTAATTGGAATTTCACTGTTACGATATGGCTTAGTAGTAATCTCAGGAATTATAATTTGAGTTCCCATATCTCTAGATTGTAAAGAAATAACATCATTAGATCCTAAGTAAGTACTATTACCACCATAAACCGCTTCAATAATATAAGTTGCAGGATTAGGTCCTGGAGTAAAGCTATAAATAGCTATACCCTGAGCATTAGTAATATTAGCTCCTACAATTATTCCATCAACTATGAAAGTTATTGTTCCGCCAACAACAGGTCTAGCAAATTGATCTAGGAGATGTCCTGTGATATTTGTTGGATAATTGAATATAAGAGCAGTAGCTGTATCTACAGTAGTGGTAGTAGCTAAAGGTAAAATATTTAACCATCCATTTGTGTTGGAAGGTGCAAAAGCTGCATCTCCAAAGTATTCTACAATTAAATTATCATATAAACCATACACATCATAGTTAAGAGTTAGAGAGAATTTTCCATTAGTAACTTGAACATAATAAACTGTACCATTTATGGTTATATTTACAAATCCGTTAACAGTCCAGCCATTTGCACTAGTTAGATTACCATTAATAGTAAATGGCATAGTAGCATTCTGAGTAATATTTTCTACAGAAATAAATGTTGGAATATGATCTGCTCCTAAAGGAATACTACTAGCATTTTCACTACCAATATTCTCCTGATTAACTGTAACAAGTGCAACATTAGGTATATTCCCAGTACCATTAACTCTAACATTAATAGTTAAAGTCATACTTTGATTAATAGCTAGGTTTCCAATAGTCCAATGACCATTAGCTACGTTATAAGAAGATAGAGAAGCACTGAGATAAGTAAGGCGACTATCAAGGACATCAATAATTACAAGACCAGTTGCATTATCAGGACCATTATTTACTACCATGATAGTATAGCTAAGGAAATCTCCGACAATTGCTGTTGTAACATTACTATTTTTGCTGATGCTTATATTAACACTTGCAGGAACATTTACTGTAGAGTTGTTACCGTTTGTACTATTGTTTCCAATGTTAACTTCATTAATAGATACATTAGCTACATTGACAATTTCACCAGTTCCACTAACAGATACTGTAATATTTAACTCAAGAGTTTCACCAACATTTAAGTTTCCTATGGACCAAAGTCCAGTAACAGGATTATAAGATGATGAAGAAGCACTAATAAAGCTGAGTCTAGAATCAAGCACGTCAGTTACAATAACCCCAGTTGCATTATCAGGACCATTATTAGTTACACGTATAGTGTAAAGAACAGTAGTTCCTACAGTAACATTACCAGTAATATTACTAAATTTAGTTACAGTAACATTAGCAGTTAGAGGAACAGTAATATCAACAGTACTAGTATTAGTTTCATTAAGATTGACTTCTTCAGCAAAAGCAGTGATATTAGCTATATTAACAATATGACCAGTACCATTAAGGCGAACTGTAAGAGTTAAAATTGCACTTTCACCAGCAACTATGGTTGGAATATTCCAAACACCAGTGAGATTATTATAATTGCCCATATTCCAGCTAGCAGCTAATAATATAAGGCGACTATCAAGTTCATCCCTAACAAAAACACCAGTTGCATTATCCGGACCGAAGTTAGTCACATTAATAGTGTATGTAACTATATCACCATAGCTAGCATTAACAGAAGCATTACTAGTTTTAACTATAGTCAAATTCACAGTACTTGCAATAGTAAAGTTAGTACTATTGGAACTTCCATCAGTACCATTTTCACCAATATTATTTTGATCAACACTAAGATTAGCTATATTTACTATATTACCAGTGCCATTTACACGGACAGTAATGGTTAAAGTAGCAGTAGAACCTGCATTAAGATCTCCAATTATCCATTGACCATTAACTACATTATAAGTACCTAAAGATGGACTATGACTAATATATGCTAGACGATGGTCAAGTTCATCAATAACAAGAACACCAGTAGCATTATCAGGACCATTGTTTTTAACAACAATAGTATAAACAATTATATCATTATAGCTAACAGTTAAAGAAGCATTACTAGATTTACTAATAGTCAAGTTCACAGTAGAGTTAATAGAGAAACTTGTACTACTATTAGTACTGTCATTACCTAAATTAACCTCATTTACACTTAAGTTAGCAATATTTACAATATTACCTGTACCAATTACACTTACATTAATATATAGTGTAGCTGTTTCACCAAGATTAAGATTTCCTATAGTCCACAAACCAGTGTTATTATTATAGCTACCAATATTTGAACTAGAACCCAGGAATAAAAGACGGTTACTAAGTATATCAGTTACATTAACACCAGTTGCATTATCAGGACCGAGATTAGTCACATTAATAATATATGTAACTAAATCACCTACACCAACATCCATTCCAGTAACATTACTAGTTTTTGAAATAGTTAAATTCACAGTTTTAGGAACAGTAATATCAACAGTACTACTATTAGTCTCATTAAGATTTACATCTTCATTAAATGCAGTGAGATTAGCTACATTGGCAATATTACCAGTACCATTAATACGAACAGTTATAATTAAAATTGCACTTTCACTAGCAGAAATAGTTCCAATATCCCACAAACCAGTGAGAGTATTGTAAGAACCTATATTAACAATTACATCTAAAACTGCTAGGCGATAATCAATTTCATCAATTACAAAAACACCAGTTGCATTATCAGGACCATGATTAGTCACATTGATAGTGTATGTAACTATATCACCATAGCTAGCATTAGTAGATCCATTAGTAGATTTAACAATAGTTAAATTCACGGTACTAGGAACTGTGAAATTAGTTCCATTAGAATTTCCATCAGTAGTATTTTCACCAATATTATCCTGATTAACAGTGATATTAGCTATATTTACAATATTACCAGTACCATTAATACGAACATTAATGGTTAAAGTCGCACTTGAACCAACATTAAGGTTTTCTATTATCCACACTCCATTAGCTACAGTATAATTTCCAGAAGATGCAATGTGACTTAAATAAGCAAGACGATAATCAATTTCATCAATTACATAAACACCTGTTGCATTATCAGGACCATAATTATGTACAGTAATAGTATAGCTAATCATATCATTATATAAAACATTAGCTGAAGCATTACTTATTTTAGAAATAGTGATATTTACACTACTTGGAACGGTTAAAGTAACAGTGCTATTAGTACTACTATTTCCAATATTAACCTCATTTACACTAACACTTGCAGTATTAACAATATTACCTGTACCAATAATACTTACATTAATGTACATTGTAGCTGTTTCACCAAAGGCAAGGTTTCCAATAGTCCAAACACCAGTATTATTATTATAATTACCAATAGTTGTAGCAGCATTTACTAGTAAAAGAGATGAAACAAGTTTATCAGTTACATTAACACCAGTTGCATTATCAGGACCATGATTTGTCACAGTAACAGTATAAGTAACAAGATCTCCAACAGCTACAATACCAGTAACATTACTAGTTTTAGACACAGTCAAATTAACTGTAGAAGGAACAGTAATATTTACACTACTATTAGTACTGTTGTTACCAAGGTTAACTTCATCTAAAGTTGCAATATTTGCAATATTTGCAATATTTCCAGTGCCATTAATACGAACAACCATGGTTAAAATAGCACTTTCACCAGATATGAGATTTTCAATTGTCCAAAGGGAGCTGATATTATTATAAGTACCAATATTTGCACTAGCACTTAAGAGTACAAGGCGATCATCAAGTTCATCAAAGATGAAAAGACCAGTTGCATTATCAGGACCATGATTTGTTACATTAATAGTATAGGTAACTAAATCAAGATAATTGGCATTAGAGGAAGCATTACTAGATTTAACAATAGTCAAATTCACAGTGCTGGCAACAGTAAAGTTAGTGCCATTAGAACTTCCATTTGTATTATTATCCCCAATATTTTCCTGATTAACAATAACATTAGCTATATTTACAATATTACCAGTTCCATTAATACGAACTGTAATATTCAAAGTAGCAATGGAACCAATATTAAGGTTATCTATGTTCCAAGTAAGTAAATTACCATTAATTGAATAATTTCCATTAACAGCATTTGCATTCACAAATACCAAGCGAGGATCTAAAACATCAGAAACCACAACACCAGTAGCATTATCAGGACCTAAATTTCCAACTGCGATAGTATAAGTTATCTCATCTCCAAAACCAACATTAGCTGAAGCATTACTAGTTTTAGAAATAGTTAAATTAACAGTACTTGGAACAGTTAAAGTAACACCACTAGTACTATTATTTCCAAGATTAACCTCATTTACACTAACACTAGCAGTATTAACAATATTACCTGTACCAATAATACTTACATTAATGTAAAGTCTAGCAGTTTCACCAAATGCAAGGTTCCCAATAGTCCAAACACCAGCATTACTATCATAAGTACCAATATTAGCTGCAGCATTAAGTAGTAAAAGGCTTGAAACAAGTTTATCAGTTACATTAACACCAGTTGCATTATCAGGACCATGATTTGTCACAGTAATAGTATAAGTAACAAGATCTCCAACAGCTACAGTACCAGTAACATTACTAGTTTTAGAAATTGTTAAATTCACTGTAGAAGGAACTGTAACATCAATGTTACTAGTATTTGTTCCATTTCCTAAGTCAAATTCAGTTACATTAGTAATATTTGCAAGATTAGAAATATTTCCAGTACCATTAATACGAACAACCATGGTTAAAATCCCACTTTCACCAATAGCTAAAGATGGAATAGACCAAAGACCTGTTACATTATTATAAGTACCAATAGTTGTACTAGAATTTATAAAAACAAGACGATAATCAAGTTCATCAACTACAAAAACATCATTAGCTATATTAGGACCATAATTTGTCACATTAATAATATAAGTGACTAAATCACCATAACCTGCATTAGTAGTATTAGAAGACTTAACAATACTTAAATTAACAGCATTAGAAACTGAAATTAAAGCACTGCTAGAGTAAACACCAAGATTTGGCTGGTCCACACTGGTAATATTTGCAAGATTAGAAATATTTCCAGTACCATTAACACGAACAACAATAGTCAAAGTCACAGTAGAGTTTACAGAAATATTAGCTATAGACCAAAGACCAGTTATATTATTAAAAGTTCCGAATGTAGCTGTAACACTTTGTAGAATTAGACTAGAATTTAAACTATCTAGAACTAAAACATTTGTAGCTATATCAGGACCATGATTTGTTACAGTAATAGTATAAGTTACATAGTCTCCAAAATTCACTGCACTTGTAACATTACTATAGTTATTAATAGTTAAATTTACAATTGGAGAAATTTCAGCTTTACCTATACTAGTGGTTGAAGAATTGCTTGATGTATAGTTACCATTTCCTTCAAATACAGCATACCAAGTATAATTTCCAGTTACTGGAAATGCATAATAAGCTAAAGCTTCACCAGAAGAATCACTTACAGCATAGGTATAATATCCTCCACTAATACCATAGAAATCTAAAGTAAGATTTCCAACAGTTTCATTCCACTCATCATAAATAGTAGCATTTAACCTTACAGGAACAGTACTATTTCCATAAACAACATTATTTACCACAATATAGGTATCCAACCTTTGGAAATTAAGTATTGTACTTCCATTAACTGGATTATAATTTTTATTTGAACCATTATACTCTACAGTATAATTTAAATTACCAGCACTAGCTACAGTATAACTATGGTAAACAATACCATTTGCAGTTGTAGTATTAGTACCAATATATTGACCAGCTACATAAAAATCAACAACTAAACCAGCTACAGCAAAACCACCATTATCAGTATAATTAGCTGTTAAGGTAACATTATCCTTATACTTACCAGAAGCAGTACCTAAGTTAACGGTTAAATTAACTGTAGGACTAGAGTTTGTAGTTACATTAAAGTCTATATACTCATTATCCACTCTGAAATAACCTTGATGATATGCCTCAGCTATAAAAGCAACACTAACAATAGTACCATTTAAATGAGCACTGAAAGAAGTGTTGTATGAGGGGACAGTAAATCTAGCTTCACCAAAGAATGGTGGCAAACGACTAACATTAAAGTTCGAATCAGTAGTATTAAGCTGAATAGTATAAGTATAATGAGCACTACCATTATAAAGACCATAATTTACTGTATCCAAATCAATTACAACATAATTATTTGGAAGATTACCAACAGCTAAGTGATTATTTTCACCCCACCAATTATAATCTATATTTACATTAGAACTCTGAGCAGTATTAGTCCAAATTGTCTGGTTAAAATTACCATCAGCATCAGTATTATTGAAAAACCTATTATAATTAGCTGTTAAACGATTAGCTGCATAAACACCATAACCTAAATCACCTGCATAATTATACTCAAACTGACAACTTAAAATGGAATTAGCTACAGTAGTTCCAGCCATAGCTGCAACTCCACCACCAAAAGTACCAGCACGATTATTTGTGAATATACAATAAGTTATATTAACACCAGCAGCAGAACCAATAGCTCCACCATAAGTACCAGCTACATTATCAGTGAAATTAGAATTGTTGGCATAGAAATTACCACTAGTTGGAACACCAACAGCACCACCATAAGTTACAGCACTATTATTTATGAAATTAGAGTCATACACATTGATATTTCCAGTTGTAAGACCAATTGCTCCTCCATAACCTGTAGTTCCATTAGCACGATTACGTTTTAAAGTAGAACTTCGAACATTTACAGTACCACCAGTAGCACCAACAGCACCACCAAAGTTAACAGCAATATTATCTAACATAAATGAATCCAAGATATTAATAACACCAGCAGTACCATTAACACCAACAGCACCACCAAAATCACCTGCATTATTATTATTTATCTCAGAGTTAGTGACATTAATAGTACCTCCATTAGCACCAAAAGCACCACCATAGGCATCAGCAGAATTATTATAAATTACACTATTTTCAATTATTATTGTACCTGCAGAACTAAGACCAGCAACACCACCATAACGTAAAGCATGGTTATTGTATATTGCTGTATTATTTATAACATTTATTCGACCACCTGAAGCACCAGCACCAAAAGCACCACCATACACTGCCCAATTACCATGAACAGTACAATTAATCAAATTTATTACGGCATTAGCACCATTAACACCTGCAGCACCACCATAAGAAGCAGTATCTGTAGTATTACGAGCAGAATTATTTACAAATTCAGAATTATAGTTATTTATTGTACCAGTAGTTGCAGCTAAAGCTCCACCATAAGCACCATTTCCACTGACAAAGTTAGCTCTGAAAATAGAGTTGTTTACATTAGTTGTTCCACCAGAAGTGGAAATAGCACCACCACGTTGAGTAGCATTATTATTAGTGAAATTAGTATTATTGATATTTACAGTAGAACTAGTATCAATAGCACCACCAGTAGTCCCAGCAACATTATTATTAAATCGAGAGTCCATGATGTTGAAAGTACCACCACTAGCAACTATAGCACCACCATTAGTACCTGCAACATTATTATTGAAAGTACAATTTTTAATATTAAGAATAGTACTTGTTGAAGTGGTTATTGCACCACCTCTACCAGAGGATGTACAATCAGTAAATATTACATTAGTAAAATTATGTACATCTGCAGCATGAGAATATAAAACTCCACCATCATTTGCTCCAGTAACATTTGTGAAATTTGTATCTGCTACAACAAAATAGTTACCACCAGTACAGAAAATACCTCCATGAGTAGCAGTATTCTGTTTAGCATTTGTAAAGCTAGAATTATAAATTTCTATTGGTCCATAACTAGCTAAATTTCGTATAATTGCACCAACACCAGATCCAGTTACATTTACAAAAACAGAATTATTTACAACAAGACGACCAGTACCCGCACCAGAAGTTGAACCACCAGTTAGCTCGATTGTAATACCAGAGCCACTTCCAGTAATATTTATAAATTGAGAATTATTTACAGTAAGATTAACATTTCCACCAGTAGAACGAATAGTTTTTCCACTGGTAATACTTTTAAATTCAACAGAATCAACATTGACAACACAATATGAACCGATAGTTATATATCCAGAACTAGTTCCAGTTCCACCAGTAAGGTTCATATTATAAAAATTAACATTTCTCCAAGCAGATGCAGTACCCGCACTAACAGTTGCGAATATATTGCTTCCAGGAGTTATAGTTACAGTACCACTTGTATCATTACCAATAATAGTTACATTTCTAGCAATAGAGAGTGCTTGATTACCTGTTCCAGAATAAGTTCCTTGTTGAACAATAATGGAAAAAACATTTTGACCAGCTAAATTACCTGCACTATATGCAGCACCAATAGTTTGTTTAGGAGCATCAAAAGTACCTGTATTAGTATCAAGTCCAGTTGGACTTACATAATATATAGTTCCAGTAGTTGGTAAAGAGACACTCAATGCCTGTATTAAAGAAGCAACAGTAAAAGATATTTGATTTTGACTAATTTTCAAATTAGTATTAGTATTAATATTAGTATTAGTATTTTCATTTCCAATATAAGATACATGAACAGTATAATTACCATTTAAAACATTCAAACCATAAGTAGCGACACCATTAACTAAACCAACTCTTCCAGAGAATTGATTATTAATATAGAAAGCCACATCACCATCAACATTGTTACCATTAGAATCTGTAACAAATGCAGTGAAAGTAGCTCTATTTGAAGAATAAATCGAAGAGGCATTTACAGTTACAACAACATCAGTTTGTTTATTATTTATAAATTTACAGTTTTCAAAAACAACAGTACCAGACCCAGAAATTGAGCCATTAAAAAGATTAATCAAGCTAGTATAATTAGCTATTTCATCATCAGAGTAAATAAAGTTAGAAATAATAGTTAGATTATATAGCTTTAAAGTATTCCCACCTAAAACATGAAACGCAACATCATCAGAATCAATATAAATAATAGAATCGTTAAGCCCATTACCTTTAATAGTTATATCTTTATCAATACTTACTTTAACAAAATCTCTATGAATTCCATCACCTAAAGATAATGTAGAGTCATTGGAAATCTGAGAGATACTAAGTGAATTTTCTTTTCCAGTAGATCCAATTAGATTGCATGATTCACATGTACAGTCTAAGCAGTTAGAACATTCAGTGCATTTAGAACTTGAATCACATGTTTCACATGCAGCAGCTGATTGTAAACATGAAAAGAATAATAAAGCTATAGCTATAGCTAAGGCTACCTTAACTTTTAACTTATTATCCCTTTTCATACAAAACCTCCTTTATGGTTATTAAAACCATGAAATCCTCCATATTCCATTAAAAAACTTTTATTCATAAAAATAATCTCCTTTTAAAAAATTTTTATTAAAATTATTATCATTAATCAAAACATTTACCAATAAAGAAATCTCAATTATTCCTCAATTATTTTTTAAAACATTAAATAAAATCATTGAAAGCTAATTAAAGATCTTTATTCATTTACCAGAACACAAACATAGAAATCTTAGAAGGAATGCATATGATAAAATTCCTGTATACAGTTCCCTAAACATATTCAAATGATGAAAATCACCATAACAATAATTAAAGACCCTTATACGATTAGTAGAATACAAAGATATAACAATGTTATAATAAACTTTTAGCGAAATTCTTGTATCAGTTTAAAAAAACATACTCATTTAAAGAAAAAAAATACAAATGAATAAAGACAATGAGATAATTGCCAGAATACAAAAATATCACAATGTTATATATACATCTATAAAAAAAATCTGTAATAGTGTAAAAACATATTAATATGTACATATTGTTTAAAAGACAAATACAGATTAAATCATCCCATAGTAATGGAAAATATTTAAATTTTTTAAACCATTACCTTTAAATCCTAAAATCCCTTATTATCACCTTAAGATAATATATAATACTAAGAATCCTATACAATAATCATATAATACTTATTTTTGATAATCCAAAAAACTCCATATCATAATAAAAATGCTTATTTATAATAATCAAAAAAAATCCCTATAATATCTATAATATATTGTCTAATATAATAATAAAAAAATATTATAAAAGGACAATATACTATTAAAAAATTATACTATTACAAATATAATAAGTTTAATAAATTAATATTAATAAAAGATTTTTGTGAAATATTAAACCCAGAAATCAGCTTTAAACAGTGAAATTCAGCTAGAAATAGCTAGTTTTAATCAATCGTTTAAAGTTAAAATATTAGTACTTAGAAAAATTATTCGTACTTTAAAAAATTATTCGTACTAAAGTAAAATTATTTATTAGTACTTAGAAAAATAATTTGTACAATATAAAATTATCAGTATAATAGTAAAATATCATAGTACAATAAAATTTTTGGGTTACAAATGATCAGATGAAAACAATTTACTTGTTTTTATTATCTCTCATTTAACAAAAATAAACATTAGAAATGTTTCTAAATCTGATATAGAGTATGAATTATAAGTTTAATGATCAGATGAAAACAATTTTACTTGTTTTAATATTTTTCTCTCATTAAATAAAAAAATAAGTTGTATTAATTGTATAGTCTATATCTGAATATAAAAAAATTCACTATGAAATTAATATAATAAATGTTTAATATAATAATATTAATTAATCACAGCATAAATAATAGTTAATAAAGCAAATGGAAAGCAAAATAATCGATATAATAAAATATAAAAATATTTAATACAAGAAGTTTTAAGCAATCCCTCTCATTAACTATAGCACTTATATACAAGTCTTACTATATATACTTTGCGGTTAGTTTTGAAAGTATACATCTAGGTTTTAGAATGATATTTTTGAAAAATAACTTTAAAAAAAAGATAAAAATTAAAATAAAAAATAATTATTATTATATTTTAATAAAAAACTAAAAATAAAATAAAATTTAAATTATAAGCTAAAATTTATCAAATAAAATTTTAAAAAAAAAATAATAAATTTTTTCATAAAATATCAAAAAAAATTTTATCAAAGAAAAGTTTATATCTAAGATAAAAACGAACATTCAGTAATAATATACATTAAAAAGGACCATGTGAAGTTTCTAGGAATTTTTTAAAAGATTAGAATAGTAACTCCCCATTAACTTCATATAGTCGATTCAATTCATATTTCTCTTATTTTTTCCACAGAAATTCCAGTGACTTCAGCTATTTCTTTAATAGGATAAGCTAATTTTTTAAGTTTGATAGCTACTTCCATCTTTCCTTCAATTTTTCCTTTTTTAACTCCATTCCTTTCTCCTTTCCTTTCTCCATATTTTATCTGAGCTTTTCTGTCTAGTTCTGCTTGTTCAGCTCTAATGTATGCTAAATATTCTTCTTGATTTTGTAATGCTAGTTGTGCTTTTTCATACATCTTATTGATATGTTTATCCATTTTTATCACCTTTTGTAGTAATTTTTTTGGTGTTTTTTTATTAAAAAGTATGTTTAATCTGACTTTAGGATCGTTTAAATCTAATTCACGTTTTTTTAGTTCTCGTCTTAATGTAGGTAGTTCTATGAAATGTGTTTCTTGAATATCGTCTAATGTGAGTTTTTTGCATATTTCATCCCATGGTACGAATTTACTACGATAGTATCCTGTTTTATGCAAGTTAAAATTTAAAATATTTATCATCACTACCAAAGGCAAATTTTCATAGTCATCACCTTCTAAAAGAAAAGCAGGAGTCATTTTACAGTAATAAAACTGACATCTTTTGTGAAAATCATCCTGCTTTTCAATTTGAGCCTCAATACTGACATAATTATCATCATCAATCTTAACAAGAACATCAGTAATTGACTTTTTATTCATTTTATACTTGCCTTTAAGTTCATTAGGAACATAAGTCAAAGATTTAAAATTTTTTTCAGCCAATGTGTTAATCAGATATAAGGTTTCTTCTTCACAACCTTTTTCACCAAAAATTTTGGGAAACAAGTAGTCGTTTAGGAAATTAATATTTTCTTCATCATTACTAATTTTAATCACTCCTTATTTTTCAATTTAATAAAATATATATTTTTCCCATTAATCAATGAAAAAAATAAATAAAGACATGTAACTATTAAAACAAAGAAGTATATAAATTATTGCTTAAATTAAACAGCAAATTTCACTTCAAATTGAAAAATAAGTATGAAATAAAAAAATTAACACAAAATAAATAAATTAACAGGAAATAATAAAATTAATATGAAATAATAAAATTTATCTCAACTTGATAAATTATTTGAACATGAAAAAAAAAGCTAAAATTTTTAAAACTAAATAAAAAAATTAGACTTGTATAACAATTTAAGAGACATTATTAATATTGTATTATTATGTATATCTAGTGAAGATTTTAAAATTTGAAATACATCAATTCTCAGGACTTCAATAAGTCACAAAGGAACAATGGAAATCTTACCAGAAATTTTGTGAAAAGTTCAAATGGTAAAATCCCACAATAGCTTCACATTATCTATTTTTTTATTTCAATAATTTTTATTTTTAAAAAGTAAAAAAAAGAAGTTTTTTTCTTTTATTTAAAAAAACAACACTAATTATAATTATTATTTAAATTTTAATGAAAATTATAACTAACTTTGATTGAAAAAATTATTATTTTGATAAATCTACTTTTAGAACCTTTTCAATAGTTATTAAGGTGCTTGATTTATAAGACAATTTGAAGAATTTTACAAGAAGAGCATATAGGTCATTGCCAAATAATTTTCCTAAAAATCTTGTTTATTTATATAGGAATACTAATTTTAATGAAAGAAGTTTGGTAATAATCCTATAATTATCAAAAATTATATTTTTTTATTAATACCCTAAATTGCAATATTGAACTAATCATATACCACCAAGAAGTCAAAGTAGAGTGAAATAATGATAAAAATTTTAGTCCATTGAAAAAGGAAAGACATTTAGTCCCTTGGGAAAAAACCTTTTACCTCTTCTAAAAGTAGTAAAATATGTGATTAGCTAAGGACCATTTGAATCAAATAATTAATTCATATAAATATATAAAAATTAGAATAAAAATACTGAATTTTAAGAAAAAATACTTGAGTCTTTCAAGCTTAAGATAGTTGGATATTAATTTTATTAATATAATGAACATTCAATAAAGATATATTTTATAAAGATAAAAAAAACATTAGATAACAGGTCATGATAATAGCTATCTTTCTTAACTTGAGAATAGCTAAATATAAGGCAAACCTTTATTATATGAGATATTATTTATGATATTGGTACAATAATGAAATTTTCTATTTCAGTTCTTTTTTCACATGCTATTATTTCATCTAAAACATTGTTAATTAATTTTAATTTAGCTATTGCTTCTTTACCTTTTTCTACTTCTTCTGATTCAAGATAAAACTTAATTTCTTCATTAGGACTAAGTTTTAAAATGATAGTTGTTTCAGATTCTATATAATGAGCTTCGAAATACTTGAACATATTTATCACTTACACAATTATTTTTAATATAATATTTTTATTTCATTTATTATTAATAATTATCCTTTTTTATAATAGCTTGAGAAGAAATTTTTCGCTTAATAAATATTTTATTATCATCAAATAATCTTTTATTTCTTTTTATTCTAAATATAAATGACTATTTTAAATCATTTTTAATATTAATGGGTTAATATTCATAAATATGAAA
>Ga0099364_10007892_pt1 | contig 15084 bp, 11 predicted proteins | sample TergutTh196P3_FD_73070 | JGI IMG/M metagenome (GOLD analysis project Ga0099364, IMG submission 73070) | Microcerotermes parvus P3 segment gut microbial communities from Pointe-Noire, Republic of the Congo - Th196 P3 | ecosystem: Host-associated > Arthropoda: Insects > Digestive system > Gut ... | reverse complement strand
GGGCCCCGGCCCGGGCCGGGCGCCGGGCCGGGCCCGCGGCCTTGTAGGCGGCCCCCCCGCCGGTGACCACCAGGGCCAGGCGGCGGCCGGCCGCCAAGGCCAGGGCATGGCTATATGACGCGGGGTCGGCGGCCGATGGGGCGATGGGTTTTATTTCGGCCATAAATGCTCTAACTGTCGCGGGCGATGACAAAGCCGGCCAGGGCGGCCAGCTGGTCCTTGGCCGGCGAAGGCGGCCAGGCTGACAGGGCCTGGACCGCCCTATCCGCCAGGGCCGCGGCTTTAAGGCGGGCCTCTATGAGTCCCCTCCCCTCCGCCACCAGGCCGGTTATTTCCCGAACAACTTCCGGGCTTAGGGGGCCTCCGTGCTCCGGGCCGACCAGTTCGCGCAGACGCTCCCGCCGGGCCGGCGGCAGGGCTTGCCGGGCCAGGATGAAGGGCAGGGTTATCTTGCCTTCGCCCAAGTCATGGCCGGCCGGTTTGCCCAAGGCGGCCTCGTCTCCTTGGTAGTCCAGAAGGTCGTCAATAATTTGAAAAGCCAGCCCCAGCTTCCGGCCGTATCGCCCGGCCGCGTTAATGGCCCCGGCCCCGGCCCCGGCCAAGGCGGCCGCGCTTCTGGCCGCGCCTTCCAGGAGGACCGCGGTTTTACGGTAGATGATGCGGAAATATTCGGCCGCGCCCAGGTCCGCCTGGCGGCGGGCCCCGAGCTGGGTCAGCTCGCCCAGGGCCATGGTCCCCACCACCCGGGCCAGAATTTGGATGCAGGCCAGGTTCCCGGTTTCCGCCCCCAGCCGGCTGGCCTTGGCCAGAAGATAGTCGCCGGCCAAAACCGTTTCCGGGACGCCGAAGGCCAGATGGGCGGCGGTCCGGCCCCGGCGGACCTCCGCCAGGTCAACAATGTCGTCATGGAGCAGGGTGGCCAGGTGCAGGAACTCAAAGGCGGCGCTGGTGGCCAGGAGGCTCGGGGTCAGCTCCCGGCCCAGGGCGGACGATACCAGGCAGAAGATGAGGGGCCGGAGCCTCTTGCCGCCGCCCTTAAAACCGTAGCCGCTGATTCGGGCCACAACGACCGCGTCCCTAGCGATGAGATCCGCCATGGTCTGGTTGACGCGGTCGGCCAGAGGGGCCAGGCTGGTCAGGATATCGGTCATCCGGCGCCTTTAGAGGATCAAATAATTATTTAATTCCCATGATAGCACGAATCCGGCGAATTTCACAATATTATGCTGAGGCGCCGCGCCCTCTGCCCGCGGCGCCCGTCAAAAAAATGGCTGGTTTACCAAACCCCTTTGCGGAAGCGGGGTTAAGAGTTGGCACCCAAGTTGCTAGTCCCTAGTGAAAACCCCGAAAGGAAGGGCCCCCCTCATGAATCTGACCCTTTTTGAAAATCTCAACCCAAAAGGCGAACTCTGGTCCAGGCCGGAATGGCCCGGAGAACTCTGGCCCCTTTTGTTTGACCAGATGCCCTATTGCCTCCTGGTCTTCGACCATGAAGGGCGCATTCTCCTGGCCAACGATGAGGCCGCCCGCCGTCTGGGGCTGACGGAAGCGGATGATTTTCGATTGCCGGAAAAACTGAAGCCTTTAAAAGCCGGCGCCGCTCATCTGGATGCTCGCGGCAGCCGGAGCCATAGCGTACCCCTGGCCTCGCCGGTGGATGGCCGGCCCCTGGTCTTTCAATTGGTCCATCTGCCCTGGGGTGGAGAGGGGCTGATAATGGCCGTCGGCCGGGGCGCGGCCCAGGAGCCGCCGTCCGCGCCCGTCGGCGCCTTGGACGAGACGGCGGCCGTGGCCAAGGCCGTGAGCCGCCGGGTCACCGGTCCCCTGGCCGGCATTGAGCTTTACGCCTCCATAGTGGGGCGGGAACTGGAAGAGGCCGGCGACAGCGCCCTGGCCGACATCATTGAGCGGATCCGCTTCGATGTCCGGGAGGTCAATGAATACCTTACCAGTTTTGAATCCATGGCCCAGCCCCTGAACCTGGAATTGGCCCCCCATCCCCTGATGGAAATAGTCGACGAGGCCCTGGGCGCCTTAAGCGATGTGTTCAAGGAGCGGAACATCGGGGTTTTGGTGACCCAGAAGGCGGTGAGGGTGGAGGTGGACCGGGGCCTTATGGTGCAGGTCTTTCTGAATCTCTTCCTCAACGCCGTGGAGGCCATGCCGGAGGGCGGCCGCATTTTCCTGGAATTTGACGCCGACAAGCCCGGCCAGGTGGAAATCGCCATCACCGATACCGGGCCGGGCCTGTCCCAGGAAATGATGAAGAACGTCTTCAGCCCTTTTTGCACCAGCAAGGCCCAACCCTTGGGGCTGGGGCTCCCGGTCAGCCTGCGCATCGTGCAAGCCCACCAGGGGACCCTCTGCCTCGGCTCGGACTTAAACTTAGGGGGTCTGGCGACCCTTCGCCTGCCTTTCATGCCGGAAATCCGGAACGAAACGTTAAATTGACGCCATTTGGCACTGAGGCCGAAGGCAAACCGCACGCAACATCAGGAGACGACAGACCATGAGCGTCAGATCTATATTGGTGACCGACGACGAGCGGCACCTGCGCCAAGCCCTCTTCACGGCCCTGACCAGGCTGGGGCACGCGGTGGAACTGGCCGAAAACGGCCGGGAAGCCCTGGACAAGTTCCAGGGGCGGCGTTTCGACCTGGTCATCTGCGACCTGAATATGCCCGGCTTGGACGGCCTGGGGGTGCTCAAAGCCGTGAAACAGCGCGACCCGGGCCTGCCGGTCATCCTCATGACCGCCCGCGGCACGGTGGAGACGGCCGTGGAAGCCATGCGCGAAGGGGCTCACGATTTCATCCTGAAACCCTTCCCTTCCGGAGTCATTGAGGAAGCGGTCAATCGGGCCCTGGCCGGCACGGCCGCCGCATCGCCTGCGGCGCGGCCCCGGGATGAAAGAGTGGATAACGCCCGGCCTCTCCTGACCCGGAACCAACGCATGACCCGTCTCCTGGAACTGGCCCGCACCGTGGCCTCCTCGCCGGCCACGGTTCTGCTCCAGGGGGAAAGCGGCACGGGCAAGGAACTTCTGGCCCGCTTCATCCACCAGAATTCGCCCCGGGCCGATGGCCCCTTCGTGGCCCTCAACTGCGCCAGTCTGCCGGAAAGCCTTTTGGAAAGCGAACTGTTCGGCCATGAAAAAGGAGCTTTCACCGGCGCGGTGACCCGCAAGCAGGGTAAATTCGAACTGGCCGACGGCGGCAGCATTCTCCTCGATGAAATCAGCGAAATGGACCTCTCCCTTCAAGCCAAGCTCCTTCGAGTGCTGCAGGAGGGTGAAATAGACCGGGTGGGCGGCAAGGAACCCCAGAAGATTGATGTCCGGGTTATAGCCACCACCAACCGCAACCTCAAAGCCTGGGTCGAAAGCGGCCGCTTCCGGGCCGATCTTTACTACCGTTTGAATGTGATTCCTTTTTTTCTGCCGTCCTTAAAGGAGAGGCTGGACGACCTGCCCCTTCTGGCCGACCACTTTCGCAGGAAATACGCCCGCCAGAACAATAAGAACGTCACCGGCCTCTCCCCGGCCGCCCTGGACCGCCTGGCTGCTTACGACTGGCCCGGCAATATTCGGGAACTGGAAAACACCGTGGCCCGGGGGGTGCTCCTGGCCGCCGGGCCCGAGGTGGAGCCGGGTGATCTGTTCATGGATGAGGCCGGCTTCATGGCCGCCTTGGAAAGGGCGCTGCCCCTTGAAGCCCTGCCCGCTGATGAGCCGCCTGTGGAAGCGGCGCCCGGCGAGGCGCGGCTTGATGAAGCACGGATTGGTGAAGCGCCGCTTGGTGAAGCGCCGCCGGATGAAGACCGGCCCCCGCTCGGAGAGTTCCGGCCGCTTTATTCCCCGGTCTCCCAGACCGCGGGAGGCCTCATGACCATTGAGGCCATGGAGCGCCGGCTCATCGGCCAGGCTTTGAACGAAACCGAGGGCAACCGCACCCACGCCGCCAGGATACTCGGCATAAGCGTCCGCACCCTGCGCAACAAACTGAATGAGTACCGGGTGGAACGGCAGGCGATGTAAGGCCGGCCGCCACCGGCTGAATGCAAAAAAAGAAAAAACGCGGAACTCCGCGTTTTTTCTTGCTTCTGGGCCTAACTGTAAAAGTCAGGTCGTAGTTTATCCTGAGGCGGGAATCAAGGGAAGCCGAAGCCGGATGCGCTCCTTATGAAATCCGGTTACGACTGGCCGCCCAAAGGGCCGCTCCGGCCAGGCCGATGATCCAGCCCAGACCGCCTATGATATCTTTAAGGTTGACGCGGCTTTTTTGCTCGCTTTCCATTTCGGCCAGCTTCAGCATGATCGGAGACAAGGCCCGGTGCAAATCATCGCTGGTCAGCCCCCCCGGGGCGGCAGGCGGGGAACCGGCGCTTGCGGCTGCCTCGTCTTGAGGCGGGTTCTGATTGGGTTCCGGCGAAGCCGCGGTCATAAGACTTGCAGCCGGCAGTTTGAATTCGGCTTTATGACCGTCGCCGCTCTCCACCCTGAAAAGCAAGTCCTGAATCAATTCCGGCCACTCAAAGCAGGCATTGCCCTCTTCATCGCTTTGGGCCTTGGCCAGCACCTCTCCCGAAACCGTGGCCATGCTGACCCGACCGCCCCTCACTTTGGCTTTGCCGCCGAAATAGCTGTTGGTGCATATCTGTGATTTCTCCGGGTAGGCGAAAATATAAATCGAGTGAGCTTCGGCCCGGCCCGCCGAAAACCAGCCGCCCAGGGACGGCGCGGCGCAGAGCATGGCGCAGACCATTAAATATTTTACCAACCAACGCATGTTCAATTACCCTTATAGGGAACCGCGTCCCGCATATCGTGGAAGTAGGCCCAGATTACGGCGCCCAATTCCACTTCCTTGTCCTGGCCTTCCCTTTTGAGCTTGAAGTCGGCATCGTTGAGAGCGGCAAAGCCCCACCAGCCGCTCTTGGGCACGGAGAAACTGAAGAGGCCGTTGTCGTCGGCCATCACGGACTGGGCGATCATGGTTTCATAGGGGGCCTGCCCCTGTTTGTCCGGGCCGGGATACCATTCCACTTCAATCAGGCTGCCGGGCACCGGCTTCCCGTCCAGAAGCACCCGCCCGGTGAAGATCCCGCCGGCGTAAAGGCCGGTGGGGTTGGTCAGGGGCACTATTTCAGTTTTAAGGCCCACCGGCTCGTTCCAACCATCGTCATCACCGAAAGCGCTTATGTAGGTTTTGGTGAAATGGATGATGAATTTGTCCTCTTCCTCTTCCCAGTAAGGCGCGGGCTCCATGGCGAAGACATATAGGCCGGGCCGTTCCGTCTTATAATTCAATGTCCATTTTTTGAAATCTCTGAGTTTGCCCTCCTTGAGCCTGGGGAGGAGGTCGACGGCTTGGCCGCCGGTGAACACCTGGAAACTTTTAGGTCTTTCCATGTTCATGCCGATATTCTCGAAAGGGTGCCAGAACAGGACATCCAGCGCGATATCAGCCTCGGACATTTCCATGACCGTGGGAGCGGAAGGAATGATCATGCCGAAATGCGCCTGCACGGCAAGGGGAGCCCCCAAGAGCAGCATTCCGGCCAAAGCCAGGGAACAAAAAGTTTTCATAAAATTCCTCCTGATGAAAAAGGTGATAAGGCTTCACCGGCGGCTACGACCGCCTGGCATCCAAACAACAAAAAAGCCGTTTCCGACCTGATGACGGCGGAAACAGCCTTCCTGACTATAATCATAAATTCTTATTATGACTTGGCGGACTTCTTCAGAAGCCGGTTTGATTTTAACCCAAATCAAAGCCCGAGTCAAGGAGGCGGTTGGGAATCACCAATTTTTCCGCTTGACAAACCTCTCGGTTTATATTATTGAGAATGAAATTCACTTGCAATAGGAGAGAGCATGACCATCATACCAATGCGGGACATGGCTGTCGGACAAGCCGGTCTCATCGACCACATCAAGGGCGGCGATGCGGTGGCCGCCCGGATAAGGGAAATGGGGCTGGGGCCCGGCGTGGAAATCGAAATAGTCGGCCGGGCGCCCTTAAACGATCCCGTCCACATCAAGCTTCGCGGCCACAACCTTACCCTGCGCAACAACGAGGCCGATCACATACTGGTGGAAATCAACACGGAAAAGGGCGCCGCCGCCCTCCCTGGCGGCGGGGAGGGCGCCCCCGACGATGAGAGCCTGCCGGGATTAAGGCCGAGGCAGATCCAGGCCACGCCCGGAGACAGGGATAAAAATCGCCCCCTGGTCGTGGCCCTGGCCGGCAACCCCAACTCCGGCAAGAGCAGCCTCTTTAACAAGCTGACCGGGCTCCGCGCCCACGTGGGCAACTGGCCCGGGGTGACGGTGGAGCAGAAGTGGGGGGAATTCACCCACCAAGGCCGGACCATCAAGCTGGTGGACCTGCCCGGCATCTACTCCCTGACCTCCTACTCGCTGGATGAACAGGTGGCCCGCGATTTCATACTGAATGAAAAGCCGGACCTGGTGGTGGACGTGATCGACTCCACCAACCTGGAACGCAACCTCTACCTGGCCATGGGGTTCTTGGAATTGGGCATCCCCACCGTCCTGGCCATGAACATGATGGACCTGGCCGAGGCGGCCGGCCTCAACATCGACCTTAAAAGAATAGAAAAAATCCTGGGAGTCCCGGCCGTGCCGGTGGTGGCCAGAACCGGGGCGGGTCTCAAGGGGCTGCTGGACCGGATGCTGGAGACGGCCGACGGGGCGGACGGGGTCTGGCGCCCCCTGGAGATCAACTACGGCCAGGACACCGACGAGACCCTGGCCGCGGCCCTGGACCTGTTCCGGCCCGCCGAACCGGCCAAGTACCCGGACCGCTGGCTGGCCATAAAGTTTCTGGAGGGCGACCACCTGGCTGAAGATTACCTGGAGCGGGAGGCCCCGGCCCTTTTAAGGAGCCTGGCCCCGGCCCGCGACCGCCTGGCCGCCCACCTGAAAACCACCACCGGCAACGATATAGCCGCCTGGCTGACCGACCGCCGCTACGGCTTTTTGTCCGGGCTCAAGCGGGCCGTCGCGCCCAGCCCCCCCCTGGACCTTCGCCGGTTTAGCGATGCCATGGACAAGGTGATATTGAACCGCCTCCTGGCCCCCTTCTTCTTCCTGGCCGCCATTTACGGCCTCTACCAGTTCACCTTCTGGGCCTCCGGCCCGGTGGTGGCCGGCCTGGAAGCCTGTTTTGGCTTTCTGGGGGGACTGGCCGAAGCGGGCCTGGCCGAGGGCCTATTGAAAGACCTGGTCCTGGAAGGGCTCATCGGCGGCATAGGGGCGGTCCTGGGCTTTGTCCCGCTCATCGCCTTCATGTTCATAGGCATATCCATCCTGGAGGATTCCGGCTACATGGCCCGGGCGGCCTTCATCCTCGACCGCATTTTCCGGGCTTTCGGCCTCCACGGCAATTCGGCCATGGCCCTCATAGTGGGGGGCGGCATAGCCGGCGGCTGCGCCATCCCGGGGATCATGGCCACCCGCACCCTAAGGGACCTCAAGGAGCGCATCGCCACCATCCTGGTTACGCCCATGATGACCTGCGGGGCCAAGCTGCCGGTCTTCCTCATGCTGACCGGGGCCTTCTTCGCCGAGGGCCAGGCCCTGGTCATGCTGGGCCTGACCATCTTCTCCTGGATCGTGGCCCTGGTTTCGGCCAAGATCATCCGAACTGCAATTATTCCGGGCGAACCGGCCCCCTTCATCCTGGAACTGCCGCCCTACCGCCTGCCCACCGTCTCCGGGGTGCTGATCCACGCCTGGGAACGGACCTGGGGCTACATAAAAAGGGCCGGCACCATCATCGTTGCCGTTACCATCGTGGTCTGGCTGATGATGACTTTCCCGAGCCTCTCCCCGGAGCGGGAAGCCGAATATGCCGCCCGGGCCGAAGCCGCGGCCAATGAGGAAGACCGGGCAAAAGCCCAGGCCGCGGCCAAGTCCGAATCCCTCCGGAACAGCCTGGCCGGCCGCCTGGGCCTGGCCCTGGAGCCGGTGAGCCGCCTGGCCGGCTTCGAGTGGCGGACCAACATCGCGCTAGTAGGAGGCTTCGCGGCCAAGGAGGTGATCCTTTCAACCCTGGGCACGACCTACGCCATGGAAGGAGCCGGGGGCTTTGCCATGACCGCGGCGCCGGAAGAGGAGGAACTGGCCGAAAACCTGGCCCATATCCTGTCCCAGGATCCAGCCTGGTCCCCCTTGGCCGCGGTGAGCCTGATGGTCTTCGTACTCCTCTACGCCCCCTGCCTCCCCACTATAGTCATAATCAGAAAGGAGATCGGGGCCCGCTGGGCCGCCTTCGCCTTGGGGGCCAACACCTTGCTGGCCTTTATCTTCAGCCTGGCCGTCTACCAGGGCGGCCTGGCCTTGGGTTTTTAGGCTCATCCGGCTAAGGCATATCTTTAAATTTTGCAGATAGGGGCGGACCTATTTTTCAAAACGCTCCAGACGGTAACCGTTGCCAGCACCACCCCTCCTCCCGCCAACGACCAGCCGCCCGGCCTTTCTCCCAGGGCCAGGAAAACCCAGATTGGGTTAAGAATGGGTTCAATGGCAGTCACCAGCACCATCTCCAGTGAAGAAACCCCCTGGCTGGCCAGGCTGAAGAGGTAATAGGAGAGGCCGAACTGAAAAATCCCGGCTATGGCGACCAGGACCAGGTCCCCGGTCGAGGGCCAGGGCGGGCCCCAAAAATAAAGGCCCCCGGCGAAGGCGAACAAATTGCCGTAGATGAGAATTTTCATGGGCGGAGCGCCCTGGCACCGGCGCATGGAAAGGGCCAGGCCGGCGAAACACACCCCGCTCAAGGTGGCCAGGGCCATGCCCTTCAGTCCCTGGAGCGTCAGGGAATCCAATAAAAACAGAGCCAGACCGCCGAAGGTCAGGCCAATGAAATACCAATCCCGCCGGCTGGTCTTTTCCTTGAGAACCAGCGGGGCCAAGAGGGCCACCCAGACCGGGGCAGTGTATTGCAGCAAAATGGCGTTGGCGGCCGTGGTCATCTTGGTGGCCCCGACAAAGCAATAGGACAATAGGGCCAAGAACAAGGCCCCGCACCACTGGGCCCGACTGGGCCGGCCGAAAATACCCCGGAAGCGAAGCAAAAAAACGAGAGTCAGCCCGGCCCATAGGCTGCGGTAGGAGGCTATGGCCAGAGGGTTCCAGTTCACGCTTTTGACTATGACCCCGGCGGTGGACCAGAGTACGGCCGTGGCTGCCAGAAAAAAAAGACACTTGCCTCGGCTGGTCATTCAGGAGCCCTGTCTTCATCCCCGCTTCGGTACAGGGTGACCACCTGGGCAAAGGCACGGGAATCATGGCCGGCCCGGAGCAGGCGCTGCTTTAAGCGGCGCTTTAATTCCCACTCCGGTTCCCACTGCTCCCCGGCCGGAGCGGTCAGCCTCAGCCGGATGGTGGTGCCGCTGGGGTTAAAGCCGGTGACGCCCACCACTGCCACCGGCTTGGCCAAGCGAGGGCCCCAATCGGCATCGGCGTTAAAATCATCGGCCACGGCCTTGGTCAGGGCCAAAATCTCATCCGGATCGACATCAGGGGGCATTAGGATTTCCAGGAGGCTTTGGGAAAGGCCCCTGGTCCTGTTGATGATTGTGTCGATGCTGCTGTTGGGAATCATGATGAGGTTCCAGTTGGCGTCGCGCAGGCGGAGACTGCGCAGCCCCACCTTTTCCACCGTGCCGCTGTGGCCGCCTATGGTCACCGAGTCGCCGACGGCGATTATGTCCATGCCCAGTATGGAAACGCCGTTGATGAAGTCCTTGATCAGCGACTGGGCGCCCAGGCCCACGCCCAGACCCAGAATGCCGACCCCGGCCAGGATGGGCCCCACATTCACCCCAAGGCGCTCCAAGACGACCACGCCGGCCATAAAGACGCCCAGGGCCCGGGCCCCAGTGAGGAACAAGGGGGTCAGGGTACGCCAATTGCGGTTGCCGCTCAAGGCGGGCACGGCCAAGAGCCACTCGGCGGCCAGGCGGCTGAATTTAAGAAACAGGGTCAGGACCGAAATGGTCAGGGCGATGACCAGGGCACGGCCCAGGATTTCCCTGGCCAGGCTGTTTTGCAAAAGCTGGCCCAGCGGCAGGCCCCAGATGACCAGGATAAGGCAGAAAGTGGCCAAGCCGACGGCCAGGCCGACCAGGACATCAAGGTTGACCAGAAACCGGCGGCCATCTTCGGTCTGGGCCGGCTTGCCTAGGCTGGCCGGCAAAAGCCGGGCCGCCTTGACCGCCCCCAGGGCCAGGCCGAAAACAGCCAGGGTGCCCAAAAGGCGGCCCCAAAAGAATCCTGTCGCCAGGTAGGCCCCGGCCGTCAGCCAGACCGAGCCGATGATCAAAAATATCCAGCACTTTTTAAATAGCTGGTCGGTCAGATAAACCGATCGGCCCCGGGCCGCGTCCGCCCCTTCCCCGTCGCGGGCGGCTTCCATCAGGCCGCGAAGACGCCATAACTTTACTGTGAGCGTCAAGGGGGCCGGGATGACCAAAATCGCAAGGGCCACCGCGTAGGCCCGCCCTTGGACGAACTGGTCCAGGAAAACTTCCTTGATAAAGAGCAAGGCGGCCAGGTAGACGGCTAAAAAACTCCAGGCGCTCAAAATATTCAGTGCCAGGGGCCCGGGCAGCCCGGAAAGGGTCTGGGATCCGTCTCCGGCGGGAGCCGGAGCCAGGAGGGCGGAAGCGGCTTTAAGGGCGATATAGAGAACTGAACAATAGATGAATAAGCACCTAACCAGGGTCCGCAGAAAATCCAGGCTCAAAGCCAGGTCGGCGGTGACGCCCGGAGCGGTGGAAGACGGCGCCGGCCATAGGCTAAGGGAGACGATGAGAACCAGGTTGGGACCGGCCACTATCAGGACATGGCGCAAAAAAATTTTCAGGCGGTCCCAAAAGCCCAGGGAGGCGTTCAGGGGGGGCAGAGGCCCCCAACGGCGGATGACGCCCCAGGCGGCCAGGAGGCAGAACAGGCCCCAGGCGAAGACGATCTGGAAATGAGCCGGCCACAACTCCAAGGCCAGAGGCGTGAAAAGGGCTTGAAGCACTTTGGAGGCGTTTTTGAAAGCCTGGATCAGGCCGGTCCCGGAGACCTCCAGATCCTGCCAAGCCGAGCCGGCCAGGCCTAAAATGGCCTCTTCCAAAGTCGCGTCCGGCGTAAGGGGCGGCTCGGCGGAAACCTCGGCCCCCCGGGCGGCCATCAGGCGCAGGAGTTTTAGAAACCGTTCCCGCTCCTGGTCGTTTTCCAGCATTTCAATTATTCCAGGCAGATCAGCCGCATCTTCAGGCGGCGCCTGGGCCGCCGCCGAAGGGGTGACTAAAAAGCATAGAATCGCCAATGCGATGAGCCGCCTTGCCAGCGCCATGAGAAGTCCGCTCCCTATAGCTTAATCAAGCGGCTGAATTATACACGGCCCGGCGCAAAAAACAAGGCGGCCCTGGGGGCCGCCTGAAATAAGCCACATCCGCCTTGGTTTAAAAACTCATTATGCGCACACCTAAGGCGAACTCATGGGCCGTCAGTTCAACGCCGGTGGTCAGAGCGCCGCTCGTGACGTTCTGGGTTTTACCCAGGTCCATGTAGCGGTAGCCCAGGTCCAGGGCCAGGCTCTCATTTATACTCCAGGCCACGCCGCCACCCAAATTCCAGGCGAAGTTCCAGCGGCTGGTCTTGGTGTTCGTGCTCCCGTTGCCGGTGGGGGTGACGACAACCCGGTTATTGAGGCAGGCCATGCCCAAGCCGGCGCCCACATAGGGCGTGAAGGCCGTATCGGTGCTGATGTCAATAAAAGCGTTGGCCAGAAAGCTGTGGGCGCTGACGTCATTACTGCCGGTACCCGCCGTGCTGGCGTGGTTGAAAGTCTGGTTGCCGTGATAGAGATATTCAATTTCCATCCGGACCGGCAGGGAGGAGGAATAACTCAAATCCGTGCCCACCGAGACCCCCAGGCCGAAGACCGCACTCCGCTCACTGCCGCCGTTGCCGCTGAAATCGGCTTTCTGGTAGGAGGTCATTATTTTGGGGGTCACATAAAAAGACGACAAATCTTGGGCCGCGGCCGAACCGGCCCAACCCAAGGCCAACACCAAGGCCAGAATTGGATAATTCCAAGGGGAAACTTTTTTCTTCATTGCTGTTGCCTCCAAAGGGAAAATAAGAGGGGTATCAGGCCCGATGCCGCCACTCTTCGGATTGGGCCATAGATTGAAAATAGCATTATTAAAGATATTTGTCAAGTAAGTATAATTAAAATTGTATAATTAAATTTAATTTCACCTCAAATGGAGGGACTTTCAGTCACAAGAAAGGGCGATTTCGGACCGGAATTTGCCCCTCACGTTGCGTATGGGCACCAACGCCAAAAAAAATTTGACAGCTCCGGTCGAATTGTTGTATAAAACATGGGTTAAGAAAGGCAAGAGCGGGAATAACTCAGTGGTAGAGTGCAACCTTGCCAAGGTTGAAGTCGCGGGTTCAAATCCCGTTTCCCGCTCCAGTCGATGTTTTTTTGCGTCCAAAATTCCACTACTTAGCCCCCTGGAAATACAGCAACCCCTTGAAATTACGTTATTTTCAGTAGTTATAGCTATTTCGGCTCTCGAAACTGTAAAAGTCAGGTTGGGCGGCAAGTCGTAACCGGATTTTATAAGGAGCGCATCCAGCTTCGGCTTCCCTTGATTCCCGCCTCAGGATAAACTACAATACTGCCGGTAGATCCAACTCCGCGTCTCGCGGGCTGGGTGCGGTCAAAACTTTTCATAAGGAGAAGGCCATGACTTTAAAAATTGGGGTATTGACTGGGGGAGGCGACTGTGCGGGCTTGAACAGCGCCATCAAGTGGGTGACCAAAACCGCCGCAGATCCCCTTTTATCCGCCCACCGCGGAGAATCGATGGAGGTCATAGGGTTGCGCGAAGGCTGGCGCTCGCTGGTGGAAGTCAACCCCTCCGACCCGGAATCCCTGGCTCGTTGGACCATGCCCCTGGATGAACTTACGGTGCGCACCTGGGACCGCTATGGGGGCACGGCCTTGGGCAGTTCCCGCACCAACCCTTTCAACCCCAAGAAAGACCAAAGCGAGCGTTGCCTGGCCAACATCCGGGGCCTGGGTCTCCACGCCTTGGTGGCCATCGGCGGGGAAGACACCCTGTCGGTGGCTTACAATCTCCACAAACGGGGGCAGAAGGTGGTGGGCATACCCAAAACCATCGACCGCGACCTCTGCGCCACCGACTACACCTTGGGCTATGATACGGCTTTGAACGTCATCACTGAAGAGGTGGACCGGGTGCGCACCACCGCCGGTAGCCACAGCCGCCTCTTCGTGGTGGAGGTCATGGGCCGTCACGCCGGCTGGCTGGCCCTGGAGGGAGGTCTGGCGGCGGGCGCCTACGTCATTCTCATCCCTGAATATGATTTCGAGGTGGCCCGGGTGGCCGAAATTCTGGAGAGCCGCCGCCAGGCCGGCGTGCGCTACGACATAGTGGTGGTATCCGAGGGGGCCAAGATAAAAGGCCAGGGAGAATGCTACGCCTCGGACAAGGAGGATAGCTTCGGACATAAGATTTTGGGCGGTATGGGCGAGTCTTTGGCCAAACAGTTGGAGGCCGCCACCGGCCGCGAAACCCGCCATGTGGTGCTCTCCCATATCCAGCGCGGGGGGCGGCCTTCGGCCCGCGACCGCCTCATGGGGCGCTATTTCGGCATCGCCGCCGTGGATATGATCCTGAAAGAGGAATTCGGCCGCATGGTGTCCCTGCGCGAGGGCAAGGTGACTTCCGTCCCCCTCCAGGAGGCCCTGGAAAAATTGTACTTGGTGGATGTGGATTCCCTCTACGACACTGTCCGCTATAACGGCCGCCGCTCTTCCCTCTTGCCCTTGCCGTAATAGGTCGGCGTTTTGCGGTCGAGGAAATCCGAAAGCCAGGCACAGGGGCGGCCACTGTCCGTAATGGTCGCGGTCTTGGCGGTCATGGCCTTGGTCTCGGCGGCCCTGGCCCAGACCCAGCCATCGGCGGGCGGCGCCGAAGGACCGGCGGCCCCTGGCCTCCACCGCACCTTCTGGCTGGGCGCGGTCTGGGCCATGTATGGCGCGCCCCAGGCCGAACGCCTAAGCCGGGCCGAATTCGACGACTTGGCCGCTTCCATAGAGGCCACCAGGTTCGCGGCCGATAATGTGCAGGTGGTGGTCATCGTGCGGGGCGCCGAGGCCGCCGGCACCATAGGCCTGGTGGAAAAACGGGGGCGGAAGTTCACCCGCCTCTTCGTGGAGGCCGACGGCCCCTCGGCTTTCGATGTCTGGCGCCGGGTGGGCTATCGCACCACCCCGGAAAGGATACTGGCCGATTACCGGGAAAATGTCCTGGCCGCCGAAGATATATACCGGGAACTGCCCATGCAGTTCACCGGCCAGGTGCGCCGGGTGGCCCGGGACGACCAGGGCGCGGTTTTTGTGGAGTTCCCCATCCGCCGCACGAGCATGATCCTGGCCTGTCACCCCTGGCCTGAAGCCCCCCAACTGGCGGACCCCCGAACCTTTAAGGCCGGCCAAAGGCTGGATGTATCCGGGCAGTTCGCCGGATACAACCAGGACGGCCTGAAACTGCGGAACTGCCTCTTCAGCCCGGCCAAATGAAACCGCCCTGAAGATGACCCACTTACCACTTATTTTTCTGATCCGCAGTCTTTTCCGACATGCTAGCCCGGTATCGCGGCAGTATTTCCGCCGGGGGGCCTTCGGCTTTTACCCGCCCTTCTTCCAGCCAAATGAGCCGGTCGCAATTTTCCACTGTGGTCAGACGGTGGGCAATAATAATGACCGTGGTTCCGCTCTCCAATTTCATAATGGTTTCGGCGATGATATTTTCACTGGCTTGATCCAAGGCGCTGGTGGCCTCGTCAAAGATGATGATTTCAGGCTTAGTGAACAGAGCCCGGGCAATGGCCACCCGCTGGGCCTGCCCCCCGGAGAGGTCTTGGCCGCCGGAACCTAGAGGCATATCCAGACCCTTGGGATGTTCCAGGACAAAATCCATGGCCGCCTGGCGGCAGGCCTCTTCCACCCGGCCCCGGTC
>Ga0099364_10007891_pt1 | contig 15084 bp, 11 predicted proteins | sample TergutTh196P3_FD_73070 | JGI IMG/M metagenome (GOLD analysis project Ga0099364, IMG submission 73070) | Microcerotermes parvus P3 segment gut microbial communities from Pointe-Noire, Republic of the Congo - Th196 P3 | ecosystem: Host-associated > Arthropoda: Insects > Digestive system > Gut ... | reverse complement strand
CCGCATTGACGACTTCCGTGCGATGATTCTTGCCGACAACGTTGAAGACCGTCAGAAAGCGCTCGAACCGCTGTTGAAATATCAACAGGAAGACTTTGAAGGCGTATTCCGCGCAATGAACGGACGTCCGGTAACTATCCGCCTGTTAGACCCGCCTCTGCACGAATTTGTGCCACACGAAGCACGCGAACAGGAAGCGCTCGCAAATAAACTCGGTATACCAAAGGAAAAAATTGTACAGCGAGTTAAGGATTTGGCAGAGTTCAACCCAATGCTCGGACATCGCGGTTGCCGTTTGGGAATAGTCTATCCCGAAATTACCAGAATGCAGGCTACGGCTATTTGTCGTGCGGCAGTAAACGTGATGAAGGACGGAATAGACTGTCATCCCGAAATTATGATTCCGCTTCCGGGTAATGCCAACGAATTTAAACATCAGGAAGGTGTTATTCGCGAAGCCGCCAGAAAAGTATTCCAAGAAGAAGGCATCACGCCCGACTATATGGTTGGAACGATGATTGAACTTCCTCGCGCCTGTGTAACAGCCGACAAGATTGCCGAAAACGCTGAATTTTTCAGTTTCGGAACTAACGACTTGACGCAAACAGGTCTTGGCATAAGCCGCGACGACTACGGTACATATATTAATGAGTACTTCGAGTTAGATATTTTTGCAAGCGACCCGTTCCAGTCTTTGGATCAGGAAGGCGTTGGCGAGTTGATGAAAATTGCCATTGAAAAAGGCAAAAAGACTCGTCCGGGCATTAAATTAGGCATCTGCGGCGAACATGGCGGCGATCCTGCTTCTGTGAAGTTCTGTCACAAAGTTGGCTTGGATTACGTCAGTTGCTCTCCGTTGCGCTTGCCGGTCGCTCGTTTGGCGGCAGCACAGGCAGCTATACAAGGAGTTTAGTTACCATACATAAAAATCTACATTGTTCATTTTTGGAGGCTGTATAATCTAAAGTTATGTAGCCTCTTTTTTTTTGCAACAAATTTTAAAAAAAACATACTAAATATAATTTTTTTCAAAAAAAAACGTTACTATTATAAACAGGTATAAGTTATAAATATTAAATACTTTATTAGAGATGAACAAAAAATTTATTTGTACCGTATGCGGGTACACACACGAAGGGGCAGATGCGCCTGATTTTTGTCCTCAATGCAAACAGCCGAAATCTAAATTTAAGGAATTGGAAACCGGCGGAGGTTTGGTATGGGCGGACGAACATCGTTTGGGAGTAGCCAAAGGTGTTGATCCTGAAATACTTGAAGGTTTAAATGCACATTTCAACGGCGAGTGCGTCGAAGTTGGCATGTATTTGGCAATGAGCAGACAGGCTGACAGAGAAGGCTATCCCGAAATTGCCGAAGCATATAAGAGAATTGCTTGGGAAGAAGCCGAACATGCTTCCAAATTTGCCGAATTGTTAGGCGAGTTGGTTTGGGACACCAAAACCAACCTGAAAGCACGAGTTGACGCAGAAAATGCCGCTTGTGCAGGTAAAAAGAAAATTGCTACAAGGGCAAAAGAATTGAACTTGGACGCGATACACGACACTGTACACGAAATGTGTAAAGACGAGGCGCGTCACGGACAAGCATTTGAAGGATTATTAAAACGATATTTTTCATGAAAAAATACGAATGTATAGTATGCGGGTACATATACGAACCCGCTGACGGCGACCCGGATAACAATGTGCAGCCCGGAACTTCTTTTGAAAAAATTGCTGAAGACTGGCTATGTCCGGTTTGCGGCGTTGGAAAAGAAGAATTTGCTCCGTTACAAGATTGACGAATGTTGCTCTTACTGCCGACGGTTCAAAAACCGTGTATAGCAGGCGCTTTGAGGAACATTATCACTCTAAGTTCGGCGCGGTAAACGAGTCGAAGCATGTGTTTGTCGAAGCGGGGTATATGGCTGTTAGTGGCGGAGCTGTGTCGGTACTCGAAATAGGTTTCGGTACGGGTTTAAACGCTCTACTCACATTGCAGCAGGCTGAAAAAATGCGGCGATGTACATACTACGAGACCTTGGAGTTGTATCCCATTGACAATGCAACCGTGAGCGAACTCTCCTCTGACGACGGCGCATTGCAAAGCCTGCATGTTGTAGAATGGGAACAGGCGATTGAAATAACGCCTTATTTTGTATTGCATAAGCGTAAAAGCGATTTGCTGCATTGTACGTTCGACCGCAAGTTTGACGTAGTATATTTTGATGCTTTCTCGCCAGCCGTACAGCCGGAAATGTGGACGTTCGACGTTTTTGCCTCCATGTACGCTGCAATGAACATCGGCGCGGTATTGACAACGTATTGCGCAAAGGGAGACGTTCGGCGCACCATGCAAAGCGCAGGGTTTTCGGTAGAACGGTTAAAAGGTCCCCCCGCAGGAAAACGTGAAATGCTGCGGGCAATAAAAATGTAAATTAATGATATGAAGGGATTTATCTCAATTCCCTTATCCTCATATTTCTAAATTCCACTTCAGCATCGTGCGCGAGTATTCCAATATGTCCGCTTGTGTTGGCAAGTCCGGGATGTTGTTCGCCGTCAATGGTTCGGGTAAAGTTAGCGCTCGCTTCGGCAAGGTCGCCGTCTACTATTAATGTTCCGTTGAGAGTTATCTTTACGCGATAACCGTCAAAAACTATTTCCTGAGTATTCCATTCGCCCACCGGATTTAAAGCGCCTCGACGCGCGGGAATAACGCCATACACCGAGCCGTGATACTGATAGCCGTCAAGGTTGCTGTACACGGGCGCATCATCATCGAGTATTTGAAGTTCCATGCCCAAACGGAATGTGTTGTCGGCGCGGCGCGTAGAGCGTATGCCGATGCCGTTGTTGGCGGCGGGAGTAAGTTTGAAATCAAAACGCATCACAAAATCAGAATATTCCTTTTCGGTATATAGATTGCCGTGACCTACCGGATGGCTAACTATCGCGCCGTTGCGAACAAAATAGTTATCTACGTCGCCTGTCCAGCCGGTAAGGTCAATACCGTTGAACATCGGCACGAAACCTTCGGCTTGCTCGGCTTCGGGTACTTCATAAGGTTCGGGACGCGGAATTTCACGAATATAAATATCACGAAATTCAGTGCGGGTAGTATGAGCCTGTAATTCAATGGCTCCAGTATCAAAGATGGGTATATCTCTATTCCAAAAATTTTCGAGAATAACTTCGTCGGTAACCAATACACCGTTCAGATATATTGTAACTTTGTCGCCTATCATTTTGAGGTAAAATGAGTTCCATTCGCCTACGGGATTGTCGGCAATAACTAACGGATTTCGCGGGTGTATCTGATTGTTGAAAAGCCCTCCCGAACCGACCGGAGCTGCCCGCTGAGAATCGTCCCAAATCTGAACTTGGGGCGACCCGCGCAGATAAAGCCCTGAATCGCCTCTTGGTCCAATTCGCCAATCAACGTACATTTCAAAATCGCCATAATCCTTTTCCGAGCAAAGATTGTCGTAAGCCGGACCATCGAAAACTAATATTCCGTTTTGCACAGTCCAGTCGCGGCGCATTATTTCATCGGCTCGCACCTGTCTTTGTGCTAATTGCTCCGGCGTCATTCTTGCACGCCTGATAGGGTCTTCTACTAAACCTTTCCAGCCGGTAAGGTCTATTCCGTTGAACATAGAAACAAAACCCTCGTCAGTTGGCAAACCCAACAAATGTGTCCAAATTTCCAGCCTTTGAGATTCGGCTTCTGTGTGTCTGTTCACCTCTATTGCCTTGATGAGTATCTCCGCTACCACAGAGCCGTAATATTCAGGATTTTCCAAAGCAATAGTGCGCACCGTCTGCACTGCCGCCTGTTGCACGTCGTTGTTGGCGTCGTCAAGATAAGCGCCGGCAGTAAGCAAACCAATGAATGTGCCTGTGCAGGAAATATAATGCAGAATGTTTTGCTTATGCGTTGGCGTTTGGGCTATTTCCAAGCCGCTACGCAACAAAATAAGCCTTTGTTCGGGCGTGTTTTCCAATGTATTGACTTTGTTAATGTACCCTGTAAGCGCCCTGTCAAAATATTGTCCGCGTGGCTCTGCGGCGGCTATTCTGTATAATTGCCTCATTCCCAATTCATCGCTCCAGTCTAACAACGCCTCGAATGCTGTTTCTCTCAAATTGGCGTTTCCACTGTTAAATCCGTGATCCATAACCATGTCTAACGCCCTTTGTCCGCCAATTAATGCCAACACGCCGCCATATTTTGCAGGGTTATTGCTACTTGTCGCCAATTCAGCAACTATATCGGTCTGTTCGTCCTGTGTTTTTTCCGAAAAAGATGCAAACAACGCCCTTTGCAATGAGCGAATTTCTGCATCGTCAGTTGCAGTATTCAGCATTTGAACAACGCGCTGCATATCGTTTTCAGAAACCACTCCCGACAGCGCTCTGTATGCGGCTAAACGAACGTTTGCATCAGGCGATGATGTTTGCTCAAAAACAACGTTTGCAAGTGATACAGCCTTTTTTGCCGCCAATATTTCCAAGAAAGCGACTTTCGCTTGCGGAGTAGCATTAGGTACGGCAGCGGCAACTTCGTTTATAGCATATTCGTCTTCGTAATGAGATATGCTGAATACGGGAGGAGTGCCTGAAATGGTTGCAAAAGAATGATATGTATCAAACGACATGATCGTATTCTTACCTGTGGCAATCACTCTTTCATCGTTTGTGTTCATTGCCATCACTATGTGTGATATAACTTCGCTGCGTTTAGTATTGTCCGCTTTTGCTATTTTATCTGCTGCCACAATCGCTGCCGAGCGAACCTCGCCGTTGCTGTCGGCGAGCGAATTTTGCACAAATGACCATGCTTCTATGTCGCCGCGTTCGCCAAATGCGATAATTATTTCGGCTTTTACTTCGGGTCGTCTTTCCCTTCCGGCTGCCCTTGCTAACTCGCGATACATTCTCGGCGATTGTATGTTTTGCGAAAATTTTAACGCGGCTTGACGATATTCCTTGTTATTGCTTCTCAACGCTCTGGTTATGTCGCTGATTGCCCTTTCGCCAACCGAGAGCGTAAGAAGTTCCAACGCTGCTGTTTTGGCTGCGAACTGCGTATTTTCGGAAGTTGCTCCCAGCAATCTGTTTGCCGCTCTTCTAACGTCCGTCGCCCTTGCGGGAATGTTGTTGCGAAGAAATAATACATACGCTTGCAGAGCATCGGCAGGGTCTTCTCTGTAGTCGGCTGCTCTTGCGGCGTCGTACAGTATCCTTTCCGAAGACGGGTCGGCTATAACCGCCAGAGTATGAAGCGCAAATTTACGAAATCTTGCGTTATTCAAGTACTGTAAGGCTGTTTCCTGCGATTCTGCGCCTGCCACGTGTTGCAACTGAACGAACAGAAATTCGCGTACAGTATTCGATTGTACCACGGAAATAGCGTTGCAGATTGATTTTGCAACAATCGCTCTATTTGCTGCATCGCTTGACGCATACACCGCCATTCCGCTAATTGCGAGGCGTAACTGTTCATCGCCGCCGCTATCGGTCAGGCGTAGCGCAAGGTCGTCAATAACGTTGCCTAATCGTAACAACTCGCCCATCAGTTGATTGTGGGTTGCAGGGTTATTTGCAGGCAACTGCATAATTACGTCCGCGATTATTGTTTCGCGGGTTCGCGGGTCGGGCTGGGCAAATGACGCCGAAAATATCCCAACCGATAATGCTAATACTATTAATTTTTTCATATACATTATTGTTTTTATTTTATCGGACAAAGATACGAAACAAATTTCAATTTATTCAAAATTATATTTCTTGCTTTGAAAAAAAAATAAAAATATTTTATCAACTTAAAAAAAATGTTGAAACTTAAAAAAAATTATTACTTTTGCGCTATGAAATAATTTTAAATTTTAATGTTATGAAACTAAAGAATCATTGTTTAATATTTGTCCTTGCTTGCGCGGTTACTGCATGTATCTATACAAAAGCAGATTATACGGGAAAATGGATTTCTATTATGCCCGAACCATCAATTAGCGATTGGGTTACCGATGGAGAAAGCCGTTCTATGGCTTATTTAGGCGATACTTTGTTGCTATCTGGACGCGCAACCCACTATTATACCGGCATTGTGCATGAGGCACAATTTAAAAATTTTGAGTTGTTTGCCGAAATAAAGACCGAGCCGTATGCAGTTGCCGCACTGTGGTTTCATTCGGGCAATATGTCGGGCTATCAAACGCTTATAGCCAATACTCCGACAGGTGAAGAACAGCGCAAAACAGGCAGTCTTAGCGGAGTTAGAAATGTATATAAAAGCATGGCGGCTGATGATGAATGGTTTTCGCTAAATGTAAAAGTAGTGGATAAACACGTCACAATCAGAGTAAACGACATATTGGTTGTTGATTACGTAGAGCCTGACGAGCCATATAGAACAGAAGAAAACAGCGGAATGAGATTTTCGCAGGGGGCGTTTGCTATTAGCAACTATACCAGTAACAACATAAAAATCAAAAGTCTGATTTTAATGCCGTTGCCCAACGATGAACAGCCCGAACGAACTGACGCCATTGACGAGCAAAATGACGATATTATTCGTCTGCAGCAAGCAAATTTTCCGGTTATTGATTTTCACGTTCACCTGAAAGGCTGGAATCAAGAGCAGGCTATGGATCATTCGCGAAAAATCGGCATATTCTACGGTTTTGCACCCAACTGCGGCATCGGATTTCCAATTACTTCCGATGACGATATTTTTGTTTATTTGGATACGACAAAAAATCTGTCAGCATTTCAAGCAATGCAGGCAGAGGGTCGTGAATGGCTTGAAATTTTTTCGGAAGAAGCTCGCTCGCGTTTCGATTATGTATTTACCGATGCATTGACTTTCGACGACCATGCAGGACGCAGAACACGACTGTGGATTCCCGAAGAAGTACACATTGATATACCTGAGGAAGAGTACATGGATATGATTGTGGACAGAACCGTTACAATATTGATGGAAGAGCCAATAGACATGTACGTAAATCCTACTTTCCTGCCCGAACAAATGATGAGCTATTACGATTATTATTGGACTGACGAAAGGATTGACCGAGTTATTAGAGCGCTGGTAGAAAAAGGAATTGCAATGGAAATAAACGCTCGGTATCAGATTCCGGGCGAAAGGGTTATCAGAGCCGCCAAAGAAGCCGGCGTAAGATTTGCATTTGGCACCAACAACGAGAACTCAAACATGGGGAAACTCGAATATTGCATCGAAATGATGAATAAATGCGGAATTACCCGCTATGACATGTTTTTCCCTGTGGTGAAGCCTCAATAAGTTTTGGTTGTAGTTCTTGTATCACAACAAGCCTACGTTTTTTCTATATCTTTGAAATACTTGTAAGTTCCTACTTTCAGTTCATCGGTAGCGGCTTCGTCGCACACTATTATACCCTTCGGGTGCATCTGCACAGCCGAAATAGTCCACATTTGAGAAACGCTTCCTTCTACGGCATGGTACAGAGCGCGGGCTTTTGCGTTGCCGTTTACGATGATTACCACTTCTTTGGCTTCAAGTATCGTTGCTACGCCTACCGTAATTGCTGTTTTAGGCACTTTTCCCATGTCGTTGTCGAAAAAGCGCGAGTTGGCTATCACAGTGTTTGTGTTTAGCGTTTTTACGCGGGTGCGCGAATTGAGCGATGAACCCGGTTCGTTAAAGGCTATGTGTCCATTTGTGCCTACGCCGCTTAAAAATAGATGAATACCGCCGAGCGATTTTATTTTTTCTTCGTATCGCAAACATTCAGCTTCGGGGTCGGCGGCGGCAGCATTCGGAATGTTCACGTTTTCGGCAGGCATATCAACATGACTGAACAGGTTGTTCCACATGAACGTATGATAACTCTGCGGGTGATCCTGCGGTATTCCCACATATTCGTCCATGTTGAATGTAATAACATTTTTGAACGATACTTTGCCTTCGCCGTACAAGCGAATAAGTTCTCTGTAAGCGCCTATTGGCGACGAGCCGGTAGGCAATCCCAGCACAAAGGGCTTGTTTGCCGATGGCGCAAAAGCATTGATTTTACTTACAATGTAGTTTGCAACCCATTCCGATATTTTTCCGTAATCCGGTTGAATTATAACGCGCATAATTGACTTTATTTTAATGTATATTTTTTTATCTTGTTCTTACATTGAAAACAGGGGTTACATCTTGAAATTGTCTGGGGGATAGTCCGTGCTGTCCCACCAAATGATATGTAACGACAAACTGTTGCGGGCTTGATATGGGTCTTATTCCGGGTTTGAATAGCAAATGGAAGCGCTTGGGGGCGGTGTGTGGACCTTTTGCGTTGTATTCGTCTAACGACCAGAATCCACCGGATTCCATATCGGTGGAATAGGCAAAAATATACACTACATCGCTCAAATCATAGCCTGCTCCGTGCATTTCATCAAAATCGTATCTGCTTGCAATGTGAATTTTTTCCACCAAATCAAGCGTCCCCATATATCCCGGTCTTTTTGTATTGTTGGCATAGGCTTCAAGCATAAAACCAAAACCTTTTTTTATGTTGTTTTGAGAATGGAATAATAACGCTGTATCGGGAACATGAAAATACATCGCCAAACTGTCGGTAGCATACACGGTGTTGTCGAAATCCTGACTAACTCTTGACCACATAGGCTGTTCAGTAACCGGATTGATGTAATACATATCAACGTTTCTGAACTTTAAGTCCATCATTCTGTAATACGGCTCCACGTACAAATCAAGGTGACTGTTTTCATCAACGCAACTATATTTTGCCGAAAACAGCATCGCTAAAATCAAAAATATTTTTAATCTTATACTCTTCATTACAATTATTTTCTTTATTATACGTTTTTTTTTTAATTTTGTTTCATAATTTTAAAAATATTTTTTATGAATTCTGAAAATTTTTTAGATATGTTAGTTCAAAGGCAGTCTGTACGCGGTTATTCAGACATGCCTGTGGAGCCTGAAAAATTGGCTCGTTGCCTTGAAGCGGCGCGAATGGCGCCTTCGGCGTGTAATTCGCAGCCTTGGAAATTTATTGTGGTGGACAATCCGCAACTAAAAGACAAGATAGCGGACTTGACTTCTTCGGGTCCTTTGATTCCGATGAATCATTTCACTGCGCAGGCGCCGCTTTTAGTCGTTATAGTACGCGAAAGTCCGAATTTTACTTCAAAAATAGGTACTTTGCTCAAAGACAAGCCATACACGTTGATGGACATAGGCATTGTTGCGCTTCAATTTTGCCTTCAGGCAACAGCCGAAGGATTAGGAACCTGTATTCTGGGCTGGTTCAACGAAAAAAAGGTGAAGGAAGCGCTGAATATTCCTAAAAGCAAACGCGCCGAACTGATAATTACAGTGGGATACCCGTCATCGCAAACGTTACGTACAAAAATACGTAAAACAATGGAAGAAATTTGCTGTTATAACAAATATTCGTAATTTTGTAATTCGTAATTGATAATTTATAATTGTATATGATGACTTTTGAACAAATAATGACCGAACTAAAGAAAAAACAGTATCGTCCCGTATATTTTTTGATGGGCAAGGAGCCTTATTATGCGGATGTTATTGTTGATTATATTGCAGAGAACGTTCTTACAGAATCGGAAAAAACTTTTAATCAAACAGTTCTTTACGGTAAAGATACTACCGTGTATGCGATACTTGACGCTTCGCGGCGTTTTCCAATGATGACTGAACGTCAGGTGGTTATCGTAAAGGAAGCGCAAAATTTGAAAGAGATTGACAAATTGCAGTCTTACATTGAGAAACCGCTACAATCAACGGTTTTGGTAATCAACTACAAGTATGACACTATTGACAAGCGTTTGAAACTCTACAAAACGCTCGACAAATTGAAGGAAATAGCCGTTTTTGAGTCTAAAAAACTGTACGATAATCAGGTGCCTGCATGGATCAACAGCTATTTGACCGAACGCGGATATACAGTTGTGCCGGCAGCCGCCGCGTTGCTTACCGAGTATCTTGGCTCTGAATTGAGCAAACTTGCCAATGAACTGAACAAGTTGATAATAACGCTTCCCGTCAACGAAAAAAAGATAACGCTCGAACACATTGAGGAAAATATCGGTATCAGCAAGGATTACAATGTGTTTGAACTGCAAAAAGCGCTCGGCGAAAGAAATGTATTGAAGGCAAACCGCATAGTTGATTATTTTATCCGCAACCCCAAGGACAATCCAATGGTGGTAGTGGTTTCGTCTGTGTTTTCGTATTTTGTGAAAATACTGACTTACCATTATTTGTCGGACAAATCGCAGGCGGCAGTAGCATCGGCGTTAAAAGTCAATCCTTTTTTTGTAAGAGACTACGAAGCGACCGCCCGCAAATATACCGCCTCAAACGTGACGCAAATAATTTCCATACTGCGCGAATACGACCTGAAATCGAAAGGCGTAGGAAATTCATCGGCTACGCAAGGCGACTTAATGCGCGAAATGGTGTTTAAGATATTGCATTTGAGGTGATAGGAATGTGATAAGCCGGCAATGTGGGTTAATTAAGTTAATAAACTAAAAACTTTTTTGTATTTTTGCGGAATTATTTATTTGAATTGTTTTTATATTTTTAAAAAATCAGCCTGAATGAAACAATTTTTGCGTTTATTGAGTTTTGCCAAGCCATACGGAAGGTATTGGCCCAAGTATGTAGTGTTTGCCGTTATTGCAACAATAGCGGGAACTATTAACTATTTGTTGGTTGCCCCTCTACTTATAGTTATTTTTGAAGGAACGCCTGAAATTGTTGCGCAAAGACCCGTTATGACGGACGGATTTATAGAATACTGCAAGGAACTGTACTTGTTCTATATGAGTAATTTTACCGTTCGGCATGGAGCGATGGGCGCATTATTATTCGCCGTTTGCATATTGCTGTCAGCCTCGTTTATTTCAAACGCATTTCGCTATCTGTCGCAGCGAACGCTTACTTCGCTTCGCACCAATATAGTCCGCAACATTCGCAAGCAAATATATTATAAAATATGTCGTTCCAACGTGGGATATTTTCACGACAAGCGCAAGGGCGACATTTTGTCAAGCGTGTCAAGCGATGTGGCGGAAGTGCAGGGGTCGGTAGTCAATTCGTTTCAGGTTATTTTCCGCGAGCCGCTTACTATTGTTATTAGCGTTGCGGTGTTGTTCTATCTGTCGTATCAACTTACGTTGCTAACAGTTGTAGCGCTGCCGTTGGCTTCGCTGTTAATTGGGCGCGTTATCAAAAAACTGCGGACGCACGCTCAAGAAAGCCAAAGAATTTTAGGGCAGATTGTCAGCGTGTTTGAAGAAACAATTTCGGGAATAAAAATAATTAAGGCATTCAACGCCGAAAAACAGATGGCGGACAATTTCGATGAAATGAACAACAGCCACAGAAAAATTAACAAGCGAATAATGAATCGTATCGAGTTAGCCAGACCGCTATCTGAATTTCTTGGAGTTGCCATTGTTTGTTGCATCATTTCTTATGCAGGCTTGTTGATTCTGAATGAAAAAATGTCAATGTCGTGGGCGGAATTTGTTGCGTATCTTGCATTGTATTACAGTGTGCTTGCGCCTGCCAAAAACCTTGCCAATTCGTATGGAAATATTCAGCGCGGATTGGCTTCGGGGCAACGTATTTTCGACATTCTCGACGTTGATAACGAAATAAAGGAAGCCGCAAATCCTGTTCCTATTGGCAATTTTACTGAAAAAATTGAATTTCGCAACGTTACGTTTCGTTATGTTTCCGAGCCTGTATTACACAATATAAATCTCAACATTCCGAAAGGCAAATTCTATGCTTTAGTTGGACATTCGGGCGCAGGAAAATCTACTATTGCCGACCTGATACCGCGTTTCTACGATGTAACGGAAGGCGAATTGTGTATAGACGGCGTTAATGTGAAGAATTACAGGATAAACGACCTGATTGACCTGATGGGAATTGTAACGCAGGAGCCGCTGCTTTTCAACGATACTGCGTTCAACAATATTGCTTTCGGGATGAGCGAAGTTAGTGAAGAACAGGTTATTGAAGCCGCAAAAATCGCTAATGCCGACGAGTTCATCGTACATTTGGACAATGGTTACCACACCAACATCGGCGACCGAGGCATGAGGCTATCTGGCGGACAGCGCCAACGTCTTGCCATTGCAAGAGCCGTATTGAAAAACCCGCCAATACTTATACTCGACGAGGCTACTTCGGCATTGGATACAGAATCGGAAAGATTAGTGCAGGACGCGTTAACAAAATTGATGGCAAACCGCACGTCAATAGTCATTGCACACCGATTAAGCACTATCAGACACGCCGACTGCATCTGCGTACTCGAAAACGGACGCATCGTAGAGCGGGGAACTCACGATGAACTGATAAAAATTGACAACGGAATTTACAAAAACATGCACTCGATGCAGTAAATTCACGAAATTAGTCTCTAATTACTAAACAATAAAGAGGGTATATCCAACGGACTGACAGATTTTCCGTCCTTATAAACGCGCATGATACCTCCTGAAATTTCGTCAATAAGCGTTATTTTGCCGTCTACTCTACCAAATTCAAGTTTAATATCGTATAATTCAGCGCCTTTTTTCGCTAATTCGTCTCTAATTATACCTGTAATCTTTATCGTTAAATTTTTCAAAATCTCGTATTCTTCGGCGGTCAAAATACCAAGCATATCGAGTTGGTCTTTTGTTATTGGCGGGTCGCCGCGTTCATCGTCTTTTAGGGTTGTTTCTACCAGAAAATCCAAATCCTGTCCCGACGTGCAATAATCGCCAAACCTTTTCAAGAAACTTCCGAAAGCCTTAAGTCTGCAAATAACTTCAACGCCTTTACCGAACATTGTTGCGGGTCTTATTATCATCTGCGCCTTTTCAACGTCCGACGACACATAATGAGAAGGAATACCTGCCGCCTCAATTTTTTTGAAAAAAAACTCGCTTATCGCAACGCATGACTTGCTTACGCCTGCAATACTTAATGCTACTGTGTTTGCGCCCGGATCAAATTTGCCGTCGGTACCGGTTACATCGTCTTTGAACTGTAGTAAATAATTTCCATCGCCGTTGTCGTAAACATCTTTTGTTTTTCCTTTATATACCATTTTCATAAAATATACCTTTTTTTTAATGAAACATACTAAATCTTTTCGGGGACAAAATTATATGAAATTTCCGAAAATTCCAAGCGCGTGAGAAATAAAAATTCAAAAGCGCCTACTTTATTGCGAATTTGAACTGTAAAGATTGACTGTAGTTTATCAATATCACGGTTACATTTTGAATGATGATATGATCGCAACCATTTGCCGTCTACCAAGCCGCCGCAGGGTGGAAAGATTTTGGAAATATAATGGCGATAGAATAATTGAAAGTTGAAAGTTGAATAAATATTTACGTACAAAAGAAATCGCTTGCATTTCAAAAAAAAGCATTACCTTTGCGGAATGGAAATAGTTGGAAAAATACCTTTTCGACAAATGCGGCGGGTTTCAGCGGTATCAGGCTCGACGGGGCGTGAGCGTGGGCTTTGCCGAAGTGAAGCGGAAATGTCTAAATATCTAATACATAAATGAATAGGAAACATGAAAAAACAAATTTTAACGGGCGAGGAGCATTTTGATAAGATTATTGAAGCCAATAGTTTTTACGTTGATAAAACACTGTTTATCAAAGAATTGCTGGAAAACAGGGGAACGGTTACGCTGATAACCCGACCGCGTCGTTTCGGAAAAACGCTCAATATGAACATGTTGAAGCATTTTTTTGACGGCGGCAAGGATAGTCGTTCGTTGTTTGACGGTCTTAAAATTATGGAACACAGCAATATAGTGGAAAAACATCTGAACAAGTATCCGGTTGTTTCGCTGACGCTGAAAAATATTGAGGAACCCACATATCAACAGGCATTAAATAAACTAAAAAGGGTGGTTTCGGACATTTATCAACAAAACTTGTTCCTGTATGAAAGCGACTGCCTCAACGAACGACAAAAAAAAGATTTCTACATGTTTTTTGATAGAACATCTTCGGAGGAGGAACTTAAAGACGCACTGCAATTTTTGACGAACTGCCTGTACACCTACTACAAAAAACAAGTAATCGTCCTGATAGACGAATACGATAGACCCATTGACAGCGCGTATATTGAAGGCTATTATTCAAAAATGATAAAATTTATGCGCGGATTTTTGGGCGGCGTTTTCAAAACCAACGACTACCTCGAATTTGGCGTTTTGACCGGCGTACAGAGAATATCAAAAGAAAGTTTGATAAGTGAATTTAACAATTTGGTTGTATGCGGTATTATGGACGATTTATTTGCTACTTGCTTTGGTTTTACCGAAGATGAAGTTAAAGACGTTTGTCAGATGTATGGCGTGGGCGACATGTTCGAGAAAGTTGAAAAATCGTATAACGGTTATAGATTTGGAGGACATGATATTTATAATCCTTGGAGTATTGCCGGATTTTTGAGAGAACACAAGAATAAGGATTTTTGGGCAAACACAGGTAGTATGGATATTTTGTCGGATATTTTCTTTAAAGGTTCGCCCGCCTTAAAAGACGATATAGCAGCGTTATTGACCGACAAGCCCGTTAAAATGAAGTATGTAGAACATATAAAATATCCGATTTCGTACAAAAATGATAATATCTTTTGGTCTATGCTGTTAAATGCCGGATATATCAAACCATGCGCCGGAGCCACAGAAAATATATTTTACGCCGAATTGGTAAATCGCGAGGTAAAAAACACACTTGCCGATTGTATTGAATATTGGTTTGACATTCAGGAAAAACAAACTCCAAAGGTAATTCAGCAATTTGTAACCTGCCTTCTCAACGGCGACAAAGACGGCGTTAGCGAAACCCTCAACCGCGAACTCCTCAACAACCCCAGTTGCCACGATTTTAAAGAAGAAAACAGTTATCACATGTTTATTTTCGGAATATTGCTTGCCGTTTCAGAAGATTATGTTGTGTATTCAAACCCCGAAAGCGGCAAAGGGCGTTCAGACTGCCTGATAAAGCCCGACGA
>Ga0099364_10007890_pt1 | contig 15085 bp, 11 predicted proteins | sample TergutTh196P3_FD_73070 | JGI IMG/M metagenome (GOLD analysis project Ga0099364, IMG submission 73070) | Microcerotermes parvus P3 segment gut microbial communities from Pointe-Noire, Republic of the Congo - Th196 P3 | ecosystem: Host-associated > Arthropoda: Insects > Digestive system > Gut ... | reverse complement strand
TCAAGAAAAAACTAGCGATGGGGATTATCTAGCTAGAGTACATGAAAATGCCCCCTCATTAGCATTAAGTTGGGGTGGTCTTACTATTGGTTCTTTTATTCCCTATGTGACCATAGGTTATCAGTTCCCGCGTACAAGAACATTAGGCAATGCAGATTCTGGTGATTACCTGGAAGCAACATTTACTTCTTCCTCCTACCTTGCTCTGCAAACAGGGCTTCATTATGAAATTGACGAGAATAGATGGCTTAGGGGAGATCTTTCCTTTGTCTTTGCAACTCAGGAAAGATACAGTGGTGATGCTGAGATAATAGGAACAGTAGGAACTCCCATTGATCCCTTTAGAAGAGGTGGAGGCTGGGGTCTTGGTTTAAGAACTGTCTATAGGCAGGAAGTTAACGTAAATAATTTTAGCTTTGCCTTTACCCCAAGTGTTAGCGCCGCATTCAGAAGTACTAAAACCCCTGGTGAATTAGAAGGAGATAAAGATACCTTAAATGATTACTTCGTGCAAATTTTAACAGGCGTTGATCTTGGTGTTAGATACAGACCCAACTCCACCTTCTCTTTTTATTCAGGTCTCAGTTTAAGAGTTCTTAACTGGGGTTTTAATTATGCTTCCGAAATTAACGGTAATGCTACTGAACGCTACCAGCGCTTAGACGGCATTTTATTTATGCCTGGCTCCCTTGCAAGTTATAATAACTATAAGGGTGATCCTGTAAATAATTATCTTGGCTTTGGCATGGTTATAGAACCCAATGCAAATCTCTCTGTAGGCATGGGGCTAAACTCCTTTATAGACAGGTTCTTTATTATTAAGCCCTCCACACTAAGCATAGAAACAGGGGAGTTCTTTGAAAACCGAGGTGAGTTTACTAACGGCGCCTGGCTTATGGGATTATTCCGGGGCATTAAGCTAGACCTTACAATCAGATACAGATTCTAGGAGTCTAATGTGACTAGAGATTTGCTATCGGCAAAAAAGGTGCCGGGTTTTTCCCTGCTCAAAATTTTGCCTCTTGTAATGGGCATACTACTCCTCTTTAGTTTTCTCGCCTGCGACACTTTCCGTCTGCCTCCCGTAGTCAGATTCGACAGCCAGGGCGGAAGCTATATAAACGACAGCATAGTAGAAAGCGGCTCCCGCCTTACCCAACCTCCCGACCCAACCAGACCCAGCTATGTCTTCGCCGGCTGGTACACCTCCCGTGCCTTTGACCAGCCCTACAACTTCTCCCTCCTCGTTTATAACTCCTTCACCCTCTTTGCCCGCTGGGAGCTGCGCGATACGCCAAGAGTGGCGGTGGTGAGCTTTGACAGTAAGGGCGGAAGTGCAGTACTCCCACGAACCGTACACATAGGTTTCCCTGTAAGCCGTCCTGATAACCCTTTAAAAGACGAAAGTGTTTTCCGGGGCTGGTATTTAGAGGATACTGATGCTCCCGGTTTTGATCCGGATGAAGCACAGCCCTATAATTTTTCTACTCCTGTAACTGAAAGTTTCTCCCTCTATGCCTTGTGGGAAGATTTGACAGTTACCTTTAATGCCAATGGCGGTGAGTTTACTTCCGGTGTGACTGAGTCTGTTGTGTCAGTAACATTAGGTCAGCGTATAGATGCTCCCAATCCTCCTCCCACAAATCCTCCTGAAAATTTCGGCGGTTGGTACATAGATACTGATTTTTCTGAGCCCTATGATTTTAATTTGCCTGTAAGCGAGAGTTTCACTCTTTATGCAAGATGGTATCCCGGCGTGCCCACAACATTTACTGTTACCTTTGAAAGCAATGGCGGCAGCACAATATCACCCCTAATCGTGAACGCAGGTCATGCTGCTGCAAGACCTGAAGATCCAACACGGATAGGCGCTTATGCTTTCCGAGCTTGGTATACAGATGATCCAATGGTCCCCGGCTTTCCCGAAGACACGCTGCCCTACGATTTCTCCACACCTGTAACTGCAAACCTTACCCTTTATGCGGACTGGCTGACTCTGACTGGTTTTACAGTTCGCTTTCACACTAATGGCGGCACAGGTAATATAAACGGTGAGACAATAACAGATAACCTGGTTACTGTGACTATGTATGAAGGTGAGGCAGTGGCAGAACCGGGAACAACTTTTTCCCGCACTTATACAGGCGGCAGCCCTCATAATGTTACCCCTACAGGTGCTTTACCTGCAGGTTGGGATAATACAAACGGTTGGACACCCGCAGCATCAGGTTACAGCTTCCGGGGCTGGTACACCGACGATATCACCTTCTTAAACAGGTTCGATTTTAACACCCCTATCACCGAAGACATTACCGATGACGAAGGTAATTTTAATCTGTACGCGAAGTGGCTTCCCCATTACATGGTGAACATAGCAAGCGGTGAGTTCTTGATGGGAAGCGACAGAAGTGAACTTGGAGCTCTTAACAGCGAGATGCCCCAGCACAGGGTTATAATGAGCGACTTTGTCATGGCAGGCATAACAGTCACCCGTGGACTCTGGGAATATGTAATGAGCGCTCATACGGCTCATGGGTTATTACAAGCTCGCAGAGCAGACGGTGTTGATATTATTAACCCCAGCATGTCACCTTCATCAGGGACCAATATGCCAGTGGAAACTATCTCCTGGTACGAGGCTTTGGTCTTTGCCAACAGGCTCAGCATTATAGAAGGACTTAGCCCTGTGTACAGCATAGACGGGAAGTTCCATCCCGACACCTGGGGAGCGGTTCCCACAAATGCCAGTACAGTCTGGAACAGAGTAATTACAAATAGGGATGCCAGCGGCTTCCGCATGCCCACAGAGGCGGAGTGGGAGTATGCTGCAAGGGCAGGTACGACAACACCATGGAGTACAGGCAACAATATTGTTCATGCTAATGATCCAGGAACTGCACCTGCACAAGCTAATTTTAACTTGAGCCCGGATACTTCTTCTACCACTACTGCTGTCGGTAATTATCCGGCAAATCCCTGGGGGCTTTTTGATGTTCATGGGAATGTATGGGAGTGGTGCTGGGATTGGTTCAACGATAGAGACTACTATGCTAATTCCCCCCTGCGTGATCCTCCGGGACCGGACTCCAGCGGCACCCAAACAGGGGGAACTCGTGTGTTACGTGGCGGTTCACATAGATCAGACAGACTGGCAATACGCTCGGCTAACCGCTGGAGACATATACCGCCTTACAAGGTAGATGTAAATAATGCCAGTGATAATCAAGGCTTGCGTATTGCCGTCAACAGTGATAGGTAAACGGAAACAGTGTTTCCATAAAACGGAAACGGTGTAGCTGTTTTACGGCTACACTGTAGCGATTGAAAACATGAAGTGATTTAATTGTAAACTGATACACTGTATCAATCGCTAACAGTGTTATCGTTTTTCGCTAGCACTGCTAGCGTGGTAGAGTTTGAAAAGGAGTTAACATGAGGAAAAGTATAACTTTAATTTTAACTGCATTGTTTGCAGCCATATTTATTACAGCCTGTGCCTGTCCGCCTGATTTTGTTCAGCCTCCTACTGCGGCAGAGCTAGCGGCAGCAGAACGCGCAGCGGCGAGACCTGCTCCAAGAACATCTGCTGCAAGCACAGCTGAAGCAGCAGAACTGCCGCCTCCTTCTCCGCCTCTCATTGCAGAGCTTCCCGGCGAAGCCGAACCTGAACCCATACTTGCCGGGGATATGGAAAGATACAGAATAGATCCTAACCCTGAGATAGGCCTTTCATCTATCTTGTTCAACCCCTACGAAGATGATATGACCTTTAGCCTTCCTGTTCTTCATAGTACACCTGTTGCAAGATGGAGCCTTGAAGTTCACGAACCCATTGCTCCCTTCCTCATCTTTCATGAGTGGACAGGACAGGGGCAGCCCCCTAATGAAGTAATGTGGGATGGAAAAAATTTTAACGATGAATGGATACACTCAGCATCGGACTATCCTCTTGTCTTTACAGCTACTGATATAAACGGAGTAACAAGATCAGTGCAGGGCAGACTCATGGTTGATGTCTTTGTCATACAGGAAGATTTTGGTAAACGCATAGTAATTCCTTCCATAGTCTTTGCTCCGAACCAGGGCAGCTGGGACGGACTCGATCCCGATACCTATGCAAACAACCAGTGGATTATTTCCCGCCTTGTGCTGGCTCTAAACACCCATAGCAATTACCAGGTTAGAATAGAAGGCCATGCCAACTATACCTTATCTCCTGCAAATGTCGCCGGCCGCCAGCGTGAGCAGACAGAGGAACTCGGACCCTTAAGTGAAATGCGTGCAAACACCATCATGCAAGACCTTGTCCTTAGGGGCATTACTCCGAGCCGGCTTAGTGCCTACGGTGTCGGTGGAGCACGCCCTGTAGCCAACTGGGATGACCATGACAACTGGTGGAAGAACCGCCGTGTTGAATTTATTTTGATTGAGTAAAACTTAATTGGGGGATGAGCATGAATCTATTTGAAGCGATCAAGGAACGCTACAGTTACAGGGGAGACTACCAGAACATCACTGTAAGCCGCGAAGACCTTACAAAAATTTTACAGGCAGGACTGGACGCACCCTCAGGCGGCAACGCACAGACTACATCCCTCATAGGAATTGATGATCCTTCAATCTTAAAATCCATCGCAGCTATCATCACCAAGAAAGGCCTTGAAACTTTAAGCGCCGGCATCATAGTACTTGCAAAAGCCAAACCCGTTTTCCGCGACATAAGCTTCGCCGTCCAGGATTACTCAGCCGCAATAGAAAACATACTCCTCGCAATCAGCGCACTCGGCTACGTTAGCTGCTGGATAGAAGGTGAAGTCACCTACAGCGAAGAAAGACAAAAGGCAATCAGAGAGTTGCTAAAAATCCCCGACGAGTATAAAGTAGTCTGCTACCTCCCCATAGGCAAACCTGTAAATCCCGGTAAGCGCGCCGACAAAAAACCCTTTGGGGAGAGAGCATTTTTTAATTACTTTGGTGGGTAGTTTTTTACCACTAACCACATGAAAACAAATTTTACCACAAACCACACGAACGACACTAACATGCGGGCTAGCTTTTTAACACGAACCACACTAACCACGCGAACGTGATTGGGATTTGGATCTACCACGAACCACACTAACCACACGAACCTCACGAACGTGATTGGGATTTGGATCTACCACGAACCACACTAACCACGCGAACGTAATGAGGATTTGAATTTACCACGAACCACACTAACCACGCGAACGTAATGGGGATTTGAATTTACCACGAACCACACTAACCACACGAACCTCACGAACGTGATTGGGATATGAATTTACCATGAACCACACTAACCACACGAACGTGATGGAAGGCTTGATCATCTGGCTATTCTAATTATTTCTGCTTTGGGGAATGCATTAAAATTTACCAGTATACCTAATTTATAACCCGTGATTGCCAAGTAGTTCATTAATTGTGCCTTATGTTGATTGGTAATAGTAGATACGGATTTTAGTTCAATGATAATTTTATTATAACAGATAATGTCTGCAATATATTTTGCTGACAATGGGATGCCATCGTAAATAATATCTAATTTTTGCTGTGACACAAATGGAATTTTTTTGTTTCTTAATTCAATTTCCAACGCTTCATGATATACAGCTTCCAAAAAACCAGATCCCAATTTTCTATTTACTGCATATATGCAAGAGTATATTTCAAAGCATTCTTCTTTGTAAATTAAACCTGCATCGTTTCTTTCTTCACCTTTGGTGTTGTTAGTGTGGTTCGTGGTTAGCTCTTTTGGCTCCTTGTTGGTGAGGTTCGTGTGGTTCGTGGTAGATTCTTCATGCTCTTTGTTAGTGAGGTTAGTGTGGTTCGTGGTTAGCTCTTTTGGCTCCTTGTTGGTGAGGTTCGTGTGGTTCGTGGTTAGCTCTCCTGGCTCCTTGTTGGTGAGGTTAGTGAGGTTCGTGTTCAGCTCTCCTGGCTCCTTGTTGGTGCTGTTCGTGAGGTTCGTGTTCAGCTCTCCTGGCTCCTTGTTGGTGAGGTTCGTGTGGTTCGTGTTCAGCTCTCCGTTTTCTTTGTTAGAGTGGTTAGTGTGGTTCGTGGTGAATTCTCCAAGCTCCTTGTTAGTGAGGTTTGTGTGGTTCGTGGTAGATTCCCTGGGCTCCTTGTTGGTGAGGTTGGTGTGGATCGTGGTCAACTCTCTCTTTCTCAACCCACTGCTTTCTTCAGCGCCTCAACTTTATCCGTGCTCTCCCAGGGGAACTCGCTTCTGCCGAAGTGGCCGTAGCTGGCTGTCTTTTCGTAGATGGGGCGGCGCAGGTTGAAGCTCTTGATGATGCCGGCGGGGCTTAGGTCGAAAACTTTTTTCACAGCTTCTTCTATGCGTCTTTCGTCTGCCTTGGCGGTGCCGAAGGTGTCTACTGCTACAGAGACGGGGAAGGGGACTCCTATGGCGTAGGCTAGCTGTATCTCGCACCTGGCAGCAAGTTTAGCGGCGACTATGGTTTTTGCAACATTGCGGGCTGCGTAAGCTGCAGAGCGGTCTACCTTGGTGGGATCCTTGCCGGAGAAGGCGCCGCCGCCGTGCCTGCCCATGCCGCCGTAAGTGTCTACAATAATTTTACGGCCTGTAAGACCTGTGTCACCGGTGGGGCCGCCTACAACAAAGCGGCCTGTGGGGTTTATGTAGTACTTTGTTTTCTTGTCCAATAGGCCTGAGTTTGCAAGTTCAGGTTTGATGATCTCTTCAATTACAGCTGCTTCAATTTGTTTATGAGTTACATCGGGATCATGCTGATGTGAAATTACTATTGCATCTATGCGTACAGGTTTTTGGCCTGCATATTCAATAGTTACCTGGCTCTTGGCATCGGGCCTTAGCCAGGGGAGGCTTTTATTCTTACGCAGCTTTGCCGCACGTATTAAGAGCTTATGAGCCAGGGTGATAGGCAGGGGCATCAGCTCGCGGGTTTCGTTACAGGCAAAGCCGAACATCATCCCCTGATCTCCAGCGCCTTGCTGACCACGGTATTTTTTCAAACCTGTTCCGGAAACCCCCTGGCTTATGTCGGGGGATTGGTTGTTGATCATTTCAAGGACAGCCATGGATTCATGATCGAGGCCGTAGGCAGGGTTATCGTAGCCTATCTCTTTTACAACATGGCGTACTATTTCCTGGAAGTTAACAAAAGTATTGGTTGTGATTTCGCCCCCGACCAGCACCATGGAGGTAGATGCGAAAGTCTCGCAGGCAACCCGGCTTTGGGGATCATCTTTTAAACAGGCATCCAGTATTGCGTCCGATACCTTGTCACAGAGCTTATCGGGATGACCTTCTCCCACCGATTCAGAGGTAAAAAATGTTTGTCTGTCTTTCATATAATCTCCATTTCTCTTAATAACTAAGTTTATCAGATATTAAGATTAGAGACTATCCGCTAAACTCCTTAAACCATCTGCAGTGTCATGTCTGTTTCTCTGATCTTCTATAACTGCTACTTCATTAAAGAGATTTCTCATTACTCCCCTGGCTCCCTGATCGTTAAGGTTCATCTGAAGATCAGGTATAGTAAGTACCATTCCGGGAGTGATTCTGTCATGATCTACAACGAGATCACGGGATGCCATCATTATAACGGGGAAGTAAAATCCGTTGCCGTAAAATTGCCTTGATATTCTTGACAGGGTATCTCCCCTTACAACTGTATATCTTCTTGCTCCTTCGAGTATTAGGCTATCAGCATACTGTTCGTAAATTGTTTCCAGTGCAGCTTCAATTTCTGCCTGAGTTGCAGGCTGGGATGGGGTCTGCCCTCCCGCTTCCTGGGTTTCTGATGCAGGCTGGGATCTGCATGCAAACAAGAACAGGGTAATCAGCAACAATCCTGTAAATTTCCCTAGCTTTTTCATATTTTTCTCCTTTATTCTATAATTTTGGAATATATTATAATTCTTGTGAATTAATTCATTAAAAGCAAGCTTAATTCACCCTAATTGTAGTATAATTAAGTATATCACATGAAACTTGTTTCATATTAAACTAGTTCCATATGAAACATGTTCTACGGAGTATATATGACAAAAAAATTTAATATTGATATGGAAAAATCTTTAATAGGAACTGTGGTACCCGTTAGTGCGCTTCGAAGTGATAAAAGCATAGGAGTGGGTGAATTTCCCGATCTTGTCGAGTTTGCCGCTTTATGTAAAAAAATGGGTGTGTCTTTGATTCAGATACTTCCTGTAAATGATACAGGTTATGACAGCTCCCCTTATGCTGCACTTACTGCCTTTGGCCTTCATCCCCTCTACCTTCGAATTGGGGATTTAGCAGAGTTTGATAAATCCTCTTCTTATTCAACAGATATAGAGGCAATTAAGAAACAATTTGAGAGCGCATTGCGTTTTCCATACGAAGAAATTTTAAAGGCCAAAATTATTTTACTAAGAAAGATCTTTACTGATAATGTTAAAGAAATAAAGGAATCAGAAAAACTGAAAACCTGGATAGATGAAAATCCCTGGGTAAAATCTTATGCTGTATTCCGTCAATTAAAAGAAACGAATGGTGAGAAGAGCTGGAGAGACTGGTCTTCCAATAGGAATCCTGAGGCATGGGAAATCGATAGTCTTTGGGCAAGGCCTGAGCTCTTGGAAAAGCATCTTTTTTGGGCATGGCTGCAGGAAGCCTTGGACGAACAATTTAGCAAAGCTGCAATGGAGCTCGCCGAACAGGGTATAATACTTGAGGGTGACCTTCCCATTTTGATGAACGAAGATTCCTGTGATGTTTGGGCTCACAGGGAAAACTTTCATCTTGATTTTAGTGCGGGGGCTCCGCCTGACATGTACAGCCCCAGCGGCCAAAACTGGGGCTTCCCAATTTACAACTGGGAAAGGCAGTCCGGGGATGATTACTCCTGGTGGAAGCTGCGCTTAAAAGTTGCCGAGAAATATTATCACGCCTATAGAATAGATCATGTGCTTGGCTTCTTTAGGATTTGGGCTATAAGGCGTGAAGACATCTCCGCAGTTATGGGACGCTATATTCCCTTTAAGCCTATCACAGTAAATGATTTTGATGCACTTAAGTTTGACAAGGGCAGACTGCGCTGGATAACAGAACCTCACATTTTTACAGGCGAGCTCTGGGATGCCTTAAAGCCGCACTTAAGCGAGTACGATTTGGAAGCCGCCGTCCTTAATGTATTTGATACTGCTCTTGAAAGAATAGGAACTGAGGAGCTATGGCTCTTTAAGAAAAGTATAAAGAACGAGAGTGACATAGCTGCACTTGCTATTCATGATGTTGCGAAAAACTTTTTATTGAAAGAGTGGGGGAACAGGATCTTCTTTGAGTACGAGAAAGACTGTTACTGTCCTGTCTGGTATTATAGAGAGAGCCGTGCCTATGCTTCTCTTTCTGATGATGAAAAAAAATCCATGGAACTTTTATTGAAGAAGATCCATGCAGACTCAGAAAAGATCTGGGAGGAGGATGGAAGAAAGCTCCTCTCCCTCCTGACCGCATCTTCTTCCATGTTACCCTGTGCTGAAGACCTTGGAGCCGTTCCTGACTGTGTGCCTAAAGTTTTAAAAGAGCTAAAGATACTTGGACTGCGTGTTGTGCGCTGGCACAGGGAATGGTCAGAAGCAGGTCAACCCTATGTCCCCTTCGATAATTATCCTGAGCTTTCAGTCTGCACCCCCGCGGTTCATGATTCCTCCTGCCTCCGCGAGTGGTGGGACAGGGAAGCAAACCAACAGGAGTTCTGCGACTTCCTTGGTATCCCTTCCCTGCCAAGAGTTTACAACCCCGGCACTGCAAGACTCATCCTCTCACGCATAGCTGCTGCCGCATCCCGCTACAAGGTCTTTCAGATACAGGACCTCATGCATCTTTCTAACCACTGGTATGCAGCAGACCCGGCTAGTGAAAGGATCAATGTGCCCGGCACCATCACTCCCTTCAACTGGACCTACCGCCTCCCCGCAACTATAAGCGAGATAATGAATGATGATGAACTGATGGTGTCGGTAACAAAGCTGCAGTAGACAACACTAGGATTTTTTCAAAAAATATAAACAGATTCAGCGGGTACAGCAGCCATAAAAAAGGTTTCGCACCTTACGGTAGCTAAATAGACTTGTGGCTCAACAAATTTTTTATGTCCGCTGTCCCCACTGTAGCAATGATCTATTGCAAAAGACTTATGTAATAAGAATAATCTTCTCTACCAAAGCTTTGTACTCGCTCTCTTCTGTCTCGCTAAGGCGCCGCGGGGAGTAGAGAGATTTTTCAAAGAGGAAGGATGAGCGTATTATTTCCATGCTTGTGTCTTGGCTCTCTACTGCAGCTGCCATTAGACCGCAGTACTCACCGGGAGCGAGGGATGGCCGCCATGGAATGGAGAGGGTCTCTATGCCCCAAAGGATTAGCTGTGCAAAGAGGTTTACGCTTCTTGCGAGTTCTTTGTTGCGGTAGCCCTTGGGTAAAATTTCCCTTGCTATGCTCTCTATCTTTTCCTGCTGCTGTAGTTTTTGCGATTTGTCTTTTTCACCAAAGGCGGAGAAGAATGCAAGTATGTCTTTTTTGATATCGCTTATCCAGCGTTTGATCATCACAAGTAAATTAAAATCTTTAAATGAAAGTTTTGATCTTTTTATGATAGGATAGACCATGAAGATAAGGAAGAGGGCAATAATGGCTCCTATCACAAAGTATCTTACATAGGTAAAACCTTCCCAGGGCGGATACTCCTCTCCAACAATGGGGATGTCATCCCCCATTCCCATACCGCCGCCGCCCATGCCACCTCCCTGAGAGAAGGGCATCTGTGAAGGGTCTATGGGACTAAAGAGGGCAGAGAAAAAACCAAGTATGCCTTCCAGCGCCTGCAGTGCTATACCCGGCGGAAGGAGGCTGTTGTTCGAGGAGCCGACAAAGGCAAAGATGGACGCTATCACTATTCCGCAGAGCATTACCGGGATGGGCAGGACCTTGTCTCTGATGGAAAGGGCAACCCCCTCAGTGGCAAAACTCAGTTCCCGTCTTTGCAAGCTGAAAAGCCCTATCAGGAAAATCCCCATGCTAAAAATTAAAAAGACAAGGATGATCAAAAACATTGAGTCGCTTGTATAGCCTGAGATGTTCAGGATGAGGCAGGCAGGAATTACCGACATGCCGTAATTTTTTGGAATGGCTTTTAATTCATCCCTGGCCTGACCCATCTCCGGGGCAAACTCCCTCATCTGATGATGTAACTGCTCTTCTTTATAGGTGGAGCTAAAATGCGAAAAGAGCTCAAGACCCCGGAATGTCCTCTTGTAGAAAATTACAGAGAACCAACCATAAGCGGCAACGACAACAGCGATGACGGAGTTTAGTGAAGGCGTTAAACGTTCTGCAAAAGTTAAATCTTCTATTATGTCTTCCTTAACCAACCATGGGAGAAGTTGTGGCATTAGGGAAGAAAAAAGCCAGGCGAGTATCATGATGAAAAAACAGCCGCGAACATTTGCTATCATGGAACGATAGAAATCCTTTTTTAGTATAGTCACATAGGCAGAGGCAATGAGTATGCTTAAGAAGCCGGTAAGGCACCAGAGGAATTCATTAAAGACCGCCTGCGGATCGTATGAAAAGACCCTATATAAAATTCCCGGCATGGGAGTCCAAAGTATTATTATTGAGAGCGGAAGGTAAATTAAAAGTGCGCTGTAGAAAGGCTTAGAGTAATTCATAGCCCCTCTCTTTAATCTGATATTTTTTTGAGCCATGAACAAAGGCAAGGTTCTTCTCGTCTATCATATAGTACTCTATAGAAAGCCGCTGCCTCTTTAAGTTCTCCAGCGCAAAGAAATCTTCATCGGGCAGTGCAGGTCCCGCATAGATCAGCCTTGTGCCAAAGCCCAGTGTCTTGCCTTTTTCCAGTAATACCTTGGTACTGTTACGTAATCCCTTTTCGTTCGTGTGGTTCGTGGTGATCTTCTCGGGTTCTTCGTTAGTGTTGTTCGTGTGGTTCGTGGTAGACTCTCCCTCTTCGTTAGTGTTGTTCGTGGTAAGCTCTTCCTCTTCGTTAGTGTTGTTCGTGTGGTTCGTGGTAGACTCTCCCTCTTCGTTAGTGTTGTTCGTGGTCAACTTTCCCTCTTCGTTGGTGAGGTTCGTGGTAAGCTCTCCCTCTTGCTCATCCTTTTTTGTCCGTGAAATTATCTTGAATGGCTCAAGCGATGCTAACCTTTCCAGAATTGGGATCATGGTAAAAGATGCAGGGCTAATGAGCGCGTCCTCTTTGTTTTCTATGTCCGCAGTGTGCAGAATAAGACCAAGTACCTGTCTGTCTCTCGCCGCCATAAGACATATTGCAGAGGCCGCTTCGATAATGCGTTCAACATAGCTCTCCCTGTTTCTTATGGCATACTCGTTTATGTCCGCGTTCAGGAATAGTACCATGGGGTAGGAGAGGGAAAGTTCGTACTCGTTGACAAGGAGCTTATTATTCCTTGCGCTTGCCTTCCAGTTGATCCTCCTGCTCTCATCGCCGCTCCTGTACTCCCTTAGCGAACGGTAGCGGGTGAGATCCTCGTTGAAGGGATCGCTTGTAAGCAAGTTACCCAGGGGTATGCCGCCGGGGGATTTTTGATTCGTGAAGGCGGGAGAGGGGTAAACGTAAAACTTTGTAGTCGAGCCGCAGTTAAGGTAGAAGGGAAAGAGACCCAGGGGATCAGAGCCGCGCAGGGTTGCCGGTCCCATGGTGTATAAGCCGCGTGAGGAACCGAAGGCTTCCCAGCGAAAGAGCTGCCGCCTTTTCGGTCCCAGGGTGCAGAGGCACTTTATATTGCGGAAGACCGCCACCATGCCCGTCGTGTCGCCCACCACCATTAGAAAAGACGGTAGGAGCCCGTGGTTCTCTACCCAGATTTCAACCCCTGTCCATTCGTGGCGGAAGACGCGGAGCTCAGAATCGCAGCGCACAAGACTAAGATGCCGCGCGAGGTATTCACTATAAGCTTTGGAACCCAGTATGATGACGATCAGAAAAAGGCAGATAAACTGCATAGACCACTGCGGTGTGAAAACATAAAAAAGAAATAGTATGGGTACGCCGAAAAAAAGGAGCATGCTTCCGGCGCGTTCAATTTTTTTGTCCAGCTTCTCACTTTCCGCCAGCTCTTTTGCTCTATCCAGCTCATCCATCGTAGCTCCAGTATAAACCCATGCAGCTCTGAGGACAAGCCTTCAACATTGAATGCTGTATTTCCCTTGACACCCAGCGGGTTACACATTATATTCAATTATGATCCGATCTTTTAAGCATAAAGGTTTAGAACGGTTTTTTATTTCAGGCATAAGAAAAGGTATAAAACCTGAACATGCAGAAAAGGTTGCCCGTATTCTTGATCGTTTAGATGCCAGTACCTCTGTGGCAGATATGAATCTTCCTGGTTATAGATTACATGAGCTGAAAGGACGAGATTCCGGTATATGGTCGGTTATGGTAAGTGCAAATTGGCGAATTACATTTGAATTTATTGGGCAAGATGCATATGTAGTAGATTACAGGGATTATCATTAAGGAGAAAGTTATGGGAAATTTAAGGAAACCGGTACACCCGGGGAAAGTTTTTTATTTGGATGTTCTTGTTCCATTGGAGTTAACGGTCACTGATGCATCTCGTATGATGGGGATAACACGTAAAACGCTTTCAGAGCTTATAAATGAGAGAACTGCATGTACGCCTCAGATGGCTTTAAGGATTGCTACTGTCACCGGAACAAGTGCAGAGAGCTGGCTTACCATGCAGGTAAAACTCGATCTATGGAAGGCTCGTCAAAGTCAAACCGGACCACTAAAGAAATTTCCAAAGATAGCAGTTTAAAGCAGAATAGTAAAAACACCTAATATTAGATGATATAGACATTCTAGAACTAATAAAGCAATTTTTATTCCAAATGTTGGACAAAAATAATTTCCCACCAAAAAAGCCCTTATATGTAACTTTCCCTTGTGGAGCTTGTTAGAATAGTTAAACGAAAAACACAAGGGATATTACATGATGAAAAAATTCTTATTGTTAATTGCAGCGGCTCTTCTTTTTATAACCTGTACCACTTCGGTGAGTCACAGAGAAATTGGAGACACAACAATACTTGAAAATCAAATTGCCGAGATAATCAATAGACCTGAATTTGAAAGAGGCTCATGGGGCATGGAATTTACCCTCTTGGACACAGGCGAAAGCATCTACTCCCTGAACAGGGAAGAATTTTTTCAGCCCGCTTCTACAATGAAGGTTTTTACAGCGGGATTGGCATTTGAAGCTCTGGGAGCGGACTATATCTTCCGCACACCGCTATACAGAACAGGGCCTATAGTGAACGGCGTGTTACAAGGTGATCTTGTTCTTGTAGGAAGCGGCGACATGCTTTTGGGTGGGCGTATAAATTCTGATGGTACAATTAACTTGCCGGAAACTGATCATACTTATGGAACATCAGCCTCAGCAGTTCCCGTGTCAGATTTTCCCCTGGGATCGCTTTACGAACTTGCAGAGCTTATTGCCGCGTCGGGTATCAGGAGCATAACAGGGAATATCATCGTGGACGATTCCATGTTCCCCCTCTCCAATGATAACCTTGGCGGCACTGGTGATTACAGCATTTCACCCATCATGATTAATGATAACCTCATTGATATATGGGTAATACCGGGGGCTGCAGAAAACAGCCCTGCCCAAATTATAGTAATGCCGGAAACTCCCTATGTTACGTTTATAAACAATGTAATAACATCGGGGGCGGCGGGGACCATGCCTCCCGGAATGATGGTGAGAAAACCCGGTTTTGAAAATGATACCCTTAACCCCGATGGAACCCGCACTGTTACAATAACAGGAAGTATAGCTCTGGACAGTGTTCCCCTTTTGTCAGTGTACAGTATTCCCGACCCTGCGCGCTTTGCCGAAGCAGCACTCGCCATGATTTTGGGTGAAATGGGCATTGCTGTAAATGTAGATCTGCAAATGCTTCATGACTTTAATGCCCTATCAGTTTTTTATGCTGATGAAAATTTAATAACAGAGCTTATTTCTCCCTCCCTTGCAA
>Ga0099364_10007889_pt1 | contig 15086 bp, 15 predicted proteins | sample TergutTh196P3_FD_73070 | JGI IMG/M metagenome (GOLD analysis project Ga0099364, IMG submission 73070) | Microcerotermes parvus P3 segment gut microbial communities from Pointe-Noire, Republic of the Congo - Th196 P3 | ecosystem: Host-associated > Arthropoda: Insects > Digestive system > Gut ... | reverse complement strand
ATTTTAACTATTGCTTCGATAGTACAGTTTTTGGAAGTATTTATGAAGAAAACCTTCAGCTCGCTTTATTCTATGCTGGGCGTTTATCTTCCCTTAATTACCACCAATTGTTCAATTTTTGGCGTTACGCTGATTAATATTAAAGACTTTGATAGTTTCCCAGGGGCAATTGTTAATAGTATTGGCGCTGGTGTTGGTTTCCTTTTGGCAATAGTTTTACTGGCGGGCTTACGCGAAAAGTACGATAACAACCACGATGTTCCGATTATTTTTAGGGGATTTCCGCTTGCTTTGTTTGCAGCAGGGCTCATGAGTATTGCCTTTATGGGATTTCAGGGACTGGCTATAGGAAAATGAGTTTTATGGCAGAAAACAATGATTGAAAGTATATTAATACCAATTTTAAGTATTGGCGGACTGTCTCTTGTTTTTGGGGCGCTTCTTGGTTTTTCGGCAAAAAAGTTTGCTGTTAAAACTGATCCAAATATAGAAAGAATACACGATGTACTGCCGGGTACAAATTGCGGCGGCTGCGGTTTTGCCGGCTGTGCAATGTTCGCCCAAGCCGTGGCAAATAACAAAGCCACATATAATGCATGTCCTCCGGGCGGAAACGATACAGCAGCAAAAATTGCACAAACAATGGGTATTGATCCTGTTGCATCCGGCAGAAAAGTGGCATTTATTAAGTGCAATGGCCTGGACGATAATGTAAGCTCAAACTATATTTATGATGGGCCCAAAAGCTGTGTAGCTGCTTCCCAGCTTGCAACCGGCGGAAACAAATCCTGCATATACGGATGTATAGGATTGGAGAGCTGTAAAAATGCATGCCCCTTCAATGCTGTCAAAATTGTCGGCAGCATCGCCATAATTGATCCAAAAAAGTGTACTGCCTGTGGTAAATGTATAGCTGCATGTCCTAAAAATTTAATAGAAATAGTCCCCGATAAAAGCAAGGTACGGGTTCTATGCAATTCCAGCGATATTGGCAGAATAACAAGAAAGAACTGCCGTGCAGGCTGTATTGGCTGTTCTGTTTGCCAGAAGCTTTGTCCGGAAGGAGCCATAAACCTTGAAAACAACAAAGCCAAAATAAATTATGAAAAATGTACACTTTGCATGGCTTGTGTACAAAAGTGTCCGACAAAATCTATCAAAGCAATGTCGTAGACATTGCGGTAATGTCGTAAAATAATGCCATAAGGAGGAAAAAATGGCAAATACAGAACAAGATCCCTATGCTCCGCCCCAGTATGACAGTGTACCAATAAATGCGAAGTATAGGCATATGGATTATGAAATAATACAGCCAAACAGTGTCTTACGTGCATGCTCAAGGAAGCAGTTGCAAGGTGTATGGCTGCAAATGGCAATGGCTTTTTTGGTCTTTTATCTAATTATTTTTCCCCCTTCTATTATTTTTTCTGCACTTGGTCTGTTTTATAATCAAGCTATAAGCAGTTTATTTTCAATAGCGATAAGTATAGTTGCAGGCCCATTTGCTTTAGGCTTTGCAGGGTACTTTATTAAAAGAATCCGGGACGAGGACATTTCGATAGGAAATATTTTTTCCGGATTTAAGCGTTTTATTCCAAGCGTTTTGCTTATGTTTTTTATGTATTTATTTATTTGTTTATGGAGTTTTTTGCTGGTAATTCCCGGAATAATAAAAGCATTTTCATATTCCATGGCATTTTTCATTATGTATGATGATCCGGAAATAAAACCGCTGGAAGCCCTAAAGAAAAGCCAAAAAATGATGAAAGGTTATAAAGGAAAATTGTTTATTCTTTTCCTAAGTTTTTTTGGCTGGATTATACTAACAGCATTTACAATGGGTATAGGATACTTATGGCTGGCTCCATATGTATACCTTTCTGTGGCAAACTTCTATGAAAATCTAAAAATTTCCCAAGAGAAAGCATGATTTTTTTATTGCAGTTAGGATTAATTCTTCTTTTTGCTTTTGCCGGCGAATTATTTGTCTCTTTTGTTCCCGGCGGCCTGCCTGCAACAGTAATGGGCATGGTTTTTTTGCTTTTTGCTTTATGGATAAAGCTATTAAAGCCAAAGCATATTCTGGAATGTGCAGATTATCTAAGCAAAATAATGGCTTTTTTCTTTCTTCCTGCAATTGCCGCTGTAATACAAAACTTTGATATGATAATGCCGGTAGTATGGCAGCTTCTTTTTATTGCACTGGTCTGTACTTTTATTACATTTTTTACAACCTATACAACAGTGCGTCTTTTACGTATATTACTTGAGAAGAGAAAGCAATGACATCGCTGTTGTATTTACCAATTTTTGGAATACTTATTACCATTGCCTGTTATACTGCCGGACATGCAGCAAAAAAAATTATTCCATCTTTGGCAATACCTCAATTGGTCTCTACAGGTTTAGTTATTTTAATTCTGGTTTTTACTCCTATTACACTGGATCAATACATGGCCGGCGGAAACATTATAATTATGTTCATAGGCCCGGTAACTGTTTTACTTGCCCTTAAAATATACCAGCAGCGTGCCCAGCTTAAGGCAAACATTGTTCCCCTCTTGGGCGGCTGTTTTGTCGGATCTTTGGCATCGATACTAAGTGTTTGGTTTTTTTCCAGGCTGTTTAATCTTGATTATGCAGTAATCATATCCATACTGCCAAAGTCCGTTACTTCGGCCATAGCCATGGAATTGGCAGCAAGCAGCGGAGGATTCCAAAATCTTGCCGTTTCCATGGTTGTTTTTACCGGCGTTATAAGCGCAACATTTTCGCCCTTGTTTATAAAGGTTTTTAAATTAGACGATCCCGTTGCCATAGGCATAGCCATGGGTTCTTCCGGCCATGCCCTGGGCACTGCAACAGCAATTCAGCTTGGAGAAACAGAAGGCGCTATGAGCAGCCTTGCCATTCCGGTCATGGGGATAATAACCAGTATTATCTGGGTAATAGTTTTTTAAAAATAATACCCAAGCGTTACATGGGGTTTAAATTTGAAACTACTATATAAATCCCACTCTCCCATCCACCACTCAACACCTACATTAACACCGGTACGTATGTATAAACCAGAAGAAAAGACAAATTTATAGCCGGTATTTAGTGCAAGGGTGCCATATTCATAACTTTCTTCGTACCATATTTCTTCCAAGTCATAGCCTGACCAATATTCCTGGAACCATTCATAATATTCGTAAGCAAATTCTAGGAATCCGCCAATATAAAAACCACCGGTCCTGGTATGATGAAAATAATTTAGAGCTAGTCCTATGTTAAAACCTCTGCCCTCGCCGCCAATAGGAAATAAAAAATAAAGCTGTGTATTAAACAAACCTTTTGTTAATTCAAGGCCAAGCAGCAGGCTAAAATAATCAAAGCCCCCCCCGTCACCGCCATAAAATTCAAAACCAAGGGGGTTGGTAAAAACACCAAAGTTCCACTTAGCGGGATCCATGGCAAGGTCGTCCGCCCAAACCCTGGGTTCTCTGCCTGGAGCAGCAGCACGAATAATTTCTACTGTGCCGTTTTGGTAGCGAATGGTCATTACTTCTGCAGCAGAAATTACCACTACCGGCCCGGTTTGATGGTCAAAGCGCCTATACCTGATTTCTGTAGGAGATATTTCATCAATTTGTGCTTCAATTACATTGCCGTCTCTTAAAAAGATTAAATCCTGAGCTGAAGCAAAGAATATCCCGCCAAAAAATAATACCACTATAAAAAGAAAAAATCGTTTCATATATTCACCTTCCTAAAAACTATAACCAAAAGCCAAAGCCGGCCTGAACATAAAACTTCCCTCGCCGTTATATTCATAGCCCACATAAACGGACGGAATAAAGGTTATCCCGGATCGTAAAACCAATTTATAACCAGTACTTAAAGCAAAGGCAAAACCGACCACATACTCCGTGCCAGTAATAGAAACCCAATCATAACCATTCCAATAAACATCTTCAAATTCTTTTTCACCTGCATTGGGGGTTAACTCCCCAAATGCGCCTATGTAAAATCCGCCGCTCCGGGTATGGTGCAGATAATGAAGAGCCAGCCCAAAGCCAAAACCGCCGCCCTCGCCGCCCAAAGGAGGAAAACGGAGATTAACAAACGAATAAAACCCTCCTTTTGTTAATTCCAAAGTGATTGCTGCTCCGGCAAACATCAAACCTACAGGATCGGCCACTATACCGAATATCCATCTGTCGGGATCCATCCTGGTATCGCCCAATCTGCCCGTTGCAGGATTAATGATTTCAACCCTGCCGTTTTCGTATCTGATAGTTATAACCTCGGCAGCAGGAATTATTATTATTGGTCCGCTTTGATTGTCAAACCGCCGGTATCTTATTTCTGTAGGAGATATTTCTGCAATCCGAGCCTCAATTATACTTCCATCCCTTACAAGTATTAAATCCTGAGCATATACAGATAACGCTCCGCCGGTAACTAAAAATATTGCTGCAAAAATGTAAAATCGCTTCATAAATTTGCTCCTTTAGCCTTTCGTAAAATATATATTGTGACTAATGTAGACCACCCCCTAGATTAGCCGCTTTTCCGTTATTTCCTCGCGCAGAGACGCCGAGGCGCGGAGAATGTCAAGGAATGCGGATCTTTGCGCCTTTGCGTGAAAAATTCCAGTAATTTCGTATCTGTTCGTGTGGTTCGTGGTAAAATTTCTAAAAATTTTGCTTGCTATATAGCTTATTTACTGCTATGATGTTGTAGTTTCGGGGGTTCTTTGTTTAGAAATTCCTGTAAATTCTAGACGGTGGTTTAGACCTAGCGCTTATTTCTGGATGTTTATGATATACTACACCCATGCAGCGTTCATTTTCTTCTCCTGCCCTGGTGCTCCGTGTACGGTCTTTTGGGGAATCCAATAGGGAAGCTGTTTTTCTTAGTGCAGAAGAAGGGATAATTAGCGCCACGCTGTTTGGGGGTCCCAAAAGCCGGCTTCGTTCCCATGTATCGCCGTTTAATACCGGCTTATTATGGACCTACCGTGACCCGGCTAAAGATTTCCGTAAGCTAAGTGACTTTGATGTACACTCACATAGACCGGGCTTACGAGAATTATATGAACGAAGTAATACAGCGTTTCTTATTGCTGCTGCAATCCTTGCAGGTCATGGCGGGGGCGGAGCTTTTGGAGAAGCATTTTCTCTTGCCAATGCTGTCCTGGATGCTTTGGACTGTGCCGATGAAGCATGCTGCGAACGGATATGGCTGTATTTTTTTTGGAACTGGGCAGGTCTTTTGGGAACACGGGGAAACGATACAGGCCGCTGTATTTACTGCGCTTGCGAAGGTTCTGAGGATGGGATACTATGGTTTATTCTTGGGGAGGGATTTATTTGTAAAAACTGCATGGTAAAGGAACAGGTGCAGAATAGTAATACCTGGGATCATGCCGGAAGAAAAAACAGCATAGCCTTAAGTTCCGGCGCCCGGCGCTGGCTCTTGGCTGTACAGGACAAAGCTCCTTCGGAATTGGTTCGTTATACTCTGGATACAAAAGCCTTGGGAGAAATTAGAACGCTGATTAATATAATAGCATCATAGAATATATTTCTTTGAACAGTAAAGGAGAAAAGCATTGGAGTGGCGAAAAACCGAACTTGCAGCTGATGATGTAAAATCGTTTGCAGATAAATATGGCTGTGATCTGCTCTTTGCATCTATATTACTGCGGCGCGGAATCCAATCGGGCCAGGAAATCCGCTATTATTTAGAGAATGATCTTCGTCACCTTCGCAATCCTTTTGATATTCCCGGCATGGATGATGCAGTAGAACGTATTCTTACTGCCAAAGAAGAGGGTGAAAGGATAATGGTTTTTGGCGACAGGGATGTGGATGGAATAACAGGGACTGTACTGCTTACAGACTTTTTACGCAGGTCGGGGTTTGATGTACGCTGGCAGCTTCCCATGGGAGACGAGGCCTATGGACTTTCGATCAAGGCAATAGAAGATTTTGCCGCCGATTACGGAACCTTAATTATAACGGTTGACTGCGGTATTACAAACCGGGAAGAAATAAAACGGGCGGCCGAACTTGGAGTAGGGGTTGTCGTTACCGATCATCATAACCCGCCGGATATCCTTCCGGAAGCTGACGCACTTGTAAATCCTAAACTACCCGGGCGCTATCCATTTAAAGAACTTAGCGGTTGTGCGGTTGCATATAAGCTTGTTTCTGCCCTGCGCTTTGCCTTAAAGAGCGAAGTCTATGCCCAGCCTATCTGTCTTCTTGCAGCCAGACCAAGTAACGAAGCGATCATTATCGAAATCGCCAAACTACGAAATTTAGCAGTAATTGATACTTTGACCGAAACAGTGGTACCCGGCATGATTGGCATAACAAATACACGGCTTCCGGCATTTCTTTCGGGGCAGCAGATATTGTGCTGGGATCTTGCCGTCCAGCAAAAACTCCTAAACCAGGCTTTTGGCAGCACAGTGGAAATACATATTCTGGACATGGCAGAGGAAATCGGTAAGTTTATTCCACAGACAGCGGGAAAAAGCCTTCTTCGTTTAAAGGAATTATCCAAAATAAATAAATACCATGACGGCGTACAATACAGTGAACACAGCGCCGGCGAGATCGATGTATTGATCAATTTATTTGTCAGCTTTGTGCAAAAAAAGGAAGATCTGTTTGACGGAGAAGATGGCGCCGATCTGCAGCTTGCCGCACTGGGAACTATTGCCGACATTATGCCTCTGCGGGACGAAAACAGGCTTATTGTAAGGAAGGGTATAGAGGCATTATTAAAGAAACCACGGCCTGGTCTTTCTGACCTTCTTTTTAAGTTGGATTTGTCCGGCCGGCCTCTTTTGGCAGAAGAAATTTCCTGGCAGCTTACCCCTGTAATTAATGCAGCTGGCCGTATGGGCAGGGCTGAAAAAGCTGTGTCCCTGTTTTTAAGCGAATCTGCACAGGAACGGGATGCCTTGGCCTGCGAAATTACAGAGATGAACAACAAGCGAAAAACTCTGGTAGATGAACTATACTGGCGGGCAGAACCGGAGGTATATAAAACTCTGGACCTATACCATGGAAACATGGCGGTCTATGCGGGAGAAAATATACTTCCCGGTCTTACCGGGCTTGTAGCAAGCCGTCTTGCCGATCGTTTTAATGTGCCAGCATTGGCGGCGAGCTTTACCGGCAATGAAGTTAAGGGTTCACTCCGTTCAGCTCGTGAATATGATTTAAGCTTTCTTTTGGAACAATGTTCAGAGTTGTTTCTTAGATATGGCGGACACGATTATGCTGCTGGTTTTAGTCTTGACAAGGCAAATTGGGAGGCTTTGCTGGAAAAATTAAAAACCATAAGCTCCAACATGGAATTAAAAGCCATGGAAAAAAAAGCACTGGAAATAGATGCAGAGATACCCCTTTCCTATCTGTCCCGGCAGGAAGATGATCTTAAAGTCCGGGGCAAAAAAGATCTGTATATACTTCAGCTTGCAGACCGCTTTGAACCCTGCGGCGAAAAAAATCATCCCCTATTTTTTCTTTCCCGCGGCCTTAAAATTACCGACCTTTCGTTAATGGGAAAAGATGAGCTTAAGCATGTTAAACTTACTTTGGATACGGGACAGCTTAAATGGCCTGCAGTATACTGGAATGCAGCAGACAAGATCAAGGTTGATTTTGACAAGGGCGATACGGTAGATCTGGTGTATACAGTAAACAGAAACTGGTTTAATGGTTCTCTTACCCCGCAGTTAAAAGTCAAGGATTTACGGCTGTCGCAGTAAGGCCTGTCAGCTTCGATTTAACCAAATTTTAACAATTCTTTCACATCTTTCTTGCAATACAAGCAGATATTTGGAGTAATTATTCTAACTTTAGGAGAAGTTAACATGAAAAAGTTATTAATTGCTGCCCTTGTTGGGTTACTTGCCATGTCTGCATTTGCTCAGACAATTGAAGTAGGCGGTTCTACATCAGTTGCTCCATTAATGGAACAGCTTGTTTCTGCGTATACCAGCAGCAACCCCAATGTACGGGTAAACATTAATGCAACCGGTTCCGGTGACGGCATTAATAATGCGGGAACTGTCTATCAGCTCGGAATGTCCAGCCGTGACTTAACCCCTGCTGAAAAAGGAAGGGGTTATACAGAGCGTGTTATTGCCATAGACGGGATTGCTGTCATTGTTCACAGAAGCAACCCGGTAAGCAACTTAACTCTCGAACAGATCCGTGATATTTATTCCGGAGCAATTACCGACTGGAGCCAGGTGACTGGAGGAAGAAAGCAGGGCAGGATTGCTGTGATAAGCCGGGAATCCGGTTCCGGTACGCGCGGTGCTTTTGAAGAAATAGTCGGTCTTCGTTCTTTGGTTGCAGGAGCAACCGAAAATACCAGTACCGGCGCAATTAAAGCCAGTATTACCCAGAACCAGGATGCCATTGGTTATATTTCTCTTGGTTCTGTGGACAGAACAATTAAAGCTGTAAATGTTGAAGGCGTAGCAGCCAGCGCCAGAAATGTAGCCAATCGCAGCTACAGATTGGCAAGGCCGTTTATTCTTCTTCATACAGCAACACTCACTCCGGCCAGCAGGGCTTTTCTGGACTGGATACTTAGCCGTGCAGGTCAGACCATTGTCAGAAATGCCGGTTATGTTCCCATATAATAGTTGTTTAATAGTTCCATAACTGGTATGGTAGTGTAAGGAAAAAGCATCTGACTGTTTGAAATAATGGTCAGATGCTTAATTTACACTTTCCAGTAATTACTTTTATGAATCGTAAGCAAACCGATATATTTTTTAAGTTTCTTTTTAGAAGCGTTTCCCTTTTTTCGGTTCTGGCCCTGGGCGCAATACTGTTCTTTGTATTTTTCCAGGGAGTACTTCCTTTCCTAAAACCAACTGCAGCTGATATACGTCTTGTTCCCCAGAACATTAACGAACTTACTGTTAATGGCGTTGTATACGAAGATCATTCTGGTTTTATTTTCCTGCCAAAAGATACCGAGTCCATTTCGATTAGTTTTTCTTTATCCGGAGATGATGACTGGGATTGGGACTGGGATGATGACGAAGACTGGGACTGGGGCTGGGATGATGACGAAGACTGGGAAGAAGTATATGAAGAAATGTCCAGCGAAGCTGTACTGGCCGATGCTGATGATCAATGGCTGGATGATATGCCGGAAGAAGCGGTTTTAGTGCTGACAATAGATCACAGAGAAAAAGACCCGGAAAAGAAAATTATTTTTATCAGCAATAATGGCGAGGCTAGCTATCCCGAAGCTTATGTTCATACCGTAAGCTGGCCTGGAATGACTTTTGGCTCGGATAAAAGTATCCATATCATTCTTCCCGAACCTCCTTATAATCCAATACGGTTTTTAACAGGAATGACATGGCAGCCAAATAGAGACAAGTTATTTGGAATATTCCCAATGATTGCCGGAACCATTATAGCAAGTCTGGGGGCCATATTGCTTGGAGTGCCTATAGCAATTTTCTGTGCAATTTTTATGGCGGAATTTCTTCGACCCAATATTGCAGCTTTTGTCCGGGGCGGTATAGAACTTTTGGCGGGAATTCCATCGGTGGTATACGGGTTTTTTGGTCTAATGGTGATAGTTCCGGTGGTTAAGGATGTTTTTAATATTCCGGCAGGAACAACATTGCTTTCAGCGATACTTGTTTTGGCATTAATGATTCTTCCTACGGTAATTACTATAGCGGAAACTTCCCTGCGGGCAGTTCCCCTGTCGCTGCGGGAAGCAAGTCTTTCTCTGGGGGCCAGCAAAATGCAGACTGCCTGGCGTGTGGTTCTGCCTCATGCCCAGTCGGGTGTAATTGCCGGGATCATCCTGGGCATTTCCCGTGCAGTAGGAGAAACCATGGCGGTGATCCTTGTGGCGGGCAATTCTCCTCATCTTACATTGAATCCTCTGGCAAGCGTAAGAACTCTTACTGCCACTATAGCTATGGAGATGGGTTATGCCTCAGGGCGGCACAGCGAAATTTTGTTTTCTATTGGGGTGGTGCTTTTTATTATCATCCTTATCCTTAACAGTTTGATCCTCGCCTTTCGCCGGCGTATGGAAGGGCCTTGATATGAGAAGTATAAAGAAACGGACTGTATTGGACAGCCTAATGTATCTTGTCATGGCTCTGGCAATGGCCGCAGTGATCGTTATTCTGGCTTTTATTATCTTCTATATATTGAGATCTTCTGCGGGATTCTTAAACTTTTCCTTTATATTCCGTTCTATCGATGAAGGCGGCATCTTTCCCATGGTTGTAACTACAGTGTATGTGGTGCTGGTATCCATTGCCATCGCGCTTCCGGTTGGAATTGCAAGCGCAATTTTTCTTACAGAATATTCGGGCAATTCGGGATTGATCCGCCTGCTCCGGCTTGCCATAGAAACCCTGGCGGGCATCCCGTCAATTATTTACGGCCTATTTGGACTCCTTTTGTTCTGTAGAATTTTGGGATTCGGTCAGTCGATTATCTCCGGAGCCCTTACCCTGTCGATCATGATACTGCCGGTGATAATTCGTACTACAGAAGAATCGCTTAAATCTGTTCCCGATTCTTTCCGCGAAGGTTCTCTCTCACTGGGGGCTACCAAGTCTCAGACTATCTTCTTTGTGGTGCTTCCTTCGGCCCTGCCAGGAATTGTTACTTCGGTAATTTTAGCCATTGGCCGGGTGGTAGGTGAATCGGCGCCGGTATTGTTAACTGTTGGCCTTAGCCGTAACATACCGCGGTCAATCTTTGAATCGGGCAGAACATTAACCATACATCTGTATTATCTGACCAGCGAAGCAATTCATCCCGATGACTTTGGCATTGCCTTTGCCACTGCAGCAGTATTGGTTATTTTGGTGATTATTATCAATACGCTTACAAAAATAATTACCGCTAACTTCAGAAGAAAGCTGGGGAATATATTATGAACGATAATAACACCGCAGGCATGAACAGCCTAAGTAACAACAAGCTTGATGTCCGGAATCTGGATCTTTTTTACGGTGATTTTCAGGCCTTGAAAAATATCAACTTTACCCTGGAAAAAAACGATGTTGCAGCCCTTATCGGCCCTTCGGGCTGCGGCAAGTCAACCTTTATACGAATCTTTAACCGTATGAATGATCTTATCCCATCATGCAGAACTACCGGAGAAGTGCTGCTGGACGGCAAGGACATTCACAGTTCTGTTGATATAACCGAATTACGCAGCAGGGTTGGCATGGTATTCCAAAAACCCAATCCCTTTAGTATGACTGTTTTTGACAATGTGGCTTATGGCCGGCGTATGCAGGGAGTAAGAGACAAGCGGAAACTCGCCGAGCTGGTGGAGCTGGCTTTAACCAAGGCTGCCCTTTGGGACGAAGTAAAAGACCGGCTTAAAAAGTCAGCCTTAAGTCTTTCCGGCGGACAGCAGCAGCGGCTTTGTATAGCCCGAAGTATTGCCATGGAACCGGAAATAATTTTAATGGACGAGCCAACCAGCGCCCTTGATCCAATTGCTACCGGAAGAATAGAAGGGCTTATTGGAGAGTTAAAAAAGGATTACAGTATAATCATTGTAACCCATGCCATGCATCAGGCTTCGCGGGTAAGCAACAAAACGGCATTCTTTTTACTGGGAGACTTGATTGAATTTGGAGATACCAGGCAAGTATTTACCAATCCGAAGGATAAACGTACCGAGGATTATATATCCGGACGTTTTGGATAAAAGTTAATGGGAAACAAGGATGAGTAAAAAATGAATGCACGGTTGATTTTTTTGGAAGGATTAAACAGGCTGCGGCACGATATATTAACCATGGCAACACGGGTCGAAGAAGATCTTGGCAAGGCGGTAACTGCCCTGCGGACTAACGATGTTGAACTGGCAAAAGAGGTAATAGCGGACGATGCTGTAGTAAATGCCATGCAGTTAAAAATAGAAGATGAGACTGCCATTGTAATTGCTACCCAGCAGCCGGTTGCACGCGATCTGCGCGAAATGGTCACGATTTTAAAACTTACCAGCAGCATAGAACGTATTGGAGATCATGCAGTACATTTGGCAAGTACAGTGGTTAAACTTGCCGGCGAACCGCCCTTCCGTTCTTCCGAGCGCATGGAACGCATGGGGGAAACAGGCCGGGAAATGATACGCAATTCCATTTCCGCATATCTTAATCAGGATGCCGATGCAGCCAGAAAAACAGCACAATTGGACGACAAGATTGATAGTGAACATAAAGAATTAATTGAAGAAATTCTACAGCTTATGAAAGAACACCCCGATTTAATTAAACATGCTGCAAGGCTTCTTCATACATCAAGTCAACTGGAAAGATTGGGGGATCATATTACCAATATCTGCGAAAGTGTTATCTATTTGGTCGAAGGCAAGCATGAAGAACTTAATGTGTAGGATGGACAATTGACAAAAGCAGCAATATTAATTATTGAAGATGATCCGGATATTCAAAAAATGCTTTCTTTTGCAATGGACAAGGAAGGCTGGCATCTTGTAGAGGCTAAAACCGGCGAGCAGGGTTTGGAACTGTTAAAAAAAGAAAAGATAGACTGCATACTTCTGGATATAATGCTGCCCGGTATGGACGGCTTTAAAATACTAAAAAAAATTAAAGAAATGGAACAGGGGAGGAATGTCCCGGTTATTATGACCACCGCCAAGGGCGAAGAGGCGGATATTGTAACCGGTTTGGAACTTGGCGCAGATGATTATGTTGTTAAACCATACAGCCCAAAAATTCTTATTGCAAGAATCCGGGCAGCGTTGCGCAGGCAGGAAGAAGGAGGAAAAGACAAAACCTTCTGGCAGCAGGGCTTAATTAAACTTGATACAAAACGGCACGAGGCTTTCTGCGGCGATACAGCTTTGGATCTTTTTGCCACCGAATTTGCCCTATTGCAGCATTTTCTTTCTCATCCGGATATTGCCTTTTCACGGGATCAATTAATTGCAGCCATACGGGGGCCGGGGTATCCGGTAACCGATCGTTCGATAGATGTACAAATACTGGGACTGCGGAAAAAGCTTGGAAGCTATGGTAATATGATAGAAACAATACGCGGTATCGGTTACCGGTTTAAGAGTCCATCGTAAGGATAAAATATGACCATATTTCGAAAAAGTTTTTTTAACCTTGCCATAACACTTGTTATTCTGATGTCCGCCTTTATTGTATCAGTCTTTGTTTTAATAAATTCCCTGTACTACGAAATAAATACCAGGGCATTAAATAATACAACATCGACTCTTTTTTCTGTTTTTTCTGAAGACAAACTTATTGATTTTTTTTCATCCGATAATGGAGAGTATTCATTTCCCTTTAAGGATGATACATACCGCCTTTCTTTGATAGCGCCAAGCGGCTATGTTCTTTGGGATTCCCATGTAGGGCAGCGTATGGTAAATCACCTGGACAGAGAAGAAGTACGCGCTGCCTTGGAAGGTGTACAGGGCCAGGCTGTGCGGCAGTCTGTCAGTGCGGGAACCAGACACTTGTATACAGCTCTTCCTGTATTTAACAAAGATGGTACGGTTGCAGGATTGTTCCGTCTTTCTATAGAGGTTTCCGGCTTTTGGCAAAGAATTATACCGGAAGCTCAGTCCTTTTTATTTTTTACCGCGGTGCTGATCCTGGCAGCTTTTATCGGTATATTTTATTTTTCCCAATCTCTCTCTATTTCTCTGGGCCATCTGGTAAATATTGCCTTGGAAGCGGGGGAGCTTTCCAAGGAAACATATATTGATACAGGAGAAGCGGAAGAACTTATTACTCTGGAAAAAGCACTGCGGAATATGAGTTCGGAATTGACATTGCAACTGGGAAATGCAAAAATGGAAAGCCGTCAGTTGGCAGTAATTCTTGACAGCATGTCCGAAGCAGTAATAGCTGTAGATACTTCACTTATGCTGCTGCTTGTGAATCCTCTTGCAAGAAAGTTATTCTGTCTGGAAGATCGTTTACATGATCGCAATATACGGGAATTATCCCTTTTGGAAGCAACCCGTTCAACCGAACTGGAATGGACAGCACGAAAGGTATTGGAAACCGGAGAAGCGTTTGAAACTGAATTTATGTTTCATCCATTAGATCAAGTTCAGGGCGGTACAGAACGCAGGTTTCAGGTTTTATTTACTCCGCTTAGCTCGGAGACTATTATAAGCGGTGTAGTAATGGTTGTAGAAGACAGGACCCATATTTCCCGGCTCGAACAAATACGCAAAGATTTTGTTGCCAATGTTTCCCATGAACTGCGCACACCTATTCAATTAATGAAAGGTTTTTCCGAAACCCTGATGGATTCTCCTGTGGTTTCTGCTTCTGCAGACGGGGAAGATTCTGCTGATAAGGAAGATCTTCGCCATTATATTGGCATTATCCGAAAAAATGCCGACACCATGGAAAATTTAATAAACGATCTGTTAAGTCTTGCCAGTCTGGAAGATGAAACCGGTATTCGTCCGCTTATGGAAGAACTGGAACTAACTCCGCTCTTTTCCGAAGCCCTTGTCTTAACAGAAATTCAAGCAAAGAAAAAACAAATTACTATTAACGTTGACTGCCCGCCGGAACTAAAAGCAAAAGTGTACGGTTCATATATTGTTCAAGCCCTTGTTAATCTTTTGGACAATGCAATAAAGTATTCGCCGGATGTTTCCACAGTTTGTGCCCGGGCATACCTGGCCGAAAATGAATTGGTGCTGGAGGTAAAAGATCAGGGTATAGGCATTCCGGCAGAATCCATGGGCAGAATATTTGAACGCTTTTACCGGGTAGATCAGGCCCGCAGCCGTGAAGCCGGCGGTACCGGCCTTGGTCTTGCCATAGTCCGCCATATTGCCATATTGCACCAGGGAAATGCCGAGGTGGAAAGCCATGCCGGAGAAGGATCGGTGTTTAGGATACGGCTGCCAGCGAATTAAAATTTCCGATTAATATTTCTCGCGCAGAGATTCTATGATTAAAATTATCGGGAAAAGTGGTACTCTAGCCTGACGGGGCTAGAGAGCCGGTGGAAGGTTTGTTTCGCGCCGTGAGGAAGTCATGAGAAACCTTGAGG
>Ga0099364_10007888_pt1 | contig 15087 bp, 11 predicted proteins | sample TergutTh196P3_FD_73070 | JGI IMG/M metagenome (GOLD analysis project Ga0099364, IMG submission 73070) | Microcerotermes parvus P3 segment gut microbial communities from Pointe-Noire, Republic of the Congo - Th196 P3 | ecosystem: Host-associated > Arthropoda: Insects > Digestive system > Gut ... | reverse complement strand
TTTATCGAAAAACTCGGCAATTGGCACATTAAAATATGCTGACAGCTTTTCGAGTTCACCTGTTGTTAAATCACGTTTGCCTTTTGTCACACTGATATATGTCGCACGGCTTACGCCTAGGACACTAGCGATTTGTTCCTGTGTAAGACCATGTGAAGAACGGATTCGTTCAATATTATTCGCCACTTCACTCATGATAATAGCGCTCCTTTCTTAAATAATCATTATGATATCATCTCTGACGGTGTATGTCTATAATTTAGCACAGTTATTGTCAAAATTTTTTTACATTGCATCCTATATTGTTCAATATCATATATATTTTGCGGATGGATTTTTGACTACGTATTGTTTTTATTGTTTAAGAGACAGCAATCGATCAATTAGTAGTGACGTAGTATTTTTTGCGTTTTGTTAAATTTTATATAATTGACCTATTATTTGGAATATGATATAATAATTTCATTGTCGAACATGAAGATGAACTTGCTCAAAGAAACTGTTAAATAATGAATTAGGAAATATTGCCGCAGGATTTTTGCCAACAGGCGAAACATCGAAACGCGGCAATACTTTATACCTTGCAAGTCTTGACAACGAAGCATGACAGCAAAAAGACATGGTAAGATATGACATGACATGACATGACATGGCAAGACATGACAGACATGACAAGACATGACAGACATGACATGGCAAGACATGGCAAGGCGTGTCATGAAATGACAAGAATCATTATTCGTTGCTTAACAGTTCCTATGCGCGAGAATTGTTCTCGCGCTAGTATCATTTCTGGGGGTATTACTGTATAAGAATCGACTGGAGGTATTACTGTATAAGAATCGACTGGAGGTATTACTGTATGAGAATCGACTGGAGGTATTACTGTATGAGAACCGCGTTGTCTTTTTTTCTTATAGCTATTATGTTAATCAGTGGGGTAACTGTTTTTGCAAAGACTGAACAGGATTTTTTAGAACCGTATGAGATAGAGCCTGAAAAAACGTTATATTATGTGAATGTTAACGCCCTTTCTCCTGGAAAAGGCGCGTATTTTGCCGAGCCGAGCGCAGCTACAGAGGGTGAAACCGTTTATCTGACCGCTCTCCCTCATGAAGATGAGACTTTTATTGGCTGGGTTGTGAGCAACGGCAACATATCATTAGGCACTGGGGCAAACCAACATAGCTTTTCTTTTGTAATGCCTGCGTCTGACGTGGGTATAGTTGCAATAGTTGAAAAAAAGACTTACGATCCGCATTCCCCGACAGAACACAAGTTAACGTTCAGTGTTGTCGGTATGGGAGGCTCTATTACAGCTGTTGGGTCTTATGCGGGCAATTTGTCGTCGGGGCAGCTTGTCGATCGAGGGGAAAACATCACGTTTACTGCGATACCAAATGAGGGATACAAGTTGTTAGAGTGGAAGTTGAATGGTGTGACCGATCCCCACTGTTCGACAAATTCATTCGAAATAAGCAATTTAAAGGAAGATACGAATGTTACAGTCGAGTTTGTACAAGTTTTCGAGAAGGTCAAGACTTTCGTTGTACAATTTAGTTCCACAACCACAGGAACATGGGGTGCGAACACAGGCGGAATTGTTATTGCGACTGTTGATGACGCCGCTATATCTTCTGTAGATTTTGTAGAGATAAACAAAACGGTCATTTTCTATGCGGCGCCGAATTCAGGTTTTGAGGTGAAGGATTGGTATCAAAACGAGTCAGTCGTACCCGGTAATTCATCGAAGAATACATTTACATTAAACAAACTTACATCTGATGTGTATGTTTTGGTAGTATTCCAACAAATTCAGAACATAGACTTAGGTACAGACTTACCTACAGATTTAAATACAGACTTACCTACAGACTTCCATACAGTAGTCTTTGAAAGCGGTTCTGAAGACGAATCCGAAGAAGACGGTCAAAATTGGTCCGATATGCCAAGCCCTCGAGCCACCGTTATAGAGACAAATCCGTTTTCTGCTCGCTTCACCAGGTGGGCGCATCCTGTTATGAGCCATTTAGCTCAAAACGCAGACAAAAGCATTACGGCTGTTACAGCTTCTGACGATGACGAAATAGTTTCTATTGAAATTTGCGATAAGGATGGGCAAACCCTGCTAAAAAAGGATATCCCATATGAGCTTCCGATTTTTGGGACCTTTTTCAGCGGAGAAAAATATAATTACATTGCATATGGGCAATTAAACATGGGGCAGAACAATAGCAGGGAAGTTATCCGCATTGTAAAATATGATAAATCCTTCAACAAATTGGGAAGCGCTTCGGTAAACGGCGGGGAAACCAACATCATGATACCCTTTGACGCTGCTTGTCCCAGAATGGCAGAATATGGCGACAACTTGATTATACACACTTCACGAGAGCGATACACTTCATCTGACGGCAAAAACCACCAATCAAATTTGACAATCACTTTGAACTCAAGTACGATGAAAGTGACGCAATACAGTGAATTGTACCCGCAGAATCATGTCAGCCACTCGTTTGACCAATACGTTCTTTTTGATGGCGCTAGTCCAGTGTTTCTTGATCATGGAGATGCTTTTCCCCGATATGTTGTTTTGCAGAGAGCAAAATCAAGCGTCAATTACTCTGGAATCATTGCGAACATGTTTAACATACCCGGCGAGTCAGGCGCTAACCAAACAGGGGTGACTGTTGGTGGGCTGGCAATGTCTTCTCATAACTATCTTGCTGCCATCGCGACCATTGACCATAAAAAAGTAAGCAAATACACAAATTTTGAAATGGTTGGGCTTGACATTGATCAACGGGATATTGTTATTTGCGTTATCCCTAAAAGCTTTTCTAACGAAGACAAGGCTACTCAAACAACTATTGGCAAATATATCGGCACAAGTGTGATAGCCTCGGCCCCAAGACTGATATCGAACGGAGACGGCACGTTCACCGTAGTCTGGAAAGAGTTTTCTTTGTCCGGCGAGCCCGGCGAGTTTGTGGCTCAGGTCGTTAACAGTAGTGGCGGCAAAGTTGGGGCAAGCCGCAGATATGAGGACGTAAATGATTTTTATATGGAGTTTTTCAACGTGAATGCTCTTCCTTTGTCTGCCAGAACCGTGAATGTTCATGATGATAGCGACAGCGAAGTTGATTTGAGTATGCCTACTCACTATCTAGATACAGCCAGTGTTTGGGCGCAAGACAATATATCAAGCGCTATGAAAAAGGGCTTTGTTCCGGTTGATTTGCAGGACAACTACAAAAATGTTATATCCCGCATTGGCTTTTGCCGTATGGCGGTGAAATACGTAGAATATGCCACAGGCAAAAGCGTTGACGAAATAATGGCGGAAAAGGGAGTTTCCCGCGACAAGACCGCTTTTACAGATACCGGGGACGCCGACATTCTTGCCGCATTCGCTCTAGGCATAACAAATGGTACCGGGAATAATGAATTCACGCCCTATGGGGAGTTCAACCGGGAGCAAGCGGCGCGAATGCTAATGAATGTGTGTATGGTTTTGGGTAAGAACACTGATAATCCACCGTCGTCTGGATTTGCCGATATGAACGCTGTGTCAGATTGGGCGGTTGGTGGTGTAGACTACTGTTTTGCCAACGGCATAATGATCGGCGTCGGCGAAAACACGTTCAGCCCCAAGGACGAATATACAATAGAGCAGAGCATTGCAACATTTGATAGGATGTAGGAACTGTAACGAATTTTTATTCGAAATTGTAAATCTATCGATTCCCTTGCGGGCGGATATGGAATCCGCCCCTACAGTCGAGGTTTTATTAGAAATTGTATATCTATCGCTTCCCTCCGAATTTTAAATCTATCGATTCTCTCCGAATTGTAAGCTAATAATCTAATAAATCCTTTGGTATATATAGGTTAATTGACAGTTTCTTTAATTAAATGATATTATTTATGTGATAATTGAAATTGCATAGACAAACTACGGGTTGAGAGGTGAGAATATGAAAAAATATAATCTAGCAGTGGTAGGCGTTACGGGGATGGTTGGCAGGGTTATGACGAAGGTTCTTGAGGAGCGCAAGCTCCCCATCGACAACTTTTATGCAATAGCGTCTGCCCGTTCTAAGGGGCTAAAAGTTGCGTTTGAGGGCAAGGAGTACGAAATCGAGGAGCTTACCGAGTCGTCTTTCGACAAGAAAATCGACATTGCGATTTTTTCCGCCGGCGGCTCAACCAGCAAGGCGTTTGCCCCTATCGCAGCAAAAAAGGGCACCGTTGTTATTGACAACAGTAGCGCATGGAGGATGGAGCCGGATGTGCCGCTCGTCGTCCCTGAGGTCAACCCAATGGATGTCCGCATGCATAAGGGCATCGTTGCCAACCCAAACTGCTCAACAATACAGGCAGTCGTCGCGCTTAAGCCACTGCATGACGTATACAAGATAAAAAGGGTCGTGTATTCTACTTACCAGGCGGTCTCGGGCGCTGGCGCACTGGGGTACAAGGATCTTGAGGAAGGGTTGAAGGGAACCCCGCCTAAAAAGTTTCCCTACCCAATAGCCAACAATTGCATTCCCCATATAGACACATTCCTCGAAAACGGGTATACGAAGGAAGAGTGGAAAATGGTCGATGAAACCAGAAAAATACTAGGGGAGCCTGAACTCAGGATAACCGCGACGACCGTTCGCGTGCCGGTTTTCAACGGTCACAGCGAATCTATCAATGTTGAGTTCGAGCGCGGGTTTGAACTGTCCGAAGCCAAGGAAATACTGTCAAAGGCAAAAGGAATTATAGTTAGGGACGACCCTGAAAACAATATTTACCCCTTAGCAATAGAAGCAGACGGCAAAGACGAAGTTTTTGTTGGAAGGATAAGGCGGGACTATAGCGTTGAGAATGGGCTCAACCTGTGGGTCGTCGCCGACAATTTGAGAAAAGGCGCGGCGACAAACGCTGTGCAAATAGCCGAGGAACTTATTAACTGGTGGAGCAAATAAAGAAACGGAGGTACCAATATGAGAATACCAGTATTTGTTGGAGCAGGCGTAGCTATTGTAACCCCTTTTAAAGGTGACGGCGTGGATTTTGAAAAAATGGAAGAGCTTATAGAGTTTCAAATAAAGGGCGGCATTGATTCGATTACTGTCTGCGGCACCACCGGAGAGGCTTCGACCATGCCGGATAAGGAACATGTTGAGACGGTAAAGTTTACCGTTGAAAAAGTGAATGGCAGGGTTCCGGTTGTAGCCGGAGCCGGGAGCAACGACACGAAGCATGCCATTGAACTCAGCAAAAAAATCGAGAGCGTGGGTGTTGACGCGCTGTTATCCGTAAACCCATACTACAACAAGACTACTCAAAAAGGGCTGGTCGCCCACTATAAAATGATCGCCGCGAGCGTTAAACTGCCGATTATACTTTACAATGTGCCGGCAAGGACAAACCTTAATATCCTGCCCGAAACCATGGGCGAACTCTCGAAGATCGAAAACATCGCAGGCGTCAAGGAGTGCAACCTCGACCAGGTAGGCGACGTCATAAACTGTTGCGAACAGGATTTCGCAATATACTCGGGAGAAGACGCAAACATCCTGCCTTTGATGGTATGGGGCGGCATTGGCGTCATATCGGTCATGGCAAATATCATCCCCAAGGACACTCACGATATCTGCGCAAAGTATTTTGCCGGCGATATCGAGGGGGCGAGAAAAATATCTCTTAAAACCTTAAACCTTGTCAAGGCCTTGTTCTGTGAAGTCAATCCTATCCCCGTAAAGGAAGCGATGAATCAAATGGGGATGAACGTTGGCGTCGGAAGGATGCCATTGGTCGATATCAGCCCCAGCGGGCGCGAGAGGGTTAGGAAAGCCCTAGATGAATACGGGCTTCTGAAGGGTTAAGAAAGCACTGGATGGATACGGACGCGAGAGGGTTAAGAAAGCTCTGGATGGATACGGACTCCTGAAGGGTTGGAAAATCCAAGACGAATACGAACTCCTGAAGGGAAAGCATTTGGGGGTTGTGTGGGCATTTGTGTGATGAGGGGATGCGATTAAATGACTAGGGTAATTATTGTAGGGTGCAACGGAGCGATGGGCCAGGTTCTGACTAAGGTAATATCCAAGTATGAGGATGTTGGGATCGTCGCTGGGTTTGATATTGCGAATGATTGTAAGTACGACTATGACGTGTATTCGAGCTTTGATGACATTGAGCGTGCCACAGTGGCGGCGGATGTCATAGTGGACTTTTCCCACCCTTCCGCGCTCGAAGGCGTCATTAAATTCGCCGAGAAGGACGGAATTCCTGTAGTGCTGGCTACCACTGGTTACTCTGAACAACATCTGAGCATCATTAAGGCCGCTTCGGAAAAAATTCCTGTTTTTCGTTCCGCCAACATGTCTCTTGGCATTAACCTTTTAATCGATCTTATAGAAAAAGCTACAAGCGTATTAGGCAGTGGGTTTGACATCGAAATCGTCGAAAAGCATCACCGGCTCAAAGCAGACGCCCCAAGCGGGACAGCGCTCATGCTGGCAGACGCCGTCAATGGCATTTCCTCAGGGAGTTACGAATATATATACGACAGGCACTCCCGAAGGGAAAAACGGGGCAATAAGGAAATAGGCATTCACGCAGTCAGGGGCGGCACAATAGTCGGCGAACACGCTGTAATATTTGCCGGAAACGACGAAGTTATAGAGATAAAACACTCCGCCGCGTCTAAGGAGGTTTTTGCTGAAGGCGCCGTGAAAGCTGTCAGGTTTATGGCTGGGAAGCCACCCGGATTATATAACATGGCCGATCTAATAAAGGGTACTAATAAGGGGTACTAATAAAGGGTACTAACAAAGGGTACTAACAAAGGGTATTAACAAAGGGTACTAACAAAGGGTGCTAACATAGGGTACTAACAAAGGGTACTAACAAAGGGTACTAGTAGTCGGTGGATTCTATCGGCTTCTAATGTATTAAATTAAAACCCTAAGACTTGAATTTAAACGTTACAGTTCATGGGTAACCCAAACCCTCTGTGTCTATAGCAATAATGCACCTCGCTTCTTCATTGCGAGGAGTGTAGCGATGAAGCAATCATGGCTCAACAAGTATTTGACACATAAAACGCCTAGATTGCTTCGCTTCGCTCGCAATGACGGACTACCCGTGAACTGTAACATTTAAACGCACTTCTTACACTTTCATGAAGTAAAGTTTACATTTTATGTCTAAAAAGCTCAAATTATTCCTTGATACAATCAGCTTGATGTGCTATGCTATCAAAGGCAAGTCTTTAAGACTGTTTTTGGAGGGTTGTATATATGAGGAATTTCATGGATGTTTATGAGCAATGGATATCCGGGGAAGAATTTGACGCAGAAACAAAAACCGAGCTTTTGAGCATCAAAGGAAACGCACATGAGATAGAGGACCGTTTTTATAAGGAATTGGAATTCGGGACAGCAGGTCTTCGCGGCGTCGTCGGCGCCGGCACAAACAGAATGAACAAGTACACCGTAGGGATCGTCACACAGGGTATGTGTGACTTTGTTTTGTCCGAAACAGAAGGCGCAAGGGAAAAAGGCATTGTGATCGCGTTTGACCCAAGGCACATGTCGCGTGAATTTGCCCTGGAAAGCGCCACTATAATCGCGGCAAACGGGATAAAGGCCTACCTGTTTGACGACATCAGGCCAACGCCGCTGTTGTCGTTTTCTTTGAGACGGCTCGGCTGTGCCGCTGGCATCGTTATTACCGCCAGCCACAACACAAGGGAATACAACGGGTACAAAGTGTACGGCGAAGACGGCGCCCAGATGAGCGTGTCGGAATCTGGCAAAGTTGTCGAATACACGGGTAGGCTCAGCGGCTACGGGGCGATAAAACACATTACTAAAGACGAAGCCTTGAAGTCCAGCCTGCTAAAAATCATAGGGCAAGAGCTGGACGACGAATACATAAAAAACGTCCACACTCTGAGCATCCGGGGCAGCGAGATACGCAACACGCTAAAGGGCTTCAAGATGATATACACCCCGCTTCACGGCACAGGGAATATCCTTGTCAGGAGGATACTTTCCGAGATGGGTTTTGAGAACGTCATAGTTGTCCCTGAGCAGGAGCTGCCCAACCCCGACTTCCCGACGGTCAAATCCCCCAACCCAGAATTTAGAACCGCCTTCGACCTTGCGGTTGAACTGGCAAAAAAAGAAAACGTGGACATGATCATCGGAACGGATCCAGACTGCGACAGGATTGGGGTGGTGTTTAGGGGCCATGACGGGGAGTATGAAGCCCTTACAGGCAACCAGATTGGCTGTCTGCTAATGGATTACGTGCTTGGCTCCCTGGCTGAAATGAAAAAACTCCCCGAAAACCCCTTTGTGATCAAGAGCATTGTGACGAGCCGGATGGCGGATATTATCGCAAAAAGCTATGGTGTAGAGATATACGAAGTGTATACAGGGTTTAAACATATATGCGGGCTGGTTAAGGAATTGGACGAATTTGGCGATAAACATTTTGTATACGGTTTTGAGGAAAGCAATGGGTATGTCGCTGGCACGTTCGTCAGGGACAAGGATGGGGTAATCGCGTCGATGCTGGTTTCAGAAATGACCGCGTATTACAGGGCAAAGGGCATGACGCTGGCTGACGCCGTAAAACAGGTCTACGACAAGTTTGGGCATACACTGGACGTAGTTATATCGTACACGCTAACCGGAAAAGAAGGCCTTGACAAAATAGGGGAGGCCATGGCAAAGCTAAGGGCGGAGAGGCCTACGGAATTTGGCGGCATGAGGGTGAAAGTTGTAAAAGATTATCTTACAGGCGAAATAATTGACGTTGCCAGCGGGGAAAACAAGAAATTCGACATGGACGAGAGGTCAAATGTGCTGAGCTACGAGATGGAGGGCGGGCCGTGGTACGTAATACGCCCCTCAGGGACGGAGCCGAAAATCAAACTGTACTTTGGCGTTACGGGGCAAAGCGCGGAAGAGGCACAAAACATGATGGCGGATTTTAAAGGGCGCGTAACCGGTGTAATAGAAGAAATGCTTGGGATATGAGATTAATTATAAGATAGCATTAAGATAGTATTATCATGATAACTAAGAGCGCACGATTACTAAGATAGCATGATTACTAAGATGGCAAAACCATTAAGATAACATAAATAATATTAGGATAATTATTAAGATAGCATAAATAATATTGACATAATTGTTAGGATGGCATAATTATATAGGGTATCATGATTATATTGGGTAGCATAGTTATAATGGATTGCATGATTATATTAGATAGCATGAATGCAATGTAACACAATTATAATTTAGCATAATTAGTCAAAATTTGACGATTGGTGGTGATGGTTTGACTATTGACGTGATTAAAGACATCAAGGAAGCCGAAGCGCAGGCTGAGCAGATTGCCAAACAATCTCAAAGCACTGCGCGGCAAAAGGTGGCGGACGCACAGGCAGAGTCCGGCAGGATAATTGACCAGGCGGTTGCAGAGGCACAAAAGGAAGCCGACAAAGTTCTACTTAAGAGCGAGGTAAGGGCAAAAGAGGAAATATCGAAGATTACAACGCGAAACTCTATGGAATGCGCCGAAATCAAGAGCACCGCGAGGAAAAAGTTCCCAGAGGCCATTGACATTATAACAGGAAGGATAGTGAAGTTTAATGTCAATTATTAAAATGAGCAAGTTGTCGCTCGCCGGGAATCTCGACGACAAAGCGGAAATCACGTCAAGGGTTATGAAACTGGGCGTCGTCGAAATCATAGATTTTGACAGCCGTAATTGCGGCTGTGAATATGAAGGGCTTTTTGACAAGGACAGCGAAGACGAGAGCGCGGCGAAACTGGAAGCCGACATGGCTTATGTTAACTCGTCCATAAACCTTATAGAACGCTATTGCCCTGAGAAGTTGCCTATGTTTTCATCAAGGAAAGAGCTGGACATTGATGAGTACAGGGCAATTGTGGGCGATTTTGACAGCTTGTGGGAAACCGCTGGCGCACTGTCAAAATACGAGGAAAAACTGGGCGCCCTTATGGCGGAGGAAAACCGTCACAGCAACGTCGCAGAGTCCCTCCTTCCTTGGAATAGCTTGCCCGCACCTTTAGAGTATGAAGGGACTAAAAACACTAAGGCCATTATGGGCGTAATGCCGGGGGCTGACGCGGTAGAAGGCGCAAAAGCCGCCCTTTTGGTTGACGCCCCTGAGAGCGTATTGGAAGAAGTAAGCTCCGACAGGACACAGAGCTTCGTGTTTGCAATGTACCACGCAGGTGTTGAAGAACCCGCTATGCAGGCCCTCAAACAATTCGGTTTTTCGAGGGTTCAGTTCAAGGATTTGAAAGGGACCGCCGCCGCCAATGCGGATGCTTTGCAAAAACGCATCCAGACAATAAAAGGCGAGCGGGCAGAGATCGAAGACGCCATCAAAACCCTGGCGCCAAACAAGAAAAAACTCCAAGTTTTGTACGACTACCTGCAAATCCGCCATGAAAGGCTAAAGGCCGCCGGGAATTTTGGAAAGACTGGCAGGGTGTTTATGCTTGAAGGGTGGATACCGTCGCACCTTGCTGAAGGGTTTGTGTCCGAAATGAACTCAAGGTTTGCGTGTTACATAGATATACAGGAGGTGGAGAAGGGAGAGGATCACCCGATCCTTTTGGAGAACCCTAAGCTTGTCCAGGCTTTTGAACCCATCACAGAGATGTACAGCTTGCCTTCTGTGAATGACGTTGACCCTAACCCCGTCATGGCGCCGTTTTATTTCGTGTTATTTGGCATGATGATAGGCGATTTTGGATACGGCATTATCTTAACGGCCGCCACTGCGTTGATCCTTGCCAAGTTCAAACCACAGGGCATGGCAGGCAGGATGATTAAGATGCTCTGCTTGTGCGGCGTTTCGACGGCTGCCTGGGGCATGATTTTTGGCAGCTACCTGGGAAATTTCCCGCAAACCCTGATGGGCTGGCTATCCGGGAACGACTATTCGAGCAACTTTTACGGGTTGTGGTTTGATCCGTTGACAGACCCTATGAAGCTTTTGTTCTTTTCAATGATCCTTGGCGGAGTCCACCTTTTTACAGGCATGGCCCTCAAGGTGTACATGCTGTTGAAGGACGGCAAAGTCTTCGAAGCCATTTTTGACGTAGGCTCCTGGTACGTGCTTCTAATAGGGGTTGTTATGGTGATGCTTGGGGTGGGGCCTGGAATGTATGTGGCCCTTGCTGGCGTAGCCATGCTTGTGTTGACTCAAGGGAGGGATCAGAAGAACCCGATCATGAAGTTTTTCAACGGGGTGCTAAGCCTATATGACATCACTGGATATTTGGGCGACGTGCTGTCGTACTCAAGGCTCCTAGCCCTTGGGCTAGGCACCGGGGTTATCGCCGCTGTTATTAACACTCTAGCCACGCTGTCGGCTCCCGGCATAGTGTCGTATTTTACGTTTACCCTGATCATTATTATAGGTACCGTGTTTAACCTAGCGATTAACGCACTGGGCGCGTTCGTTCATTCAAGCCGTTTGCAGTACGTTGAGTTTTTCGGGAAGTTTTACAAGGGCGGCGGCGAGAGCTTCAAGCCCTTCAGAATAAACACAAAGTATATTAAAATAATTGGAGGCAAGAGAATATGAGTAGTATTTTAGATTTCATTTCGAACGGGCAATTTCTTGGAGCGCTGGCTGCCGCGACTGCCGCGTTTTTGGCAGGGATCGGGTCGGCAAAAGGCGTCGGGATCGTTGGCGAGGCTGCAGGCGGCTTAATTACCGAGGACCCCGGCAAATTTGGGCAGTGCCTGCTGTTGCAAGCCCTTCCGGGCACACAAGGCATCTATGGCCTTCTGACCGCATTTGTTATTCTAAACCAGATAGGCGTACTGGGCGGAAGCGCCCCTTCCACAGTGCAAGGCCTATGCTACATTGCGGGTGCTTTGCCGATTGGCGTTGTCGGCTTAATGTCTGCGATAAGCCAGGGAAAGGCGGCGGCGGCTGGCATTGGCATAATTGCCAAAAAGCCCGAGGAGCTGTCTAAAGCCGTAGTTTTTGCCGCGATGGTCGAAACGTATGCGGTTTTGGCTCTTCTAGTGTCAATCCTTATCGTGCTTAACGTGCCTTCGAGCATAACTTTTTAGCCCATATTATTCAAGTATCATTCAAGTATCATTCAAGTATTAAGCAAGTATCATTCAAGTATTAAGCAAGTATCATTCAGGTATTAAGCAAGCATTATTTAAGCATTAAGCAAGCATTATTTAAGCATTAAGCAAGCATTATTCAGGTATTAAGCAAGCATTATTCAAGTATTAAGCAAGCATTATTTAAGCATTAAGCAAGCATTATTCAAGTATTAAGCAAGCATTATTCAAGCGTTATTCAAGTATTAAGCAAGGAGTGTCTATAAAATGGCGGGAACAGAAAAGTTAAAAGAAAGAATACTGTCGGAAGCGCGAAAAAAAGCAGACTCGGATATCGAAGCGGCCTCGCGCGAGGCGGAGGCTATCCTGAACCGCGCTAGGGGCGAGGCAAGCGAAAAAAAGGCGGCTATCCTAAGCAAGGCTGAAAAAGAGGCTGCGGCAAATGAGAAGAGGCTTGTTTCGGTCGCCGAGCTTGAAAGCCGAAAGGCAGTGCTTGCCGCCAAACAGGAAATCATCGCGGAGCTGTTTTCGAAGGCGGTAGAAAAGCTGAACCTGCTCTCCGACGCGGAATACGAAAAGGCACTGGTCGGCATGATTATTGAAAGCGCCACCGGAAACGAGGAAGTGCTTTTGTCAAAAAGGGATCTGCCAAGGGTGAGCGCCGACTTTATTGGAAAAGCAAACAGGGCATTGACGTCAGCCGGAAAACGGGGTTCATTAACGCTTTCTGCGGAACCAGGGCTGATCAACGGCGGTTTTGTGCTTAAATCCGGGGACATCGAAGTCAACAATTCCTTTGAGTCGATTATTGCTTCGCAAAAAGACAGCCTTGAAGCCCTTGCCGTAAAAATGCTGTTTTAGGGATTAGAAGTAAACAACAAAAATAGAAGAAATATATAATATGAGGATTATGGGAAATATGTATTAAGTAGTAAAAACGCGACTTTTTGTTGCGTTAAGGAGGTGTGGGTTTGGCCCAGAGTAGCTATGCGTATGCAATGGGGCGCATAAGGTCAATAGAGGGCAAGATGCTGTCCGGCGCCCAACTGGACAGGATGATAGACGCAAAAGCCGCAGACGACGCCATGAGGGTTTTGGCTGAAGCTGAGTACGGCTTAGCCGTAGGCGACGCCGAAGGGTTTCGCGACTATGAAAAAGTGCTCGACGACGAATACGCGAAATTAATCAAACTGATAAGAGAGTTGTCCCCTGAGCCAAAGCTTATCGATATTTTTCTCTTGAAAAACGACTACCACAATGCCAAAGCCTTTTTGAAGGGCGAGTTTTCCGGTAATCTGGACGAGTCGATACTGTCCCAAGCCGGCTTGATTTCGCCCCAAAAACTGAAGGCCGCGCTGCTCGAAAGGAAATTCTCGGATATTCCACGGATTCTTGCGGCTGGGATAGAGGAGGCAATTGAGTCATTCAACAAAGCCTCGGATCCACAAGCCGTCGATATTGTGCTTGACAAGGCACAATTTGCGGAAATGCTCCTTGAAGCCGAGACGCTAGGCAACGCTTTTTTGACTGGCCTTGTCAGGCGCTACATCGATATCGCGAATATTGGGGCGTTTGTAAGGGTCAAAGCCATGGGAAAGGCGTGGGAATTCCTTCGGGACGCATTGCTGGACGGCGGGTACGTCGGCCACGATTTGTTTTTCAGGTCGCTCCAGGACAATTTGGACAATTTTATTGCCGCAGTTCAAGCTACCGCGTACAGCGACCTTTGCGAAGAAGGCCTAAAGTCTTATCAGGCTACGGGCAGCCTTACAGTTTTTGAGCGCAAGGCCGACGATTTTATAACTGATTACATTAGCAAGGCTAAACTTATGTCGGCGGGCATGGAAATCATTGTTTCGTATTTCGTTGCGAAGCAGTCGGAGCTAAAAAATGTGCGCGTCGTCATGGTAGGCAAAAAGAATGGCATCCCCGGGGAAATAATTAGAGAAAGGCTGAGGAAGGCTTATGTATAGAATTGGCGTGATCGGCGACAAAGACAGCGTGCTGGGGTTCAAAGCCGTGGGGTTTGACGTGTTTCCTGTCCAGGATTCCCATGAAGCGGGTAAAACCCTAAAAGAAAAGGCTGCCGACAACTACGCTGTCATATATATAACCGAGCAGCTGGTCGAAGACATATGGGACGTAATCGACCATTATAAAGAGGAAAAGTTCCCGGCAATAATACCTATCCCCGGAAACAAGGGGATCGTCGGGATCGGCATGCTCAACGTCAAAAAGTCGGTTGAGCGGGCAATAGGGGTAGATATAGTGTTTAACAAATAAGAGACTGACGGATAATGCATTGGCAAATACGAGACTGACGGATAATGCATTGGAAATAAGGGACTGACGGATAATGTGTAGCAACAAATCAAGCAACAAATCATATGAGAAGAGGAAGTGATATTTAATGGAGCTGGGGAAGATTATCAAGGTATCGGGCCCCCTGGTAATTGCCGAAGGTTTAAAAGGCGCAAACATGTTCGACGTTGTGCGGGTCAGCGACAGCAAACTTATTGGCGAAATTCTTGAAATACATGGCGACAAGTCGTCTATACAGGTATATGAGGAGACGGCGGGGCTAGGGCCGGGGGAGCCGGTTTATTCGACCGGCGCTCCGTTGAGCGTTGAACTCGGCCCCGGCATGATCGAGGGCATATACGACGGGATTCAAAGGCCGCTTGAGAAAATAATGGAGTTGACTGGCAGCAATATATCAAGGGGCGTCGATGTACCCGCGCTTGACAGGAAGAAGAAATGGCTGTTCAAACCGTCCGTTAAAAAGGGCGACAAAGTCACTGCCGGCGATATCCTTGGCTCAGTAAAAGAGACTATTGTGGTAGACCACAAAATCATGACGCCAATCGGCTTGAGCGGCACCGTTGAGGAAATATATTCTGGCGAATTCACGGTAGAGCAGACCGTTGCAAAAATAAAAAAGGGCGA
>Ga0099364_10007887_pt1 | contig 15089 bp, 10 predicted proteins | sample TergutTh196P3_FD_73070 | JGI IMG/M metagenome (GOLD analysis project Ga0099364, IMG submission 73070) | Microcerotermes parvus P3 segment gut microbial communities from Pointe-Noire, Republic of the Congo - Th196 P3 | ecosystem: Host-associated > Arthropoda: Insects > Digestive system > Gut ... | reverse complement strand
ATCGGGTCTTTCATTTGCAGGAAAAAGCGTTTTACCATGCTGTCACGCGCTTTGGCCTGAAGTTCGTTTTTGCCGTGTTGTTCTAACTTTTTTTCCGCAACGAAGCGGGAGAGGCCATTTTCCCGATTTGTCTCGAGATTTTCTATAACCTCCGCCAAGCTGAGATGATGCCAATTGTTCATGTTAGCCCCTTCTTTATGTGTTTTTTTAATATTTTACCCGACCGCAAACAGCAGGTCAATAGTTTTTGCGAAACTGCGGTATCGGCGTATGGCGGCTACTCTGCCAATGCCGTAAACTCCTCTTGCTTGTTTTGCGGTATCCATTTTTCAAGGATCGCGTTAAGCTCGACGGTATCTATGGGTTTTGCCAGAAAACCGTTGAATCCGTTTTCATAATAGAGTTTCTCCGCGCCGGAAACAGCATTTGCCGTGAGCGCTATGATTGGAAGCTCGCTAAAATATGCGTCCGTTTTTCCCATTTCGCGTATAATGCGTGTGGCCTCTATTCCGTCTATGTTCGGCATTTTGTGATCCATAAACACCAAGTCGTAATCTTTTGCCTTGACATTTTCTATCGCCGCAAATCCGTTGTCGCATAGGGTTATCCGCATATTATAGGGCAGCAAAAGCCCCTGCGTGACCTTTAGATTTGTATTGACGTCGTCCACGATCAGAACCTTTGCGTGAGGCGCGGTAAATCTTACGATCGGCTCTTTTTTGCCGCCATCGGCGGATTTGCCGGATATTCCGTCTATCAGGCTTGCTATCTGCACACAGTATACGGGCATTGAAATCACGTTTTGATGCCCCTGCGGCACGGCTTCGCCAAATTCGGTGAGTATGACGGTTTTTGTATCTTTTCCGAATTTTAAAATCGTATCTTCGTTTTTAGTATACAGCGAAAAAGCTATGAGCAGAAAATCGTACGCGCGGCTTTCCATAGCCTCATACAGCTTTGTCCCGCTTGTGACAAATGTATGGTCTACCCCCAGATTTTTTAGCGTATACGACAAAGAGTCCGCATATACGTCGCGCCGCTCATAGATCAAAATACTTTTTGCCTTCTTGCTTTTGAGCTTTGCGAGAGCCTTACTTGAACTGACCTTTTGCGGAATCGTAATGGTAAATGTGCTGCCCTTGCCGTATTCGGAAATGACTGTTATATCGCCGCCCATTTTTTTGACGATGCTGCGGGCGATAGTCAGCCCAAGCCCGACGCCCTCGATTCCCCTGTTTCTCTCAATGTCAACCTGAGTGAAGTCCGTAAACAGCTTTTCCATATCTTCCGGCTTTATTCCGATCCCGCTGTCCTCGATCTCAAAAACAAGATTTATCGTTTTTTCATCCGCCTGCTTCCGATAAGGCTCGGGGCTGTCACTTTCTTTTTTGTATACGCTAAGACCCACAAAACCGTTATCTGTATATTTGACGGCGTTGATGAGTATGTTGAGCACAGCCTGACGGATTTTCGTTTCGTCGCCATAGAGCGTTTGCGGGATATTGCTGTCGGCTTTGACAAAGAGGCGTATGCGCGACTCGGCGGCCTTCATTCTGATAAGGCTAATCAAATCGTTTAGCAACGCGGCTACCGAATAATCTTTCGAGACAAGCTCCATTTTACCCGCTTCGATCTTCGAAAAATCCAAAATTTCGTTGATGATAGCAAGAAGATTTGCCCCGGCTTGCTTTACCGCAAGCATATGCTCTGTTCTGCCGTCATGCGCGTCTTCCCTGAGAGCAAGCTCTGTCATTCCGATAATAGCGTTCATCGGAGTCCGTATCTCATGGCTCATTTTTGCGAGAAATTCACTTTTCGCTTTGTTGGCGGCCTCCGCTTTGTTTAACGCAATTTCAAGCTGGGCGTTCTTTTCGGCTATTTCGCGCTCACTCTCTTTGCGTTTGCTTATATCCTCCGTGGCGCCGGAAGCCTTGAGCGGTTTGCCGTTTTCGTCCCGGAGCGTGCTTCCGAATATGCGGACCCATTTGTAGTTTCCGTTTTTCATGCGCATACGAAGCTCAATATTAAACGGCGTTTTATTTGTGGGATCGTCCAAATGCGCAAGCACCTGCGTATATACGGCTTGCACGTCGTCCGGGTGAATATTTGAAAACCAAGCTCCCATTGTGTTCGGAAAATCGCTTTCATCCTCGTAACCGTACATTTTGCGGATTCCGTCGGAGTACCACATTTTTGCGTCGGGGGAAAGCATGTCTTCCGTAGTTTTCGCCTTCGGGTCTATTTGGCAGTCCCATAAGGCGACGTCCAAACCGCCGACGAGCAGGTTCAGACGCAGATTTTGATCCGTGAGCTGTTCTTGTGTGCGGCTGATGTCCGTTATATCCGATATATGCTGCAGATGAACCTTTCTGCCGTCAGGCCAGTCAATATAGCTGTCGGAATGAATGACATATTTGTCGAAATGTTCGACGTATTCTTCCCATACGACCATTTCCTCCGGGTTTTTATCAAGCGCGGGGCGCGGGCAAAACTCGCACATTTTGTCCAAGCCCCGAAAAACATTGTAACAAAATTCTCCGGCAAAGCTGTCATTTTCCCTTCCCGCGTCTATCCTCAACTTTTTGTTTACAAACAAAAGTTCTCCGGTTTCAGGGACTGTGACATATATCTGCGCGTTTATGCTGTCTAATATTTTTTCTACTTGCTTGATGGAAATCGGTTTCATTATGACCTGTCCTTTCTGACGGGTTGTCACCGTGAAAACATGACTTTTTCGCTGTTGAACATCTTTGTAAGCACGAACCCGCCAAGCCCCGCATACAGTAAATTGAAAAGGCAGGCTATTATTACATTCAGCGATGAATATTCACGCGAAAAGATGCCGCCCATGCTCTGCACGCTGCCGTACAAAGGCAGCATAAAGTATACCGTGTCCGGCTGCCCTGTGCCAAACATACCCGAAATCCCCGCGACCATCACCAAAATCATGAGAGGCGCGGCGGCTTGCCCCGCTTCCTTTACCGTCTTGGAAAACGCGGATACTATGGATATCATGGCCACCAATAAAAGCAGCACGGACAAAATCACAAACGCGAGCAGCGCGTAATCTGTAATGTTATAGATTTCGGTAATGTTTGCGTCAAACAGGTCTCCGGCTTCGCCGCCCGAGCCCATCAGGTTTGGCAAAGACAATATCGTGGCAGCCGCCGTGACCGCTCCCGCGAGAAATGACAAAACGGCAAGGCTAAGGATTTTGCCTATCGCAAGCTCCCTTCGTTTTAAGGGGGATACAAGCAGCGTAGCTAATGTGCCGCGCTCTTTTTCGCCGGTGATGGATTCCAAAGCCAGCCCCATACATCCCGAATAGAGGAAAATAAGAAGCATCATCGGGAGCATTGACGCCACGATATTTGCCATGAAATCTTCCGTAGATGCCATGTCTCCGTTGTTTTCTATGTTTCGGTTGATGTCAAACTTGTTTGCCAAAGAGGATTCATACGCGTCGAGCAAATGCAAAGCGACCCTAAACGCGTTTTGCGAATTTGGCTCGGTCGAGTTGTAGTAGATCGTAATATTCGGAGCGGGCGAGTCGGCGGTATGCACGTCATAGGCAAGAGCCGCGTCGTCAAAGCCAATCGGGAAAATCATAAGCAAATCGGCTTGTTTTGAGTTTATTTTTTCTTTTGCCTCTTCTATGCCGCTCTCGTTTATGCCAATCACTCTGGTTTGAATGTATTGCTCTATGCTTTGCCCTATTGATTCGGGCGCGTTTACCGCGTAAATTCTCGGAGTGTGGTCAGCGTCCGGCGCAAAAGCGCTGTGCATTGCCGGACCCATAAACGAGTATATGGCATAAATCAAAATCGCCGGCATGATCGTCATCATTATCATTCTTCTGTCGCCAAAGAAACGCGCAAATTCTTTTGACATAATGGTCAGTATATTTTTCATTACCTTAACCCTCCTTCCTTTTCTTCCGCGGTTTTTGCGTAGATATCGAAGAAAATATCTTCTAAAGGTTTGTCGGCAGTAAGGTTTTCTATGGTGTCGCATACAATCATTTTGCCGTCTATTATAATTCCAGCCCTGTCGCAGAGCTTTTCGACGAGGCTAAAGATATGCGTCGAGACTATGATCGTCTTGCCCTGCGCCTTGAGCTCGGTCAGAAAGTCTGTGACCACACGCGCCGTCAAAACGTCAAGCCCGTTGGTCGGCTCGTCAAATATGATTATATTGGGGTCGTGCACTATTGATATGACAAGTGATGTTTTTTGCTTCATTCCGGTCGAGAGGTTTGCCACTTTGACTTCGGCAAATTCGTCAATGCCAAACTTTGAAAAAAGCTCCCTCTTTCGCGCTTCGGCTATATTTTGATCAATGTGGTGGATTTTCGCAAAAAAGTCATACAGATAATTTGGGGTAAAAAAGTCCTCCAGCTTGAGCTCGCTGGTCAAAAATCCTATCTTTGCCCTTACTTTTTCCGGCTCGGTTTTGATGCTAAGCCCGTCTATAAACGCGTCGCCCTTATCCGGCTTTATCAAAGTGGCGAGCATTCTCAGCGCGGTGGTTTTGCCCGCTCCGTTGGGTCCTAAAAGTCCGTAGATTTCGCTCTCATACGCCTCAAACGACAAATTGTCAACGGCGGTTATGGTCTTTTGTTTTGTGTTTTGGAGCTTTTGCTGCTTTTGCGAGAGCTTAAACGTCTTGCAAAGACCCTCCGCTTTTAGTATTACTTTCATTCGTTTTTGCACAAACTGCGCCCTTTTTCATAAACGGCGCGCGGTGTTGCGCGCTCCTTCCAAGTTTAGTAATTTCTCTTTCATTTTAAGCCCGCCGCCGTATCCTACGAGGCTGCCGTCAGCTCCGATGACCCTGTGGCACGGGATTACTATCCATATCGGATTTTTGTTGTTTGCCATGCCGACGGCTCGGCACGCTTTTGGTTTTCCGATCATTTCCGCTATCTGCTTATATGTCCTCGTTTCGCCAAACGAAATCTCCCGCAGCGCCGTCCACACCGCTTTTTGAAAATCCGTACCGCCCGGGTCAAGGGGCAAATCAAACTCTTTTCGCTCACGGGCAAAATATTCACCGAGCTGACATGCCGCCATGTCCGTAAGACTGCTTTTTTCTCTCGCGCCAAACGCCGACATATCTAAATCTTTGTCACGTTTTATATGTGTTATGCTCTTTTTGTCCGCGACAATAACAATACCCCCAAGCGCAGTTTCATATGTGTAATAGTTAGTGTCCCGCATTATATGCCTTCTTTAACAAAATCATAAGTCTCCCGCTTCTGCAAGCGGTGAGTTACATTATAACCGAAATCAGTGGTGAGTACAAGCTCCAACTGATTTTGTTAAAAACATCACGCGCTTTGTGCGTGATGCAAACGCGTAGCGTTTGTGAGTCTTCGCCGAATTCATTTCGGCGAAGGCGATATATTAAATTAATATTTGGCTTATGATCTGTTTGTTATTGTATCATAACGGCGCTTACATAGCAAGCCGAAATCTGGATAGGTTGCGATAAGCTGCGCAAGGGGCGCACGTATAAATACGGCTCTTGCGCTAATAGTTTTCAAATGGTAGAATACAAATACATTAGTATAATCCATATGAGGTGCGTTATGCAGGCGAACAATTTGGCGCAAACCCCAGACAATCCGCAAATTGATATAAATTCCATATGCGGCCGGATTTCCGAAACACAAGGAATAAATGCTCGCCTAAAAAGAGAAGTCACGAAAATATTTGAAGCGATAGCGAGCGACGGCGCGGATTTCTCCGACTATGAGCTTGCCGCGCCATTTATCGAAATGCTGCGCGGTCGGGTTCGCTCATCATATGCTGACGCGCAGTTTTACCAAAAGCTCTTAAACGCGTATGACGCGTGTTTAGTTACGCAAAAAAATAAAAAAGCCGCAAAGCCCCCCGCCGAAAACAGCGTCCCGCCTGTTGCCGCAAATCCTGCCGAAGCCAAGCCGCCCGAAACAGAACATCTCGACGACGGGCTTGGATGGCTCGATGACGAAGCGGATACGCCCGCCCCGGACGCGCCCGCCGCAGCTCCGGCGCAAACCGCCCCGCCGCCCGCCCCGTCTTCAAAAGTCGCCGCTTCAAAAAACGAGGCTCCCGCGGAAGCTAATCAGAAACTTTCAAACTCCGTGAATACCATATTAGAGTATGCCGAGGCGGACGAGGAGCTTTGCGAGCAGTTTACAAGCTGCGTAAAAGACTTCACGGCGCAGACCGACAGGTCAAGCGGCGATGACGATGTGCGAAATTTGCGAAGGGACCTCACCAAAGCGTTCTATGCTGTATACAGGCTCGTCTTTATGAAAAGCCTGAATGACAAGACGCCGCCCACTGTTATAAATATGTTCTTAAACTTTGGTTATGTTGACGCCGCTCTCTCCGGGGCGGATAACGCCGAATTTTTATTTTCCATAGCGGATTCATACAAAGGCGATCCGCAAAACAATGTCTACACCATACGCGAGTGGCTGACATCCATTTACGAAGGCAAAACAGAACCCAGCCTCAGCGAGTTTGACATGGACTATGCGGCATATGTCCGCGATCTGAAAAACTCAAAGCAAATAGACGCCGCCGAAGAAAAGCGCCTTTTATCCGACGTTGAAGCTAAACTCAACTATGAGATGGATAACGCCTTTCCCGTTGTAAACAGGGTCACTTTCGGCAATCCGTCGAGATTTTGCCCCGCGTTCGCGGACCACAACATACAGCGCGGACTCAAGGAAACCTTGGTTACTCCGGAGGCAATAGGCGACATCATCAAAGATATCCGCAATATTGATTTTTCGGCATTTTACAGAGAGACGGCCTTTGCCGACGTAAAGCTCGGCATTTCGGGTGAATCTATCAATGTTGAAGTCTTGCCGAATATTATACTCATGCCAAATGTGGGGCTTCGCGGCTCTATGTGGCAGGATGTCGAACGCCGTATTCGCGCCACTCCCGCGCGTATGTTTTTGCCGGTTTTCTTGGAAAGCGAGCTGAATAAAACCATGATAGGGCTTGTCGCCGATTTTCGCTGGGAGATATGCCGCCGTGTGCAGGGTTCACGCTGGAACGACGTTACAGACCCGTCGCTGACAAGTTATTTTTGCGATTATCTCCAGTTTTATATGAACAACCGCAATATTTCCATGCAGACCATGACGGAAATCAGGCAGGAGCTATCTTCCGCCCGCAATAATTACAAAAAGATTTTCGCTTCAAATTACACCACTTGGATTTTGAGCGAATCCCGGGGCATGGCTCGCCTAAACAACATCGCGCTCGGTATACTCATGACTTTTTGCCCGTTTACCGCCGAAATACGCGAACGGCTCAAGACGAATATGCGTTTTGGAGAGGCTTTGACAAAATACAACGCAAAACGCATAAAACGCGAACAGCGTCTGGTAAATCTCGCAAAAAAGCTCAACCAAACGGGTAAGGGCATCCCGGATGAGATAAAAAGCGAGCTGGAGTTTATAAGGCGGTAATGCCGCTCACCATATCTTTAAGACAACGGCCTCCCACGCAGAGAGTGTGCCGTCATATTCGCCGCGGCCTATGTTTGATACGATAATGGGTCCTATCAGGTTGTTTTCTATCTGCGTCGCGGCGGGCTTGCCCGATATGTTTAAGATGACCGCAAGCTGTTCGGCGCCTGTTATTGTCCGCGAATATACCATCACTTGCTCGTTTGCCCAGACGGGGGCAAAATCGCCATATTTCAAGGTTTCACTCGAGCCGCGAAGCGCGATCATTTTTTTGTAAAAGTTTAGCACAGAGTCCTCGCGGCGTTCCTGCTCCGCGTGGTTTATCTCTATATGGTTGCTGTTGATGTCAAGCCACGACTGACCTTGCGTAAATCCCGCGCCGGGATGCGCGTTCCATTGCATCGGGGTGCGGGCGTTGTCGCGGGAGCTGGCTTTTAGCCAATTCCAGCGCAGCCGAGCGGGTATTTTAAATGAGCGAAGCAGCTTGTCAACGCCAATCGTCTCAATATCGTTTATCTGCGCCATGCCCTCAAAATCAAAGTTTGTCATGCCTATTTCCTGCCCCTGATAGATAAAGGGTGTGCCTTTTAGCGTAAGGAGCATCGCGGCAAACAGCTTTGCGCTGCGCTCACGATATTTATCGCCGTCGTCCCCCCAGTGAGAAACTATGCGCGGCTGATCGTGGTTTTCTAAGTAAACGGCGTTCCAATAAAGCCCCTGCTGCCATTTTGTAAGCACCTTTAAGAGCTTGTTTGCCTTAAACTTTTTTGGTATGAATTTTTCGATTCTCCTGTCTACATTGAGATGGTCAAAGTAAAAAACCATGTCAAGCTCACGGCGCGCCGGGTCGGTGAGCAGCTTTGCGTCTCGGAGATTGACGAGCGCCGCTTCGCCCACCGTAAAGCAGTCATAATTGTCGAGCACTTCTCGTCTTAGCTCCTGCAATATCGTATGCGTGCCTTCCTGTGTCACAAAATGCTCACGGCCGCACACCGCAAGCCGGTGCACGCCATCTTCCAAAGAGCTTTTGAATATGACATTGATAACATCACAGCGAAACCCCGCGGCGCCCTTGTCGAGCCAAAAGCGCATTATGTCTTTTATTTCCGCGATGACATTCGGGTTGTGATAGTTTAAGTCGGGCTGCTTTTCGTTAAACAAATGCAAATAGTATTCGCCGCTCTTTGGGTCAAATGTCCATGTTTTTCCGCCAAAAAACGACGTCCAGTTGTTTGGCTCGCCGCCGCTCTGGTCAGGCTCCCTCCATATATAGTAATCCCTATATGGGCTGTCCTTGTCGCGGCTTCTCTTAAACCACTCATGCTCATCCGACGTGTGATTGATGACAAGGTCCATTATGATTTTTATATCGCGCTTTTCGGCCTCGGAAAAAAGCTGTTCCATATCCGCTATAGTGCCAAACATGGGGTTTATATCGCGATAATCGCTGATGTCATAACCGTTGTCTGCATTTGGGGATTTATATACGGGCGATAGCCAGATAATCCCGACACCAAGCGCTTTGATTTCGTCAAGGCGCGATATAATGCCGGGAATATCTCCGATTCCGTCATTGTTTGAGTCTTGGAAGCTGCGGGGATAGATTTGATATACAGCTTTTTCTTGCCACCACCGATTCATAACTATAAATTTCCCTCATAGCATAGCCCCGCGTTTTCACGCTCTTTGTCGTTTCTTGCCTACCCACCGCTCCGCTTGCAAAGTTCAAGGCAGGTATAAATGCCGGTCACAAAATCATTCCTCCCCGATCAATTGCGTTCATCCGTGTGCAAACGATCGGACGCTCCGCTTACAAAGCTAAAATGGGTTTTCTGTGGGGTATGGCAAGGATTTTGGTTGGTTGTAAGATATCTTTGGTACTCCGAGGTATGTAAATATGTCAAAGATTGCCTTGCCAACATGTCCAAAGGCGACCGCGCCGTGGTGCGGATAGCGATCCTCAATAAGGATATGGCGGTAGAAACGTCCCATTTCTTTGATGGCAAAAATACCGATTCCTCCAAATGACTGTGTGGCGACGGGCAGCACTTCGCCTTGCGCGATATATGATTTTAGCCCGCCCTCCGCCGTGCCTTGCAGGCGAAAGAATGTGATTTTTCCCGGTTTGATGTCTCCTTCGAGCGTGCCTCTGGTAATATCCGGCTCGGCATCGGGCTCGAGCAGCCTGTTCATGATGAGCTGATACTTCATCTCGCCTTTAACCAGACATGCCATGGGCGTATTGCCGCAGTGAAAGCCCATAAAGGTATCTTTATGCGTGTAGTCAAACTTCCCTTTAATGCTCTTTTCATACATGTCCGCCGGAACGGAGTTGTTTATGTCAAGCAATGTGACCGGAGCTTCGGTTATACACGATCCGATATATTCAGACAACGCCCCGTAAATATCAACCTCGCAGGATACCGGGATGCCGCGTGACGCCAAACGGCTGTTTACATAGCAGGGCACAAAGCCAAACTGCGTCTGAAATGCCGGCCAGCATTTGTTGGCAAGTATCGCAAACTCCTTGCAGCCTTTGTTTTCTTCAATCATATCGAGAAGAGTTATCTCATATTGAGCCAATTTCGGCAAAATGCCCGGCATTTTGTTGCCGCCGCCAAGCTCTTTTTCCATGTCCGCTATGACGCCGGGAATTCTCGGGTCGCCGCTTCTGGCGTTGAACGCCACAAGCAAGTCAAGCTCGGAGTTTTCCTGTATCTCAACGCCTAAGTTAAAAAGCTGCTTTATCGGCGCGTTGCACGCGAGAAAGTCCTGCGGGCGAGGGCCGAACGTGATTATTTTTAGATTTTTAAGGGCAATCATAGTGCGGGCGACAGGTATGAAATCCGCAATCATCTGAGCTATATCCGCCGGCGCGCCAACCGGATATTCGGGGATATGCGCTTTGATGTTGCGAAGCCCGAGGTTGTATGAACAGTTTAGCATACCGCAGTACGCGTCGCCGCGTCCGCCTATGAGCTTGTCCGCCGCGTCTTCCGCCGCGGCCACAAACATAACGGGTCCTTCAAAATTCTTTGCTATGAGCACTTCCGATGATTCGGGTCCGAAGTTGCCGAGATATACGACAAGCGCGTTTACTCCGGCAGCTTTGACGTCCGCCACGGCTTTTAGCATATCTGTTTCGTTTTCTACGGTGATATTACACTCGTATATGTCACTCCCGAATGCTTTAGTCACACTGCTGCGGCGCTGTGCCGATAATTCAATGGGGAAGCAATCGCGGGATACGGAAATAATACCAAGTTTAACTGCCGGGATGTTTTTCATTGTGCGTGACCCTCCTTAATAATCGGCCGTTACTTTTGGCCGTAGTATGAATTTTCGCCGTGTTTGCGATAGTAATGCTTGTCATGTAACCGCCGCCCTATGCCTTGCAGCTCTTGACCGGGCGAGCGGGTAATCATCATTATACCATGCCACGCCATAAATGCAACCTCTTCTAATACAACGGCGTTATCTACCGCTTCTTTTACGTTTTTGCCCCACACAAACGGTCCGTGCCCGTGTACCAAAACGGCGGGAGTCTTATTTTCATCGCGTTTTTGAGCGGCTTCGATGATTATCTTGCCCGTTTCTTTTTCATAGTCGCCGGTGATTTCTTTGTCGGTCATTTCGCGAGTGCATGCAATGGCATCATGAAAATAATCCGCGTGCGTCGTGCCAAGCGCGGGTATATCCATGCCCGCCTGCGCGAATATCGTCGCCCAACGGCTGTGGGTATGCACAATGCCGCCAATGTCCGCAAATGCCTTATATAGCTCAAGATGCGTCTTCGTGTCGGACGACGGTTTTAGTTTTCCTTCCACGATTTTCCCGGTTTCGAGCTCTACTGTCACCATGTCATCTTCCGTCATTTTTTCATACTCAACGCCCGAAGGCTTGATTATGACATGGCCTTTATCACGGTCAACCGCCGAAACATTGCCCCATGTCAACACCACAAGAGAGTGCTTTGGCAGCAATAAGTTTGCTTCAAATACTTGGCGCTTTAGCGTTTTTGTCATTTTGTCACTCCCGTTATTTAATTTCTTCTATTGCCGCGCGCTCAACCTTGAGGGCTTTTTTGTAGCGTTGAAAATATCTCTCAAAACCCTTTGCGTCTCTCTGTTCCGCCTCTTTTGTGCTGATTTTTATCCGGTCAAAAATTCTCTTGTTTAAAAATTCTTCCAAAGTCTCCCCGTCGTTTTTTATCGCGGAGTATGCCGCGAGCAATGCCATACCCCACGGGCCGCCCTCTCCCGCGGATTCCATGACGGCTATCGGTATGCCCAGCGCCGCCGCCATGAGCCATTGCCCCACGACGGGTGTTTTGAAGAAACCTCCGTGCCCGATCAGTTTTGAAATCTTTATACCCTCTTCTTTGGTGAGTATGTCCATACCCATCCTGAGCGTTGCCATAGCAGAAAAAATGAGCGAGCGCAGAAAGTTTGACGCAGAAAGATCGGTGTCCGGCATCCTTACAACAAGCGGACGCCCCTCCGTAAATCCCGTCATGTGTTCACCGGAGATATAATTTACGGTCACAAGCCCGCCGCAATCAGGGTCTCCAAAGAGGGCTAAATCATATAGTATACGATATATGCTGTCTTTCTTTAAGCTCGATTTCCCGCTCTTTACCACACTGTATATCATATTGACCCACGCGTCTAAATCCGATGTGAAGTTGTTGCAGTGCACCATGGCTACGGGCATACCCATTGGCGTCGCTATCGTGTCAATTTGCGGGTGCGTTTTTTGGAGTTTTTTGTCGAGCGTCAGCATGGCAAACACCGAAGTTCCGGCAGATATGTTTCCCATACCCGGCGAGACCGTGTTTGTCGCGACCATTCCCGTCCCGGCATCGCCTTCGGGAGGGCATAGGGGTGTGCCCGGCTTTATAGAAAACCTCCTGTTCGGGTCAATCAGCTTCAAGCCCTCGCGAGTCAGGTTGCCGCCGTGTTCGCCCGCGCATTTCACCTTTGGCAATATGTCGCGCAGCTTCCACGGCATATTATACTCCGATATAAGCGCGTCAAATTTGTCAATTTTTTCGCTGTCATAATCATTTGTACGGCTGTCTGCTATAATCGGAAATATGCCCGAGCCTTCGTTAATGCCGACAATCTTTTCGCCCGTCAATTTATAGTGGATATATCCGGCCAGCGAGGTCATAAAGGCAATATCTTTTACGTGAGGCTCTCCGGCGGCGACGGCGCGGTGCAAATGTGCTATGCTCCACCGCTCTGGAATGTTGACGTCAAAGGCTTCGGACAGGAGCTTTGCCGACTGCGCGGTCATTGTGTTGCGCCACGTCCGAAAATCCGTAAGCTGCGCATCGTTTTTGTCAAACACCAAATAGCCGTGCATCATTGCCGAGATACCGATGGCGCCTATTTCTTCAAAAGGCTTGCCATACTTCTTTTTATAGTCAGACGCGAGCCGGGACAGGCTTCTTCTAAGCGCTCTCCACGCTTCATCGAGCGCATATGTCCAGATTCCGCCCTCGACTCCCTCAAATTGTATGAGCTGGTTTTCCCATCGAAAATCGCCCGTGGCAAGCAGGTTGCCGCATGTATCAATGGCCACTGCCTTTACGCGTGTTGAGCCCAGCTCCACTCCAAGAAATATTGACATATGAAATACCTCCAAATTTATTTTTTCCTATTTTGTAATATCTTTTACGGTGTCCCGAATGATGATCTTGCTTGGGACAATTATTTCACGCATCCCACTGTTTTCCCCGTCGTCGGAAATTCTGCGGGCGGCTTCCTCCGCGGCTTTATACCCTATCCTTTTTAAGTCTATTTCAGCTGTGGTGAGCTTAGGATAAGTATATTCCGAAATCTCACGATTATCAAATCCGACAATAGAAATATCTTCGGGCACTCGCAGCCCGGCTTCTCTTATCGCGTCAATGGCGCCTGCCGCCATTATGTCGTTCATTGCGATAACGGCCGTCGGCAATGCGCCGTTTTTTTTTCGGAGCAACCCGTTCATGCGGATATATCCCGATTCGCGCCCCCAATCACCGCTTTTTATCATGGCGTCATCTAATGTGATTCCCGCGCCCTTCGTGGCTTTTAAGATACCCTTTAGCCGCTCACGGGTGGGCATTGTGTCCAAAGGTCCCGTGATCACCGCGATGTCGCGGTGCCCTTTTTCTAAAATGTATTGCGTGATTTGGGCGCAGATGTTTTCACTGTCATATGTCACGGAGCTTGCGCTCGGATCGCTTGATGTGGAATACGCCACAACAATAGGCTTGTTTATATCCGCGAGTATTTCCGGTATGTCTCTGTTGAACATTCCTATATAGATGACCGCGTCAACCTTTGCGCCGTAAACCAAAAGAGACAGCGCGGAGTTGATTCTCTCTTTTTGATAGGTGACTTGATCGTATTTGTTGAGCAGGCTCTCTAACAGCCTAAGGTCGTTGAGCAGAATATGGTAGTCGGTCTGCTCAACATATTCGGATATGCCGTTTATTATTTTTGCCGACGGGAATGCCAATATGTCTTCCGCCAGCACGCCGATTACATTTGTTTTTTTTATGCGAAGGCTTTTTGCCATGCGGTTTGGCTGATAGTTTGTCTTTTCTATCACGTCGTTCACGCGCCGGCGTTTATCGTCGCTTACGTGCTTTGTGCCGTTCATGACGTAAGAAACTGTGGCTGTTGATACTCCGGCTTGTTTTGCTATATCTTTGATAGTCATCGGTTTGCCTCATAGTGTTTCTTTAAAAGCCGGTTTTCTGCTGACTCTGCCGGGTTTTTTCCGCCGCACAAAACAGCAATAGCACAGCAACAGCTTTAATCGTTTAGATTTTTCGATTATACCGCCGTGTCAAAAATCTGTCAACAAGAACTTACCCCCGCGGGAATTTTCGCCTTTTGTAAGTTCGTTGGGTCACATTCAAAGCGGAGCTGTTACGCGTAGCACAAGGAGGAACTCTTTAAAAGTTAAAGAGTTCCTCAAACAGTTGCAAATGCTGCGTTTCTCTCAGAAAAAAGCGAGTATTATGTAATCCACGCCGCCCCGCACACACAATCACTTCGAGATGGCAAAAATAATGTTGACAGGGTTTTTCCGATGTGGTATTATGAACATACAAAAGGCGTTGCCGGCAACGGTTAGCCTAAAAATCAGAACGAAAATAACCGCTCTTCATGTTCAGGATGTGGCGGTTATTTTCTATTGCGCCTGTAGGATTTCCAAGCTATGTAAATCGCAATGATTGCGAGAACAAGCGAAAGGATTTCGTACACTGACAATGGCATCACCTCCTTTCGAAGGATCAGCTAACCGCTACCGTCACAGCGTCTCGCAAGCGAGACGCGACAACGCCATCTATACTATATCTAAAATTATTTAATCAGTCAAGACACCCCCTCCCAAAAAAATATTTTGACAATTTCGCGTCAATGTGCCATAATAAACTATGTTTGTATTTAGTTCGTATTGCGAGCATACGCTGCGCACGCTCGCAACACAAACCACCTCGCAAAATCAGCAAAAAAGAAACGACAAAGGTTGCAAATTATGCCGGAATGTGCTATAATTAACGAACGAACGAACGAACGAACGAACGAACGAACGAACGAACGAACGAACGAAC
>Ga0099364_10007886_pt1 | contig 15091 bp, 15 predicted proteins | sample TergutTh196P3_FD_73070 | JGI IMG/M metagenome (GOLD analysis project Ga0099364, IMG submission 73070) | Microcerotermes parvus P3 segment gut microbial communities from Pointe-Noire, Republic of the Congo - Th196 P3 | ecosystem: Host-associated > Arthropoda: Insects > Digestive system > Gut ... | reverse complement strand
CCCATCCTCGCAAAGCCTGAGAACGAGAAATGGGAAGTTATGGCGTTGCTATGCGATGACAGCGGCATTCCAAAAACAGCTTCAAAGCGTATCGAAGTTCTTGACAAAATAATGTCAAACGCAAGGGAGTACGGGATTGCAGACAAGCGTTTACATGTAGATCCGCTCATCGAAATGCTTTGCGCGACTGATGATGGCGAGGGCATGTCGATAGTCTTCGAAGTGATGGCACATATCAAAAGTGCTTATCCGAATGTAAATATCTCAGGTGGAATATCCAATGTATCATACAATCTTCCGGTACGAAGGCTGGTAAACCAGGCATTTATTACAATCGCAATCAGCTCCGGCATGACCAGCGCCGTCCTAGACCCCTTAAACCATGACCTCCGAGGCGTCATTCTTGCAGCAGAAGCAATGATAGGGCTTGATGATTATTGTTTGAATTACATCTCAGCCTACCGCGAAGGCATATTCAAATAATCCAAGACAAATATTCGATTGCCAATACGTTTAACTCATGATATAATTCCGAGTATAGTAAAGAAACCCCTGCAAGAGAGGTAGGTTTGAGGAAAGAATGTCCAAGATTCCGGGGATAACGGCTGCTGTGGAGTGTGGTAGGTTTAAGACAATTGAAGAACTTGTGAGCGAAGCAATTGACTCCGGCGAGGATCCTAACGACATTCTTAGCGGTATGATAGATGCAATGGGTACTGTCGGCGCTAAGTTCCAGGCTAATGAGCTCTTTATCCCTGAACTGATGGTCGCAGCAAAAACAATGAAAAAGGGCGTTGAACTCTTGCGTCCCCTTCTCACGGCAGGTATCGTCGGAAAGCATGGCAAGTACGTAATAGGCACAGTCGCAGGCGATAAGCACGATATTGGGAAAAACCTCGTCGCTCTTATGGTTGAGTCAGCGGGGTTTGAGGTGATTGATCTTGGCGTAGATGTCCAGCCCATTAAGTTCGTTGAGGCGGTTAAAGCGAACCCCGATTGCAGAGTAATCGGCGCTTCTTCGCTTCTTACGACGACGATGGTTTCCCTTAGAAATACTGTAAACGCCTTAACTGATGCAGGTTGTCGATCACAAGTCAAAATAATGATCGGCGGAGCTCCGGTCACACAGGAGTTCGCCGATGAAATAGGCGCCGATGCCTATACGCCCGATGCCGGCTCCGCAGCAATCAAAGCCGTTGAGTTAGCTAATGAGTGACCTCGAAAACCCACTCGTGAACACTCCAAATGAATAATGAGGTGCTATAATGAAGTTATTGAGAAACTACACGGAAGAAGCCGTTAAGGATTACATGGAAAGATGGTTCAAGGAAGCGGATTGCTGCCACTGCGATGATTGCCGACTGGATGTGATGGCTATCATGCTCAACCAGCTTACACCGAAATATGTCGTAACAGACAAAGGTGCGCTGTTCGCTCAGATGGACGATTTCGAGCCACAAAACAGGATTGATTTCATAGCCATTATGACGCAGGCGGCTGAAATAGTCAACAAAAAGCCAAGACACTGATAGAGGAGAGTTGAGAGTTGAGAGAGGAGAGTTGAGGGCAAAACTTTCCACGAACTACTCGCTCACTAACTGCTCAGAACCTCTCGTAGAATCTCAAATGTTGGCGAAATTTTGTTGTGCAGTGGTGTGAGGCTCTTTGTTAAGCTCAGATTGACAAGGGGTTCTGATTAGTTACCGTTGCACACTCGGTTTCGTTTGCTTTTAGTAGGGGGGTTATGTAATCGTCTAGAAATTCTTCTACCTGCTTTTCTGCGCGGCCTGTATACTTTGATGGCTCCAGTTCGGTCATAATCTCGGCAACGGACATTCCGATTAGCGGGTCGTCTGCCAATCGGTGTACGAGGTCGTTTTTTTCGCCCCGCTCCTTTACGGCATTAGCGGCGGCAATGCTGTGACGGCGTATGACCTCGTGAAGTTCTTGCCTGTCGCCTCCACGCATAACTGCTTTCATCATTATGTTCTCGGTTGCCATAAACGGCAGTTCTTCCATGATATGCTTCTCAATGACCTTGGGGTACACCTTAATTCCCTTTGCGACATTAAGATATATGCCCAAGATGGAATCCGTTGCAAGGAATGCTTCCGGCACCGATATCCGTTTATTCGCTGAGTCGTCCAGTGAGCGTTCAAGCCACTGGTTGTATGCTGTAAAAGCCCCGTTTTGCGCATTGACGATTATGTAACGAGCCAGCGCGTACATTCTTTCGCATCGCATTGGGTTGCGCTTATATGGCATTGCTGATGAACCAACCTGCTCACCCTCGAACGGTTCCTCGCATTCCTTGAGGTGACTGAGTAGCCGCATGTCCACCGCGAACTTGCCTGCTGACTGCGCAATCCCGCTCAGTGTCGCAAGCACACCGGAATCGTATTTGCGCGAATAAGTCTGCCCTGACACGGGCAATACTCCGTCGAACCCCATTTCTTTGGCTATTATCTGCTCCATGCGCTTCACTTTTTCATGATCGCCATCGAACAGCTCAAGGAAACTTGCCTGTGTGCCTGTTGCGCCTTTTGAGCCGAGCAGTTTCAGATTGCCCAGTCTGTAATCGACTTCGTCTAAATCCAAAATAAGCTCGTTTATCCACAGCGTGGCGCGTTTTCCGACTGTTGTTATTTGCGCAGGTTGGAAGTGCGTGAATCCGAGCGTTGGCAGTTTTTTATACTTCTGCGCGAACTCAGACAGCTCACGAATTATATGCAGCAATTTTGCACGGATTAGCAAGAGCGCTTCTTTCATTAAAATGATATCCGTATTGTCCCCGACATAACAACTGGTCGCGCCTAAATGAATAATCGACATCGCTTCCGGGCAGCTTTTGCCGTATGCATGAATATGCGCCATGACATCGTGGCGCAGTTTTCTTTCCATTTCAGCGGCGTATTCGTAGTCTATATCGCTTATATGGGCTTCCAGTTGCTCTATCTGGTAATCGGAAATATCAAGCCCAAGCTCCTGCTGCGCTCTGGCCAGCGCGACCCAAAGTTCACGCCAAGTAGTAAACTTCTTGTCCGCAGAAAACAGGTACAGCATTTCAGGGCTTGCATAACGCGAAGCCAGCGGTGTTTCGTATATGTTTGTAGGCATGTTAACTGTCCTAATTCCTAAGAAACTTCGTCTTCGCTTGTTTTTTCTTCGTTACAACAGCAGCGTCCGTTTTTCAAATCCTCCAGCTCTTTTTCCATAGCGGCGATTTGCTCCAGAGCAGTGGTGATTGTTTCGCAACTGTCCTTAAATGCATCATCGGGTTCTTCTTTAAATAGCTCGTAGTATTTTTTACCAATTTCGATGTGCTCACGCCTTATTTTCGTATGGTTTCTCGTAATATCCACTGTTAGCTTTGCCCGCCTTGCGAGTGCTGATGAGGCATTTGCGATTGTGTAAATGGTATCCTTTGCGGTTTTTTTGAACTGCTCATAATGTGACATTTTTCTACCTCCAATTATAAATTATTCCTCGTTTTTGTTTTCATCGTCTGCGCCCGTAGCGTCCGCAGCATCCGCGGCGGGTTCACCATCGTCAACCTCACCGTCTGTTTCATCTTCCGTATCAGCCTCAACGCCTTCATCTTCCTGCGCATCCTCGTTGCTTTCGGAGTCTGCTTCTTTTGCATCGTCTTGCGGTGACTCGTCGGATTCGGGAACATCGACAGATTCATCATCATCGATTGCGCTGTTCTTTAGAATAAGCTCCCCAACGTCGATTTTCGGGTTTCTTGTCTTAATATAAAACACAACAAGGACGGTGAGCGCCGCGAGACAGGACAGTGCTGCGAGCAGTTGAGACACGCGTATGTCAGTTCCGTACAATAAAAGGGTGTCCGGACCTCTAATGCCCTCAATAAAGAACCGTCCGAAACCGTACCAGGCGACATACATAAGGAAATACTGCCCCGGATAACCCGATTTACGTTTCTTTGAGAAAACATGCAAAAGAACTAAGCCGAGTACATTCCAAAGGGACTCATAAAGGAAGATGGGGTGGAAATAACCATATCCCTCCTGAGTCATAATGCCCATACGCCAAGGAAGGTCGGTTTCGATGCCATATGCCTCACGATTGAAGAAGTTCCCCCAGCGTCCAACGCTCTGGCCGATGAATAGCCCAAAAGCTGCTGCGTCCACAAGCAGGCCTATGCGTATCTTTTTTATCTTGCTGTAAACCAGAAATGCAATCCCTGCGCCAATAATGCCGCCGTAAATTGCAAGGCCGCCCTCACGCAGCATGAAAATGTTCGTCCATTGGCCTTCGCCGAAATATTGGGAAGGGTTGAAAACAATGTAGTACAGCCTTGCGCCAATTAGTCCGAAGGGTACTGCCATAATGACCAAATCGAGAATATTGTCTTTTGTCAGTCCTAGAACTTCACGTCGCTTGAGTACGTACACGGCTGCCAGTATAAACCCCAATGTGATACAAAGTGCGTAGAGATAGAGATTGAAGCTTCCAAATAACGAAATATGCCTAGGAACGTCGATGGTGAAGTCATCACCGAAAATCGGAAATGCAATTGGATTTGCGTTCAAAGCGAACCCCCCCTTTTTTTCTCGCCCGATTGGCGGTAGTATAAATTGTGCTTAGGAACTTTTGCAGTGAAATCTTAGTTTGCCTTTGGTGTTATAATCGATACTGCCATGTTGCCGGGGCTTAAGTGGTTGCAGCAGAAATCGGTTACGTCGGATTCTGTGATGGATGCAAGTATTGATTGTGTTTCAAAGGAGTCGTAATTGCGGAAATGAGCGTCGATGATATTGCCGCAGATTGCTTCAAATGAGTTAAACGAACGCACATAGCTGCCTAGGGCGGCTTTCTTGATGCGAGAAAACAATGATGGGTCGGGTCCGTATTCCGAAAAACGGAGGATTTCTTTGTTTATTCTATCCAAAACACGTTCCGGATGACGTGTTTCACCGCCAAAAATCGTATATGCCGCGCCAACTGAGGAGTCATATGAAGCAGAAAAGTCGCTGCTTACCAGTCCTTCATCGTAAAGCTCGAAGTAAAGCGAGGAGGAATGCCCGGCGAGGCAGTCTAGCGAAATCGCGCTGATAATCTCCAGTTTAAATGCGTCTCGACTGGCAGGAATTGGCGTTGATTTGCATCCTGCAAGGAATATGGGAAGACTTATGTCCATAACTTTCGAAAAGCCGGGGGTGTCTGGCTGGAGCAATTCGGGCGGGCCATAGTCACGTTGCGGTTTTCCTCCGGCTTTCCGGGGTACGATGTTTTGCGTTATGTCCAGAATCTCATTAGGACAAACATCGCCCACGACGCAAAGAGCCATGTTGGATGGGTGATAAAACGCATTATGGCAGTCGTAGAGAGTTTCGGATGTGATTTGCGCGATGCTATCCACCGAGCCTGCAACCGATGTGCGCAGCGGATTATGTTTAAACAGCGATTGCATCAATCCGTAGTAAAGACAATGGTCGGGATCATCCTCGCACATGAGTATTTCCTGTTTAATGATACCCTGTTCGCTTGCAACGCTTTCCGATGTGAAATATGGCACGGTCACGAATTTTAAAAGTATTTCAAGGTTTTCAGTGAATCTATCAATGCTTTCAAAGTAATAGGCCGTACTATCCGTCGATGTATATGCATTCGCGGAAGCGCCATTCGCAGATAGTTCCGTAAGTGCATTGCCTTCTGAGGTTTCGAACAATAGATGCTCAAGGAAATGCGCGACGCCTTCCGGCGTGTCAATCCAGTCCTCACCCAGCTTGAAACGCTGGTCAGCGCCTCCGTAATCTGTTGCAAACAGAGCAAAAGATTTGTAATACCCCCGCTTCGGGACAACGAAAACGGACATTCCATTGGGCAGCAGGTCGCTATAGTAATGTTCGTCTATTTGTGGAAATTCCTGATGAGTGATGTTAGTCAGCCCCCTTTAAAATGTATATCGTTTCCGGATTTATTTCAGAGGCTGCTTCAACCACGCGGTCGAGTGTGACCGCATCAATTAAGTCGCATAGTTCCTGCGGGTCGTAGCGATAGGTCGATACCAAGTTGTTGAAGTAGAGTTCTTCGAGTCCGTTAGTCCTGTCCATTGCGGATTTTATCGTGGTCGTGATAAAACGTTTTGCGGATAGGAACTCCCAATCTTCGACATCGGCTTTTTGTATGCTATTCAACTGGGCAAGGATTTCGGCTGTTGCTTCGTCAATATCATCAAATTCAACGCCGGAAGTAACGACCATGACCCCTTTGTTGCTGTCAATCATGGAGTTTGCGTAATAACACAAAGAGAGTTTCTCGCGGACGTTTAGAAATAGTTTCGATGTCGCGCAACCGCCGTAAAGCGAGTTAAGCACAATGAGCGCCGGATAGTCAGGAACTCCGGACATCGCCTTTCCGAGACGGAAACCTATTGCGAGTTTCCCTTGCGTTATGTCAAGCGATTCAGAAACAATCTTGGTTGTGTCGTTTTTTGGGTATAAGATAACTTCTGTTTTTGGATATATAGGCTCACTACGCACAGGTAGGCTTTGAAAGGCATAACGTAATGCGGACTCAACGCGGTCCATGTCAGCAGACCCGCAGAACAAAACCTCCATTCGGGAACCTGACATGAGGGAGCTATGGTGCTTCGTAAGGGCTTCAGGCGTGATGTTTAAGACATCTTCCTCCTCACCGAATCTGCTGATGCTATAATCCTCATCGGAACACATTTCTTTAAGTAGACGGTCGATAGAATAGGTGCGCTTGTCGTTAATGGAAGCGCGGATATCGTCAATAAGATTGCTTTTTTCGCTTTCGACATAGTTTTGGCGCAATAAATCATCCTTTTTACAAGGGGATAAGAGCATACCGCCCAAAAGTGCGAATGTTTTTTCGAGGACATCTCCTGAGTCGGGAATAAATCGGTCATCAGGGAAATCCGCGTAAAGCCCAACGCAGTGCAGCTCGCCCTTTTTCCTTACCAAAGGCTCTAATCGCGCGCCGTATAGTTCGTCGAGAGCGGCGGACAGGCTCGCCATATCAGGATGTTCGCTTGAACCACGTCTCAAAACACGTGGCAAAAGCGCGGATAATGCGGCCGTATCTCGTTTTAGAGCGTTTATAACGTTCACCGAAAGGCAGCTTGTTTTTTGTTTTTCTGTTTTCACGCACGTCAGCGTGATACCCGGCGCAATGATTTGTGTGTTAACTGTGTGCAATATTCTTGGCTCCTATCCAGGTGTTGCGTGTGTTCTTCGTTTCGCATATGGTCAAATCGGGAAGCTCAGATAGCGTTTCAGCGTCTATGCTTATGCCCCTGCTAAGAGCGTTCCCGGCTATCGCAAGCACTATTTTCCATATTATACTACATAGCTACAGATTATGCTATCATTATTTTCTTGAATAATCCAATGAATTGGCATATAATGTAGTCGAACCATATAACTCAAAAAATCGGTCACAACTAGTTTTCGAGTTAGTTCAAGGGAGGGATTTGTTCAAATACTATGTTGCATGAATTATTCTTCAGAAATCTGAATCTCCTGTTAGCTCCCATCGTTGGCTTGATAGTCATTTTGTTCGACTGCTGGAAAAAGTGTTATGCAGATAGTACAATGCGCAGATTGATGGGTATGCTGATTGTGTTTTCTCTCATCCCGATGACAAGCGAGTTATTATTTAATGCGATAATGGGGTTTGAGGGAAAGTTTTTCCATATTGTTAGCTGGATAGCGAACATCACCTATTTTCTGAGTCAGTTCATGTCTTTCGTCATTTTGGCCATATTTCTTGACTATTGCATCTACACGGATAACGCTCGCACAAAAAGGCTGTTCTTTATTGCCATCGCTCTTCTGGCAGCGGAAGTTTTTATGCTGATATATACGGTTATCACAGGCGCAATGTTCACAATCACGCATGACAACATATATGTTCGTGGTGAGTATTATATTGCCCTGATATGTCTCGGCTATATCATCGAGCTCTTTGCGGTAATCAATGCGTTTTTCATGTACAGGCATATGCACCGAAGCCAAGTCAGGCTAGTGCTTGGCGCTGCTGTAATGCCTGCTATTGGAGTGGTTTTTGACGTTGCTTTCGATGGCCTATGGCTAGTCTGGCCGTGCATTTTCATTTCAATATTGTTATGCTATTTGTTTATCGTCAGAGTTAACGTGCTAATTGACAGCTTGACAGGGGTGCATAACCGCCGTAGCTGCGATGAGTTCTTAACGGAGCTGTCTAAATTATCAAGGCGAAAGGACTATACTTTTGTCATGGTCGATTTAGACAAGCTAAAGTATATAAATGATACATTTGGTCATTCGCAAGGCGATCAAGCCATTAGTGACGCGGGTGAGGTGCTGCGGGCATCTGTACGGCGAACAGACTATGTTGCGCGATACGGGGGCGACGAGTTCATTATCATCGCTGCGACCGGGGAACATGAGAGAGTATCCGCGAACATTAATGCGAAGTTGCTGGAGTTTAACGCCAAGAAGCTGCGCCAATATGAGCTTGCCTTTAGTTGTGGCGCCGCTGTTTATACGCAGGATAATACCACCCAAACTCCAATTGAGTTTCTCTCATACGTTGATAAGCTGATGTTTGCGAACAAGAATGAGCGGCGTTCCAGCGGGCAGTGAGGCGCAGTGAGACGCGGGACGGAGACGCGGAGACGGAGACGCGGAGACGGTTCTCTTGTCCTATTGCGAGACAAGAGAACCGTCCCCACGTCTTATTCGTTAATAGTTGAACAGGTTTGTGCTTAGGTATTTCTCGCCGCGATCGGGGAATATTACTACTACGAGACCGGTATTGAGCGACCGGGCGACCTTTAGAGCGGCTATCATCGCGGCGCCGGAACTCATGCCAACGAAAATCCCTTCCTCGAGGACTATCCGCCGCGACATCTCGTACGCTTCTTCGGTTTCTATCAGAACGCTCTCGTCAATCTGCGTTTTGTCGTAAAGTTCTGGTACTATGGCTTCTTTCATGTTTTTAAGACCTTGGATATAGTGGCCTTTTTCCGGATGCGCTTCGATGATTTTGATTTTCGGGTCGAGTTCTTTGAGTTTCATGCCAATGCCCATAAGCGTACCCGATGTCCCCAGCGAGGAAACGAAGTGTGTGATTTTGCCTTCCGTCTGATCCCATATCTCCTGCGCCGTCGTGCTGTAGTGTGCCAGTTTGTTATATTCGTTGGAAAACTGGTTTGGATTAAAATACGCGTCCGGGTCGTTTTCCAGCATCTGGCGAACTTTCAAAATCGCGCCATCGGTGCCATGCTCCGCGTCGGTGAGGATTATCTCGCCGCCGAAGGCTTTTATCATCTTTTGCCTCTCAACGCTGACTGCGGAGCTCATGACTATTTGAACACGGAAGCCCAAAACCGTGCCAATCATCGCTAGGCCAATACCTGTGTTGCCGGAGGTCGGCTCCAGTATTATTTTGTCTTTCGTAAGTACGCCTTCCTGCACGGCTTGCTCAATCATTTTCAGTGCTATGCGGTCTTTGATGCTGCCCGTGGGGTTAAATCCCTCAAGTTTCGCGTACATCCGCACAGCGGGGTTCGGGTTTAGCTTGTTAATTCTTACCAGAGGGGTGTTACCAATTGTTTCCAATATGTTGTCGAACATTTCTCTACTTCCTTCGTGTGATTTTGTTCCCTCATTTTTAAAATCGTCCTTGTGAAAAAGCGCTTTATGTGATAATATAGCCGGTAACATGACTTGGGTTTAGGATGCCGTGCCCGTTCATCGGACAATCTTCCTGTACTCTGTGTAAGAGGTTCGATTTGTGTTATAGAAAATAGTTAGCGTAGACCCCGCTATTTCGTACTCATATGCGCTTATTCTAATGGAAGCGTCTGCGGGGGTTATCGTTATACGTCCGCCGTTTACCTCCCAGGTGAAGTTCTGCGGGAGTATGATGCCGTCATGATGCTCCTTGCCCGTGCCGTCACCTATGAACTCAATTTCATCAGCAACCCTGACCACGGAATCGGTCTCAACTTCAAAAGTATTCACAAGCTCCCAGCTTCCTACTAGTTGCATGTCCAGTTCCGAGGATGGTGCGTTTTCCAAAAGCACTGAGCCATCTGATAGAATCCCAAAAGTAATATCGTCACCACTTGGCAAAGCCACAGCGCTGGAATCAGCTGTACCTGAAAAGACATTATTGAAAATACCTATATTAAAGATGTCGAGGCTTTGCGGGCCAATCAATATTCCTGCAACAATACCAATCAGTACCCCTCCAAATAAAACGATAAACACCGCGCTAACAATCCCAATAATCTTTTTCATAACAAGACCTCCAATAAATAATAAATCCAAGCTCCCTGTTTCCCGCGCCAAAATCCTCCGATTAATACTCTAATCTCTAGCCCCGGGTCCCCGGTCCCCTGACCCCTGATCCCTTGCAAACGACTTTATGTTTCGGGCGCAGTTTGCCAAGTGATTATATCGAATTTTCCTCCGCAGCACAACCTTTCAATGCAAGATTATACATTTTGTGAAAAATAGTTTAAAAATCAGTCTTTTTTCTACAATTTCATCATCATCGGAGCAGTTTGTTCTACTTTATTAGTGTATGGATAATTACCGGGGGTTATGGTAGAATTTCTTTATAGAAGACCGCCCCGGATTCCCGCCGATAATGTCGCGAAACCAACCTCTTGGGGCAGTTGGAGGTTTGTGATGAGATTTAGAAGATTGGAACTCGCCATCATTGCGCTTACGCTTGCATTTGTTTGTTTCTTAGGAGGGTTCTTCACCGGACGCAGCTTTAATGCGGTATCAGTTGAGGAGTTTGGCTCTATTCATGTCGAATCGGTAAGCATTCCTGGAGACACAGGCGATTCCGGGACTACCAACGTGGTTGAGCCGCAGGTGGCTACTGCGACAGACAGAGATGAGTTGTCCGCAGATGCAAACGCAGACGAGGAGCGTGAACCAACGCAACAATCCGAAGCGGCTCCAGGTGCTCCCAGGGGCGGCGATGGCAGGATAAACATCAATACCGCCTCAAAGAACGAGCTTATGGATCTCTCCGGAATCGGTCCGGCGCTTGCTGATAGAATCATCGAATACAGAACCGCAAACGGTGGCTTCACAACTATCGAAGATATCATGAAAGTGTCGGGTATCGCCGAAGGGAGATTCTCAAGAATAAAGGACCAAATCACGGTTTGAAAGGAAAATTAGAATGAAGATACTTGTTGTTGATGATGAGCAGTTGCTTGTAAAAGGGATTAAATTCAATCTTGAAAACGAGGGGTACCAAGTCGATGCGGCGTATAATGGTCTGGAAGCGGTCGATTGTGCTAGGGATGGCGCATACGATCTCATTATTCTTGACTTGATGATGCCCGAGCTTGATGGGCTTGAAGCATGTATGCGCATCCGCGAATTTTCTACCGTCCCAATAATCATCCTCACTGCGCGGAGCGATGATATGGACAAGATTATAGGTTTCGATTACGGAGCTGACGATTATGTGACTAAGCCGTTCAATATCTTGGAACTGAAAGCCAGAGTACGCGCCTTATTACGTCGTTCAGCGCTGGTCAATAATATCGCAGGACCGACCATGAAAGTCGGGCATGTCGCACTTGACACTGATAAGCGCGTAGCTTTAAAGAATGGCGAAGCTGTTGAACTCACTGTCAAGGAGTTTGACGTTTTTGAGTTGCTGGCAAAAAACCCGGGTCGCGTATACAGCAGGGATTTGCTGCTGAACATTGTGTGGGGGTATGAGTACCAAGGTGACATCAGGACGGTGGACGTGCATATTCGCCGCCTGCGCGAAAAACTTGAGGAAAACCCTGCCGAACCCAATATCATAATGACTAAGTGGGGAGTAGGGTACTACATAAAGGGTTAGAGTAACATGTTATGGTAAGAAGACTTAGGTTTTTTAGCAGTATTCGGGTTAAGTTTGCCCTTACTTATTTTGCCGTTATTGCAATCGTGCTTATCTTGATGAACACATATTTTTTATTGACTGTCCGCGATTTGATTTTTCACGCTAAACAGTTGTTCGTCCAAGATAGGGCATCGTTTATCGCCGCGCATCTTGAGGAAACCTATGCTCTGCTTTCGACGGAAGAAGACTTTCTGAGGATTATTACACAACTGGATGTAGCAGGGGTTACGTTTGTGGTTATAACCGATGCAGACGGGCTTGTTTTGTACGATTCCTCTGTTAGCCATATGTTTGATGAGCTTCCGCGCCAACATATCCTCAGAACGCTCGAAGGTTTTGATGTGTTTTACACAGACTTCTCCGAGGGTTCTTTTAATAGCAAAGCTTTTACGCCAATCGTGAGTCGCGGCGAAATTATCGGAGCTGTGTATGTATGTGAAAATGATCCTGAGCAGGGTGCCATTCTCACGGACATGCAATCAATGTTGGGGAACATTTCGATAATCGTCGCGGTTTTCTCCGTTTTTGCTGTTGCGCTGATTATCTGGTCTGTTATGAGGCGACTGACGAGTATCGTCAAAGCTGTAAAGTCCGTACGCGAAGGGCAGTACAGTTATAAAATCAGCATGGGTGGCAGAGATGAGTTAGCCTTACTCGGGGATGAGTTCAACAGCCTCACCGATAGGCTGCGCGAGACAGAGGAGGTCAGGCGCCGTTTCGTTGCGGATGCGTCTCACGAGTTGAGGACGCCTCTGGCATCTATCCGACTGCTCAGCGATAGTATACTGCAAAATGTTGACATAGAACGCGAAACAGTCGATGAGTTTATCAGCGATATTGGCCATGAAGCGGAGCGGCTCGCCAGAACAACCGAAAAACTAATGACGCTGACCAAACTAGATGGAGAGGTACCCGATGAACGGGTTCGCGTTGATATGCGTTCCACGATACTTTCAACGCTTCGTATGCTCGGGCCGCTTGCGAAAAGCTACGACCTCCCGATTGTTTCGGAGTTGATGGAGGGATGTTATGTCTATGCGACGGAGGATGCCATTCATCAAGTTGTTTTTAATCTGGTCGAAAATGCAATAAAATACAACATGCCTGACGGCAAGGTTACCGTCAGGCTGATGCTTGATGAGAAAACGGTTGTCCTCAATGTGGATGACAGAGGGGTCGGCATCCCGGAGGATGATTTGCCCCATATTTTCGACCGTTTCTACCGTGTCGACAAAGCTCGTTCTCGCGCAGCAGGGGGGAGCGGGCTTGGGCTATCAATCGTATCGGACACAGTGCGTGGTCTGGGCGGATACGTTAGCGCCATAAGACGCACAGGCGGAGGTATGCGTTTTCGAGTACAGTTTCCCGTTTACGAGGGGTAGGGCAATCGCTTTCGGGGACGATTGCCAGTGTTGAATTATGGATTATTGTGACTGTTCGGTACCATACGGGTTGCACGGTGTCGCAAGGTGTGCGCACATATCCGCAGACGGAAACATACCCAACGCCAACTGTTCCGGAATTAACAACCGAAGCGACTGCACGGGATATACTTGAGACGAAGTGCTGGATTGTACTACGCGATAGCGCGGCTATGCAGCAGACGACTTCCTTGCACGTAAATACTTGTCGGTGTGTTCGGTTTCTCGCACTGGGTAGTTTGATACAGGGGGTAACCCTATTCTCAATACGACATGATCATCCACATATACATGAACTCCGTCAATGATATATCCAAACACAACATCATTGGGCAAGACCAACCCATGCGTGTCTGCATAGCTTTTAATTGCCTCTTGAACATTTTTATCATTTGCTATTGCTTTATGGGAAGATGCCAGCAACGCCCTGTCCTTATCTGTAAGATTCTTCATTTTACTTCCCTTCTATTCAACAAAACTAAACCGACCCGCCGAATTGTATAATGCGCTTTTTGATTGCTCAAATGCTTCAAGTATTTGTCTGTCACCGTCAGAGGGAATTAATGAGGTATCGCCGAATCCCGGATGTGTATGGCCGCTCCATTGATAGCCATCATTTCTAGGCCGAATCGCATCCATCTTACCAATTGGAACGTTATGATTATCCCCCCTGACAATCAAACGTTTGCCCTTGCGCGTGAACATAGCAAACTCATCGCCAGTTTTTGCAGTTATCGCCGACAAATCAAGCATTGACACATCGCGCTTTTTCAATACGGTTTGCGATCCGTACCCCGGAAGTCTCTCCAGTAAGGCTTGTTGGCGACTGTTTAGTCCGTTCGCGCCAAATACAACGTCAGCGGGATGTGCTTGTTCTATCGGGCTGCCTATGGGAGCATTGATAGTATCACCTCTTTTAGTCATTATACTACCGACCTCCTCGGAAGGCAATCCTTTTTTACACCAAAGTGATGCGGGGCAGCGGAGATAGGTACTACAGTCCAAAACGACTACGAGACAGTCGTAAAAAACTATACCGAACTTCTTACACAAATATCAATAACAACCAAACGCTTAAATCAAGAGTATCAAGGCGCATATACGGCTTTTCGTACTATGGGTCAGCAAACCTGCCTGCAGCAGCCGACAATGCGATTTTTACTACGTTTTACCGATTTAGCGTATATGTTTGAGGAGCAATTATGTGGAAAAAGCGTGGAAAAAGAAAGTTGTTATATATAATCATATCAATTGCGGTGTTGGTTGGGCTAGTGTTGTTTGCATTCTTCATTCCATCTCGGATTCCGGTAAAACATGCGATACATATAGAAAACGTACACGAGTATCGCGATTCAGTCCTCGTCAAAGAGTTCCAGACAACTGGACCTGGTTGGAATAAGCTTGGTGATGAACATGGTTACTACATCGAAAGAACTGTACGAAACGTGCAATTGATGGGCAATGTCCCACCATCAATCGGATACATTTGGACAAATAATGTGTTCCTGTGTATAGTGGACTCGGCGAAAACGTTTGTATCATATTCAGAAATATACGGTTTTGAGTATGAAGTGTATTATGTGATCGATTGGTATCCGATATACCCGGTGACAAGAGACACTATCTTACCGCAGTGGTTTTACCCAAGGGACTATTTATCCATTTATGACCTATTAGAAAATCTCTCGAGGAGTTTGTTTTCCTTCGGCCCGCTTGCATTCAGTCCGCTTCACCCGTCCCCGCCCGTCCTGGTCGGCGCGCAGTCCCCC
>Ga0099364_10007885_pt1 | contig 15091 bp, 12 predicted proteins | sample TergutTh196P3_FD_73070 | JGI IMG/M metagenome (GOLD analysis project Ga0099364, IMG submission 73070) | Microcerotermes parvus P3 segment gut microbial communities from Pointe-Noire, Republic of the Congo - Th196 P3 | ecosystem: Host-associated > Arthropoda: Insects > Digestive system > Gut ... | reverse complement strand
CAGGCGCTGGCGCAGGCACTGGCGCAGGCGCAAATGGCCCAAGTGCCGATCCGCGAAGCCTCTTGGACGGCCAGCCCGGCAGATTTACCGCAGGCGCGCGCCAAGGTTCCGCATCAGCGACTGCAGCCGCGATCGCATACGCGTCCTCGCGCCAGGCGGCGCTATCGCATGGAGGGGGTTCCCAGGCTGCGGCCGGCGGCGACGCATCGAAGCACACATGGCACACGTTCTTTTCGCAAGGCGGCAGCGGCTCGGACGCAGCCGCCCCCGGCCAAAGCGGCGGCGCGCCGGCCAGCGGATACCCGGGCTCCCAATTCGACGCCGCGCTCATGCGGTCAGCCATGCGCGACCTCGCCGCCATGCGCAAATTGATGCCGGACGTAGCGCTAAAGACTCTAAAGGGCGGCGCGGGCGCATCCGATATATATAGTGAGCTAAAGGACAGGCTGTCGTCCCTGGAAGCAAAACTCGCGAGGCTCGGCGTGCAGCCGGGCGACCCCGCCGCGAAGGCTGTGTCGGCGATGAAGGCGCACATAAGCGCGCAAGAGCATCTAGACAAGAGCCAGGTTTGCTTCCAAATCCCGTTCATGTACCATGACAAGCCATCGTGCCTCACGGTGTACGTGTTCGACAGGCAGGCAGGGCGAAAGGGCCGGAACGGCGGGGACGAGCTAAGCGTCGCGCTGAATTTGGAGACGGAGTCTCTTGGCGCGGTCGACATCGACATGAAGGTCCAAGAGAAGCGCGTGGACCTTGATATAACAGTGGCAAACAGACAGATAAGCAACTACATCGGCGGCATCAGGGATACGCTTCGGGAGCGCATCCATGGCGCCGGCTTCAACGTCGGCGACATAACATGCGAGGCCCGCGACAAGCCTCCTGCCAGAATCTGGGCCGGGCGCAAGGCGCCGCAGGGCGCGGCGCGCGGGTCAGTCAGAAGGGCCAGCGAGCGGGCGGCTGCGCAGGCACAGGCGCAGGCACAGGCGCAGGCTCGGGCGCAAGCTCGGGCGCAGGCGCAGAATGGCTCCGCGAGCGCGCGCAAGACGCAGCCTCGCCCGGAGCATGCCCACCAACGCCGTGTAAGCGTCGACGTGAGGGCGTAACTGACGATGAATGGGATGAAAGGCATGAACGGCAAAAACGGCAAGGACAGCAAGGGCAACAAGGAAAGCAAGAACGCCAAGAGCGGTAGGAACGTCGCGATCGCGCTAAAGTACGACACAGCCAGGGACGCTGCGCCGCTTATCACGGCTGTCGGCAAGGGCATCGCAGCGGACCGGATCGTCGAGGTGGCGCAGGACAGCGGCGTCGCGCAAGTCGAGGATCCATTCCAGGCCAGCGCGCTGAGCGGGTTCACGGCAGGCTCTAGGGTGCCGAAATTTCTCTACGACCTTGTCGCCGAAGTGCTCCTGTTCGTCGAAGAAGCCGACATGGAACACCTGAAGCGAAAGCAAGCATGCAGCTAGCATGTAACTAAACGGAGGTGAACGCAGTGATTATCAACCACAACATCATGGCTTTGAATACTTACAACAAGTATAACATCGCCAACAACCGGATGGCCGGGAACCTGTCAAAGCTGTCGAGCGGGCTTCGCATCAACCGCGCCGCGGACGACGCGGCCGGGCTCGCGATCTCGGAGAAAATGAAGGCGCAGATATCCGGCCTGGAGCAAGCGTCCCGCAACGCGCTCGACGGCAACTCGTTGATCATGACGGCGGAAGGCGCGCTCAGCGAAGTGCACTCGATGCTCAGCCGCATGCGCGAGCTGGCAGTGCAGGCCGCGAACGACACCTACACGTCGTCCGACCGCATGGCTATCCAAAACGAGATCGAGCAGCTAAAAGAAGAGATCGACCGCATAGCCTCCGCGACGCAGTTCAACCGAAAGAACCTTCTGGACGGCTCCAGCTCCGCGCTGGTGTCGACCGACCGCCTGACGACGAAGGTGTATATGCGCGAAGGCCTGCGCATCATAGACCAGTTCGGCCAAAAAATGGCCGGCGGCGGCAATTATATCGTGAGGGTTTCGGGCACTGCGGGCGTTAGCGAGGTATCCAAGTCGAACATCATGTACGTCAAGCACGACGTCACGGACGCGAACAACATCGCGCTTAAAGTCGGCGACATCGCTACGACAGGGACCAAGCTCTATGACATCCGCGAGTTCTGGGACGCGAACGGCAACTTCCTCCTGGAGGAGGCCAAGACGCTCACGATCATGCAGGGCGACGGCAAGCGCACGACCGTGACCATTTACGGCAGCGACACGCTCGGCACGCTGATTAAAAAGCTCAACGAGGCGATTGGCGGGGCGAACGGCTTGAACCAGGACTCGCTGTTCGGGGCAGGTTACACAGCCGCGAACCGATCATATGTCGGCTTCGTCACACCGGCGATGGCGTCTGCCGCTACTTCGGGACTGCCGACCGTCCCCGGCACGCTGATCGTCCAGTCGGCGGTGCCCGGCAAGGGCGGCGCTCTAAACTTCATCGGCGACGACTCGATCATAAACGCCCTCGGCCTGTCGACGGTCCGCTACGCGGTCGAGACGAAGTTCAGCGCGAGCGTTTACGACGCGCACACTTCGAAAGTCATCGCTTCGGGAGTGGAGTTCGAAGGCAACCTCCTTGTAGGGGTGTTGCACCCGAACGTGGATGTCGAGATATCCTCGACGACGTCGCTGCAGGCGAGGGTCAGTGGCGTAAACGGGCTAAGTACAATTCTATGGTCTTCAGCCGGCGCCGAACGGACATACGTCCACCTCGCCGACCGCTCGATGGTGTTCCACGTCGGCGCGAACTCGCTGCAGGACGTGAACGCCGCGATCGGCAACATGGGCTCGTCCGCGCTCGGGCTCGACGGCCTGCTCGTCACGACGAACCCGCTCGCGAACAAGGCGATCCGCACGCTCGACCTCGCGATCGACCGCGTGTCCAACGCGCGCTCCAAGCTAGGCGCGATCCAGAACCGCCTCGACCACACCGTCAGCAACCTGAACGAGATGGCGCTCAACCTCACGAGCGCGCTGTCGCGCATCCAGGACGCCGACATGGCAAAGGAGATGACCGAGTTCACGAAAAACAACATAATCCTGCAAGCGGCCACGGCAATGCTCGCGCAGGCGAACCAGCTGCCGCAGAACGTGCTCCAGCTGCTGCGTTAACGAAGGATAACCCGGAAAAGCGCACACGGCGGCGCGCGATAACGCGCGAAAGAGCGTGATAAAATGCGCGACAGCGCACGACAAAAACCCAGCGCCTTCGCGGTTTTCCGCGAAGGCGCTTGCTGTTTTCTAAAAAAGGCGGTGTATGAAAATGGGCCATAAAGCTAAAATGAGGCGAAAAACGCCGAAGCCCGCAGCGATTGCGTTGATATCCTTGCTCGCGCTGTCAATCATTCTTCTAGGCGGCTGCAGGGGAACGATGTCGGCTGATTCCGACGGAAAGCTGAAAATCGTCACCACGACCACGATGCTATACGATTTAGCCGTTTCTATCGGAGGCGACAACGTCTACGCCGTCGCTTTGATGGGGCCGGGCATCGACCCGCACCTCTACCAAGCCAGCGCCGGCGACGTCACGAAGATGCAAGGCGCGGACGTCGTCTTGTACAACGGCTTGCACCTGGAAGGAAAGATGGGAGACATATTCGCGTCTCTGTCGACGGCGGGGCGCAACATCATATGCGCGGAGGACGGGATCGACGATTCCATTCTGCTGTCGGACGAAACCAACCCCGACATCCACGACCCGCACATCTGGTTCAACGTCTCGATCTGGAAAGACGTCGCCAAGCACGTCGCCGCGCGGCTGGCCGCCATCGACCCGGACAACGCGGACGCCTACGCCGCAAACCTTGACCGCCATCTGGCCGATTTAGAAGCGTTGGAGTTTTATATCGCAGGGCGCGTAAGGGAGGTCTCGGAAAACCAACGGGTGCTGGTCACCGCCCACGACGCGTTCCGGTACTTCGGTCGCGCGTACGGCTTCGTAGTGATGGGGCTGCAAGGCATAAGCACAGACGCGGAGGCCGGCACGGCGGACGTGAGCTCCCTCGCGTCGTTCATCGCAGACAACCAAATAAAGGCGGTTTTCGTGGAATCCTCCGTGCCGCCTAGAAACATCGAGGCGCTGCAGGCGGCGGTGAAGGCTCGCGGCTTCGAAGTCGAGATCGGGGGCGAGCTTTATTCCGACTCCCTCGGCGACGAATCATCCGGGCACGATACATATATCCTCACGTTCATGTCGAACATCGACACCATCGTCGACGCCCTGCGATGAAACAGTAAATGAAGCAGGGAACGAAAGAGAGAATGAAAGAGAGAATGACATGGTTAAAGACGATTACGCGGTCGAAGTCCACGACCTGACCGTCGCGTACGGCACGAAACCTGTCCTTTGGGACGTCGACCTCAGCATACCGACCGGGAGGCTGGCGGCGATAATCGGGCCGAACGGAGCTGGCAAGACGACCCTCATCAAAGCCATGGTGGGCCTTATCAAGCCGGTTTCCGGGGGGGTGGACTTTAGCGACAAGGAAATAAAAAACGGCAGGCTGAAAAACAAAATCGCCTATGTGCCGCAGAGCGGCAGCGTGGACTGGGATTTCCCGGCGACCGTCCTCGACGTGGTGATGATGGGCAGGTACGGGCATCTGGGGTGGTTCAAGCGTCCGGGGGGCGCGGACAGGAACATGGCCTTGGAAACGCTCGAGAACGTCGGGATGCGCGGGTACGCCACGCGCCAGATCAGCCAACTGTCCGGCGGCCAGCAGCAACGGGTCTTTTTGGCGCGGGCGCTTATCCAGCAGGCGGAAATCTATTTCATGGACGAGCCTTTTAAGGGCGTCGACGCGCAGACGGAAAAATCTATCGTGCTGCTGCTAAAAAAGCTGAAAAAGCAAGGGAAGACGGTAATCGTCGTGCACCACGACCTTCAGACTGTGGCCGACTATTTCGACTGGGCGATACTGATCAACCTGCGTATCGTGGCGAACGGCCTCGTCGAGGAAGTCTTCAACGAGGACAACCTTGGCCGCGCCTACGGCAACCGCGGCTTGCTCACGAAAGAGGTGAGGTAATGGGATCGCTGACCGCCCTGCTAAGCGACTACACCTTCCAGACGGTCGCCCTCGGCTCCGCGCTCCTCGGCGTAATCAGCGGCGTGCTGGGGAGCTTCGCGGTGCTCCGCAGGCAGAGCCTGTTGGGCGACGGCGTCTCCCACGCGGCGCTTCCGGGCGTCGTGATGGCATTCCTCCTGACCGGAAGCAAGAACACCGAGGTGCTCCTTCTCGGGGCGCTCCTGACCGGGCTCGCGGCGACTTTTATAATCTCGAGCGTCGTCAGGCATTCCCGCATACGGTTCGACAGCGCCCTCGCCTTGGTCATGTCGGTGTTTTTCGGCTTGGGCCTGGTTTTGCTGACATACGCGCAAAAAGCGCCGAACGCCAACCAGGCGGGGCTCAAGCGATTCATTTACGGGCAGGCGTCGACGATGCTGCAGCGGGACGTCGTCTTGATGTCGGCCTGCGGGGCGGCGCTGCTTGCCACCGTCATCCTCTTCTGGAAAGAGTTCAAGCTCTTCTCGTTCGACCCCGAGTTCGCCGAAACCATAGGCTTCGGCATAGGCAGGCTAAACCTCCTGCTGTCGTTCCTCATCGTCCTCGCTATCATCATAGGCCTGGAAACGGTGGGGGTCGTGCTGATGAGCGCGATGCTCATCGCGCCGGCGGTCGCCGCCAGGCAGTGGTCGAACCGGCTGTTCTTGATGGTCGCGCTGGCCGCAGCGTTCGGGGCTGCGTCCGGCGTGTCGGGCACGCTCATAAGCTCCGCCGTGCCTGGCGTCCCCACGGGCCCGGTGATAGTGGTGTGCGTCACGGCGATAACGATATTCAGCCTCCTATTCGCGCCGGGCAGGGGCATCTTGCACCGAATCTACCAGCGGGCGAAAAACCGCGCCCGTCTCACGGCGGAAGGGGGGCCGGCGTCATGAGCGCAGCGTTTGAAATACAGCTGATCGCCGTCATCGTCTCCGTGGCGTGCGCCTTGCCGGGCGTCTTCCTCGTCCTTCGAAAAATGTCCATGATGTCGGATTCGATCACGCACACGATCTTGCTTGGGATCGTGCTGGCGTTTTTCGCGACCCACGACCTAAGCTCGCCGCTTCTCATAGTCGGGGCCGCGCTCATGGGCGTCGTGACCGTGTGGATGACCGAAACGCTGACCAAGACGCGGCTGGTGTCGGAGGATTCCGCGATCGGCATCGTCTTCCCTCTGCTGTTTTCCGTCGCCATAATCCTGATCACGCGCTATGCCGGGTCGGTGCATTTGGACACGGACTCCGTGCTTCTCGGCGAGCTGGCGTTCGCGCCCTTCGACAGGATGGTCGTCTTCGGCGCGGACATCGGGGCGAAGGCCATCTATACGTCCGGCGTGCTGCTGCTGATAAACGCCGTCCTGATCACGGTTTTTTTCAAAGAAGTAAAAGTAGTCGCCTTCGACCCGCTGCTGGCCGCCGTGCTTGGCTTTTCCCCTGTCGCCGTCCATTACGGGCTGATGACGCTGGTGTCGCTGACGGCGGTGGGGGCGTTCGAGGCGGTCGGCTCGGTGCTGGTGGTGGCTTTCATGATCGGGCCGCCTGTGACTGCCTACCTTTTGACGGACGACCTGAAAACCATGCTGCTTCTCAGCGCCGCCTTTGGCGCCCTAAGCGGCGTGATCGGCTACCAGGCGGCGCACCTTCTGGATATTTCCATCGCCGGGAGCATGGCCGCCGCGACCGGCCTCCTTTTCGCGCTAGTCTTCGTTTTCGCGCCGAAACGCGGCCTGATCGGAGTTCTTATCAGAAGAAGCCGAAATCGAAAAGCGTACGCGGAGACGACCTTGCTCCTCCACGTCTGCAACCACCAAAACAGCGAAGTGGCATGGCAGGAGAACGGGATCAATACGATCGCGGAGCATTTGCACTGGGACCAAAAGAAGCTTGAGAATACGATATGCACCCTTCTCCAGGGAAAAAAAGTGATCATCGAGCACGCTTTGATCACCGCTACGCCTGCCGGGGTCCAAATGGTAGAAGACGCAAAAAGAAGGCTGTTCGGCGAATAGAATTTCTTATAGCATCAAAAAGCGCAAAGCGCACAGAGAGCAAAGAGCAAAGAGCAGTTGAAAATGAAATGCGACAGCATATTGACATTCTTATTCGAATGTGCTAATATGCTAAGTGTTTCATTTTTGTTTTAAAGTGGTTAATTTTGCAGTAAACAGCACGCTGCAACGCAATGAGCCAAAAACAAAGAAGGATGTATCCAGCGATGAATAGCGATAGCAATAGCGGTTATACAAATCATAATAATATGAAATCCGCAACAAGAGCGTTTGCTATTGCAATTATATTCCTCCTCATTGTCGGATATTTTATGCCAGCAGTATTTATTTTCACGCACATAGACCACGAACATGATTTCAACGGCCCTGGGGGAAGCTGCGACGTTTGCGTTTATTTAGCGGCGGCCAAGAGTATGCAAAAGCGCTTAAACGCCCCCATGGTTGTCGCGTTTTTTGCCTTTGCATATATTTCCGTTATTCTAATCGTTTTTAAATCCTCTGATTATCATGCGATTTCCTATACCCTTGTGCGCATGAAAGTCAGAATAAACAATTGAAATAAAAACATTATTCCGTAACAACTCCAATCGATGTCAACGGAGGTTATCGATAATGAAGCGAGTTATCGCTCTTTTTCTTGCAGCTTTGCTGCAAATAGCGGCAGCCACTGGCTGCACGCAACTAGAAAATTCCAAGACCGCGAACACGCAACCGCAAAACACGCTACATAAAAGCACGCAGCCTCAAAGCACGCAAAGCGGCAGTACGGCAGCAGCAGACAGATTACATATCATTTGCACTGTTTTTCCGCAATACGACTGGGTTCGCCAAATCCTTGGCGACAAGGCGGAGGATTTTGACATAACCCTCCTCCTTGACAAAAGGATTGACCTGCATAACTACCAACCATCGGTCGACGACATTGTAAAAATCTCCACAAGCGATCTGTTTATATATGTAGGCGGCCCATCCGACGGATGGGTGGAAAACGTTCTGCGGCAGGCAATCAACCCAAATATGGTCGTAATCAGTCTTTTGAATATTCTTGGCGATGGTGTTAAGATAGAGGAGATCATCGAAGGAATGGAACACGATGACGAAGGCCATGGCGACGACGGCGATGGCCATGGCGATGACGATGGCCATGGTGTAGGCGACGACGACGACGATGACGGCCATGGCGAAGGCGACGACCATGACAACGGGCACGAAGGCGAAGGCGAAGGCGACGACCATGACAACAGACACGAAGGCGAAGGCGAAGGCGACGACCATGACTACGGGCACGAAGGCGAACATGACGAGCATGTGTGGATGTCGCTGCAGCATGCACAAACATTTTGCGCTGTCATCGCCGATGCGCTATCAACGTTGGACGCAGGCAACGCCACAGTGTATTACAGCAACATGATCGACTATGTCCAGAAGCTGTCGGATTTAGACGCGGAATATCAAACGGTGGCGAATGATGCCAATGTAAAAACGTTGTTGTTCGGCGACCGTTTCCCTTTTCGATATCTTTTGGATGATTACGGCATCAGTTACTACGCCGCGTTCCCCGGTTGTTCCGCGGAAACGGAAGCCAGCTTTGATACTATTGTGTTCCTATCGGGCAAGATGGACGAGATGGACCTAAGAAACATCATGGTGACAGAAAGCGCGGACCAGTCAATCGCCAGGACCATTGTTAGCAATACAAAGGAAAAGAATCAGCAGATACATGTGCTAAACGCCATGCAGGCCGTAACTGCAAACGATATCCGAAGCGGAGCGTCATACCTTGCAATAATGGAAAGCAATTTGAACGTTCTAAAACAGGCGCTGGCGTAAGTGGTAATTTTCAGAAGTAAACGGAAGTAAACGGAAGTAAACGGAAGTAAACGGAAGTAAACGGAGGCGAACAGGCGTGACGTATATAATTGGCAAGCTGGCAGAGTATTTCACGTACCCCTTTGTTTGGTACGCTTTGATCGTCGGCGTTTTGATAGCCCTGTGCTCATCGCTCTTGGGCGTCACGCTGGTATTGAAAAGATTTTCGTTTATTGGCGATGGTTTGTCCCATGTCGCCTTTGGCGCCACGGCGATCGCCGTGGCTATGAACCTGACGAATAATTTTCTCATAGTCTTGCCGGTGACGATACTATCCGCCGTCCTTTTGTTGCGTACGGGCCAAAACACGAAAATTAAAGGAGACGCGGCTATCGCCATGATTTCAGTGGGCGCGCTGGCGATCGGTTATCTCATTATGAATCTATACCCGCCAAAATCAGGCAACCTCGCGGGGGATGTTTGCGCCACGCTTTTCGGCTCAACGTCAATCCTGACGCTGAGCGTTACGGAGGTTTGGCTATGCGCCATTTTGTCAGTCTTAGTGATCGCAGTGTTCCTCTTGTTCTACCACAAGATATTTGCCGTTACTTTCGACGAGGATTTCACGGCGGCGATAGGGATTAGGGCGAAGACATATAACCTTGCGCTTGCCATCATCATCGCAGTTGTAATTGTGCTGGCGATGAATCTTGTCGGAGCGCTTTTGATTTCGGCATTGGTGATATTCCCGGCGTTGTCGGCAATGCGCGTTTTTAATAATTTTAAAGACGTGACTATTTGCTCGGTCATTGTATCAGTGGCATGCGCAGTTCTAGGCATACTTGTCTCAATCGTCGCGGGGACGCCGGTTGGTTCCACTATTGTAGCAGTGGACATCGCGGGTTTCTTTATATTCAGCATAGCAAGCTCGTTACGAGGAGGTGTCAAAACACAATGAAAAAACGTCTTTCTTTGCTTTTGCTCTTGGTACTAACACTCTTGGTTGCATTCGGCTGTAGTCAGAGCAAAGATATTTCGCAACCAAACGACAACGACCTTGAAACCCAGGATGCCACTGAAGTGGAGGCAAGAAAGGTCGATGTTGATTTGACTGTTTTTAGCAGCACCATGCTCTACGCCAAAGTTAATAGCATAATGACGACTCCCGATAATTATATGGGAAAAAGAATAAAAATGAGCGGTATTTATTCTGCCACATACTTCGAGGAAACAGAGTTGTTTTATCATTATGTGATCATTGAGGATACCGCCGCCTGTTGCGTGCAAGGGCTGGAGTTCATCTGGAACGGCGACCATGCTTATCCAGACGATTACCCGGAAGACAACGCAAATATAGAAGTAATCGGAGTATTAGATAGCTATGATGAGTTAGATAATACATATTACTATTTATCGGTTGACGATATATCAGTGATAACCTAGTTGCGGTGTACTGATCAGCGGGTACCAAACAAGCTCGTCATTGCGAGAGGCGTAGCGACGAAGCAATCCAGACAGAGTAATCCGTGCGTTGCAGCGCTCTACAGTACGCTCTGTGTCTGGATTGTTTCGCTAATGTGTGCCAACATAGTTGGCACAGGCAATGACGGAGCGCATGTGAATAGTAACCTCCGAGACAGGCGAAAACCCTCGCAAACAATTAGCATTGACATTACAAGCAATATGGTATAGAATATTAGGCAAAGGAGGGGATAGCCATGTCTGAAAAAACAAACCTGACGATTATGCTTGACAAGGATGTGCTAGACGAGTTTGGGATTTTATGCACGCAAATCGGAATCACGATGGCAACGGCTTTGAACGCTTTTATTAAGCAATCGATTCGGCAACAGGGAATGAGCTTTTCCTTGCGGGACAGCAATGGGTTTTTACCTGAGGAGGCAGAAGAACTCATGCGACGGATTGCAGGGGTGAAAGCCGGACGCATTGAGACGCATGAATTAATTGAGGTGGATTGATGTTTTCGCTAAAATGGGCACCGGAAGCGTGGAGCGAATATATAGACTTGCAGGAACACGACAAAAGCACCGTAAACAAAGCAAATGCGTTATTGAAGGACATCCTACGCAACGGATATAGCACTACTCTTGGAAAGCCGGAGATGCTGAAACATGATTTTTCTGGTTTTGCGAGTGTTCGCATCGATAAAAAGAACCGAATCATTTTCTCTGTACAGAATGATACAGTTGTTGTGATCCAATGTGGCGGTCATTATACTGATAAATAGAGTTGTTTCGCAGTTATGTGCTAAGGAGCTGTTCAGTAATAAACAGCTCCTAAGATGAGTATACGCCAATTAGTAGAATTTGGATTACCCACCTAGAGAAAACGTCTTGTACATGTACAGTACCCCCTGACATGCGCTGCGCTGGTGATGCGATGTTTTAAGCGCCCATGAAGTCGCTCGGGTCGCTCGAAGGCGCTTGCGGCACGTTCCTATATGCAAGCCAAAGCCTCTGCGAACGCAGAGGCTTTGGCACGTCGATGCGCGATGCGGCCAGGCGGAGAGTTCTAACTCTCCGCCTGGCCGTTGTTATAATTCGGTGGCTACTATCAACTTACAAGGCTTCGCCTTTTCACCGCATCGATGATCCCAAAGGCAGCCAGCCACCCCAGCGCCACGACCAGCAGCGCCATTTTCGAGTTTATATCGCCGACGTCGATGCCGGTGGGGACTATTGCCTTGTGCTCGTTAATAAAGTCGTACCGCCTGTCCTCATATCCCAGCTTGTCCAAGTCCGTATTGTACCCATCGGTTTCAACGCCGTATAAGCTGTCTGTATATTTTGTGGTATATAAATCGTCTGATGTTTCCATGATCATTATGTATGCGTCGACCGGAACATCAAGTATTGTGATCGCCTGGCCATGGGACAAGTAAAACACAGCGCTGTCAGACCCGTCGTCGCTCAGTTCCAGCACGCCGCCAGGGGGCGGGGTGACGTCTATCCCGGGGATCGCACCGCCTGTTAAAGTGAACTTTTCTCCAGCGTTCAAACCCATGCCGAGAGCGTCAATTATATAGACAGTAAACTCGAAGCGCTTGTTAAAATTGGCGAAATCGCCCGTCACGGTCTTGCTGACCGTGACGTCCGCTACCTTAGGCACGAAGAGAATAGTCTCGTGGTATGTGGTGTTGGTTTCAATCGTTTCGCCGTCGTAATAGGTGATTTCCGCTGTGTTTTTGAAAACTGCCGACTCTTTTTTGACTGTCACAGAAAATCCCACCGTAATCTCGCCTTGATTTTTTTTAGTCAGATCCCAGGTGATGACACGGGTATCGGGGTCGTAAGCGCCATCGTGGCTGATGCTGCCGTCAATGACTTCAAGCCCCTCGGGGACCGTGTCGTGAATAACCGTGCCCAAAGAGTCAGCCGGGGGGGCCATAGCGACGAAATCGTTTTTTATTTTGCTGAGGACTTCGGTATACGGGGACGGATAGCTTATTTTTGTGAACCCTGAGTTTACGCGGCCGGCCGGTGCCACATTATTTTTCATCAGGTTGTCATAAGTTGACGATGAATAATCCGAGTAATTGCCTTTTGTGTTTCCCAGATGGTCCATGCGCACCACCTGCAAGACGGCATCTGCGACGCTATACGTGTTCAGGCGGTCTATTTGCGTTTTAAAAGCGCTTTCCCAATAGAGTTTAGTTCCAAGTTTCTGGTTGCTGGGTATCTGGAAGTCAGATATCAATACAATGACCGGGGTGTGGTCCTCAAAGCCTGCTTTTTTTCGCGGGATTGTATACTTCTTCGGGACACCGCCGTAACCACCGTAATCGTTGCTTGTAGTAGAACCTTCCATCTTTTGGAGGGCGGCTTTTAAAAAGATCGCCAAATCTTCTACGTTATACATCGGCTCCTCATCAAAAAAGCCGGCGATGGTCGATCGCTCCGCCGCGAATTGCGAGGCGTTCAAAAAATCTGTCTGGAACTGGATGTTTGTGTATTTTTGATCGTTTTGGTGGCCATTGCTCGAATTCATCCCCATGACGGCTACACGGCTATCCGGGTAATTCTTCATGATAAAATCAGCCATGTCCAGCACTGCGTCCCCTTCATATTTCCTGGCGCTCTGCCCCGGGACCATATCAGAGTTCATCGAGATTGACCAGTCCAGCACGAAAAGGATGTCGTATTTGCCATTACCACTGCCAACTTGCTTTTTGTTTTCCGTCGAGATTTCATATCTGATTTCATCGCCGACCTCCACCTGCGCCGGGTTTTTAGCCGACCCGTTGCTCGCGTCCTGCTCGCCTCTGACATAAGCGTTTTTTGCGCCGCTCGAAGGCTCGTCGCCCGGATCCGTACTTGTTTTGTTATAGATCAGGAATATTTCAATATCAGATGTAACGTCCGTCAATTCAACGACGTCCTCAATGATAGCCGAACCCAGAGATCCTTTTTTCCATTCGTAGGTAAATCTGTAACCGCTAATCGCCGGGAATGTGTCCAGGCTGAAATCGTTTCCGTGGATAACGCGGTATGCGTCAGGCGGCGCGATGGTATTGTCGTCCGCGTCGATATAGTTTACAGTGACATTGTACGCCGGGTCTGCGCCGTCGGCCTCATAGATCAGAAATAGATCCGTTTCTACCCTTATATTCGGGATAGGGATCGGCAATCCTGTATTGGCCGTTCCTCCCGATCCGATTTTCCAGCCTTTGGTGAACAGATAGCCGGGGATGCCCGGAATGTCTGTTTCGTATAGCGTTAAGCCGTCGTCGTAGCTCACCTGGTAAGCTTCGTAGTCCGGCATGCGTATAGAGTTTCCGTTGGTATCGATATAATGGACGTTCACGTGGCGCCACACATCCGAAACTTTCACCCATAGGGCGGGGACCCTGTTGTTATTCTTGCCGTTGACGTTGGCGGCGTTGGCGATATAACCGACGGCGGGCGCGCGGTTGTTAAGCTCCCAAATTATTACCGAGCCTGTCCCCTTGGTCCGAAGCAATATATGCGAGGATTCGTCGTTTTGGGGCCAGTTGTTCCTGATTGCCGATCTTACAGGGGATTCAGAGCCATTGTTCCAATTGACCATGTCCTGGCGGCTCATGGCGAACACGACATCCTCGATTTGCGAAGTTGTATTAGCCAGCGTCAGCGGAAGCCTGGGGTTTGAGACCGCCGATTCCGAATTATGGGCGCCCAGCTCCGGTATAATCGCCAGGTCTTTCAATGGCGAGTCCCAATTTGTGAAGTAGTCAGTAAAAAACGCCTGAATGGGGGAACCGTGGTAATTGTTGTTCGTACCGAATCCGCCTATGCTTGAGCTGCCTCTGCGGGCGATCATTACAGCTTGCGCGGGACCGGTTTCAGGGTATTTTTTAACAACGATCCAGCTCTCGTACCTTACCTGGAAAGTGCCGTCTCTCGGAAGGGCGGCGATTTTTTTCAGTATTCCAGGCGTGACGCTGGAATATGTCGTAGAATCCATAGGAAGCCTCATGCCGGCGTTGATGCCTTCGACTGCTTCGCCGCCCGAAAGCTCAATTATTTTTGTATAGGCCGGCAATCCGGAGATATCCCATTTTATCGCAAACATGTTTTCGCTTGTTTCAAATACCGGGGCCAGGTAATCGACGCCCCCGGCGGCCATGCCGGTTAGCTTAAGCATATACTTTCCGGGCGCCAGGCCTTCAAAACTGTAAGTTCCGTCCAAAGCGCTATGCGTTTCGGAGAGGGCATTGTCCAGGTCGTCCGCCCGATAAAGGTATATAGCAATGCCTTCTAGCGGCATTTCGTAGTCGTTGAACAGTCCGTCCCAATCGGTAGGCAAGCTACCGTTGCCGTCTGCCCACACAAAGCCAGAAATTCTGCCGGCCAACGGGTCTTCGGAGAGGGGGCCGATGTGCGCTGGTTCCTGTCCGCCAGGCTCTTCGCCCTCAACCATATCCCCATTGCTTATCGGGTCCGTCCCCGCTGCATCCGTTGTCTCCGCGCCCGTCCCCGCTGCATCCGTTGTCTCCGCGTCCGTTCCCGCTGCATTCGTTGTCTCTGGATCCGTCCCCGCTGCATCCGTTGTCTCCGGTTCCGTTCCACCTGCATCCGTTGTCTCCGGGTCCGTTCCACCTGCATCCGTTGTCTCCGGGTCCGTTCCACCTGCATCCATTACCTCTATGTTATCCTCGCGCTTTTCCAAGTC
>Ga0099364_10007884_pt1 | contig 15091 bp, 12 predicted proteins | sample TergutTh196P3_FD_73070 | JGI IMG/M metagenome (GOLD analysis project Ga0099364, IMG submission 73070) | Microcerotermes parvus P3 segment gut microbial communities from Pointe-Noire, Republic of the Congo - Th196 P3 | ecosystem: Host-associated > Arthropoda: Insects > Digestive system > Gut ... | reverse complement strand
ACGCGAGCTTGCGTAAGCTGACGCGAAACCGCAAAATCTTCCCTAACGACGAAAGCGTGTTCAAGGCAATGTATCTGGCAATACGGCAATGCGCTGACAAATGGAAGACGATTCATCACTGGAAGCCAGCTTTGCAGGTCTTTCAAATCGTCTTCGGCGAAGACAGAGTTCCAGTAAATGAGTTATGAAACAAACCAAATTGACACAGTTCGATTTACACACCCGACCTGGCTGAAAAAGCCCTGCATGCCAAAAAAATATCATGCGGAATGCGTTGTGTAGGCGGGGAAAGCAGGAGTCCTCAGTGCTTGCTCATTCCATAGCTTCTGAGATCGGCTTCAAGGCTTTCTGCTGCTGTGCCTATGTCTGTTTTTGCGGATAAAAATTCCTTTAGTGAAATTGTGTGGCATAACCGTCTAAATGCTGCGGTATCCATTGTAGCCGATGCGAGTTTTCATGATATATGCTTCTGTGTTTATCGAAAAAAGCGCTGTTTGCTTGAAGGGTTGCTATTCACATGTAATATATCCTCAACAGCTATCCGCAGTGCCAGAGGTAATGGAGCAATAGGTTACCTGGATGGATTACCATGTAACAATAAAGCCGCCGCCCCATTAAACTTGAGGAAAAGCCTGAGCCTGAAAAGGAGTAAGACAGTATGAACCCGGACCTCTTTGCCATAGCGCATGCCGGAATGGAAATTGCGGAAGGCGCAACACTTTTCAAGGCGCGGCTGCGGGATGAGTCTGCTGATTTTTTGCGGACGGTCGAAAAAATAGCGGCAGAAGTGCCGTTTCGCCACATGCTGACGCCGGGCGGGCAGACTATTTCGGCGGCGATGACGAATTGCGGCGATTTCGGTTGGGTGTCTGATCGCAAGGGTTACCGTTATGCCGCTGCCGATCCGGTTAGCGGCAAGCCCTGGCCCTTGATGCCGGAGCGGTTTCGCAGGGAAGCGATAAAGGCAGCGGAGGAAGCGGGTTTTGCGAACTTTTCCCCGCAAGCCTGCCTGATTAACCGCTACGCTATAGGCGCAAAAATGGGACTGCATCAGGATCGGGATGAGGCGGATTTTAGCCAGCCGATAGTTTCTTTTTCCTTTGGTCTATCTGCCGTTTTTTTGTTCGGCGGCGCGACCAGACGGGATAAGACACAGAAAATCATCCTGGAAGAAGGCGACGTTTTTGTCTGGGGCGGTGCGGCGCGTCTGTGTTTTCACGGGATAGCGCCGGTCAAGGCGGACACGACCCAACCGCGCGTAAATTATCGTTTTAATCTGACCTTTCGCCATGTCCGTTGAGCCTCTGTTAAAATAGATGAAATTCGCAATAAGCGTAAGCCGTCGTCTGCGAGAGGCGGCTTCATTCTCAACTTTTCGAGGCCATCGACGTGAGCGAAGCAGACTACCAATCCTTTGTCATTCTGGGCGTGACATCTTCAGGGGCGAAGTTCCGCCCGAGCGACTGGGCAGATCGCCTGTCCAGTACGCTTTCCAGCATTGGCGCAACCAAAAAATTCAAAGCGACCAGAAAAATGCGCTACTCGCCCTATGTCAGTCCCGGCGATTACGGCGGCTACAAGGCGGTGTTCGTGGATGGCGACATTCACAAAATATCGCCGGAAGCATACGAATTCCTTCGTAATTTCGCGCGGAAAAATGATCTACAGGTCGTAAGCGGCGTATGTTCGCTCGATGAAAACGGGTAGGGTTGCCGCACTGCGCCGGGCTTTGCAGGCTCACTCCAACATCGCAGGAAACTGGCTTGGCGCAAGTGGTTTCACGTAGGAGCGCGATTTATCGCGCCCTGAAGGGCGTTCGTGGTCATTGGGCGTGATAAATCAGTCTTGCAGACGGCAGGATGCGATAAATAGCGCTCCTGCGATTGACGCAAAAGCGGCAGTCTCATCTCAATCCACGAATGTTTTTGCCATGCAAGACTTTGACTGGAATTCCGATTTTTTATTTCGGAAAGCAGTAGTGTGTGCAGGCTGGAATACAGAATGAATGTATCCGCTTGAACCGAAACTACCCTAAACGTGCCGCAATGCCTCCATGATTGGCATGTTTGCCGCTTTTTTGCTCGCAACCCAGGCCGCCGCGCAGCATAACAGGATGATCAGCGCGTCAATTGCGACATATAGCAAGACCGGGGCGCTGATCAGCAACGGATAGCCAATCGAGCGTCCCGGAGGCGGTGGCATTTCCAAGCCAAGATAAGGCAATAAAAACGCCGCGCCCCATGCCATGACATTGCCTATGAATACTCCCGCAATCCCGATCACCATGCCCTCATGCACAAATTGCGCGACTATCTCCTGAGGATAACTGCCAATCGCCCTGAATGTGCCTATTTCCCTGGTTCTTTCCGCTACCGAAGTAGCAAGCGTATTCACGACGGAAAACAATACCAGCAACGCAATAATAACGCCCAATAAACCAAAAATTCTATTATAAAGCGCCTTGACCGAGGCATAATAAAAAGCCTGTTCGCTCCAGGGCTTGCTCATCAGATTGCCGGAACCCAATGTCAAAAAATCATCCTGCATTCCCCGGACATTACGGTCATCCCGCAAATAGACGGATAAGGCGCTTACTTTATCCGTCGCCAGCAGGCGTTGCGCGTATTCAATATCTATTAAAACCAAACGCCTGTCGGCTTCGTCCCAGCCGGTCGTGACAATCGCTGAAATAACGGCATCCATTGCATTCATGCTGCCATCGGCTGTAGTTGCCAGTAAAGTAAGACGGCTGCCGACATGCGCCTTCAGAGCGCGCGCCAAATCCTTGCCAATTGTAATCGCTGCTATCGAATTTATATCTTTACCTGGATTGATGTCTCCTGCCTCAATCTGCAAAAAACTGCCCCGGACATGAATTTCCGCGCTTATATTCGCGCCTGTGCCTGCAAAAATAACAGATTTGTCGCCATTCGATAGTAACCCGGAAAAAGAAAGACGGGGTAAGACAAACTCTATTCTGTTATCCTGTTCAAGAACAGCGATAATATCGTTTGGATTGTCAATGCCAAACTGCATGGGCGTTTCTTCCTCCTCCGCAAAGAAACGTTTGTCGGCAATAGTGATATGTCCTGACTCCCTGGCGGCATTGTCTGCCAACATAGCGTAAGTGTACAAGGCAAAGCCTCCCGAAATCAGGAGAGCGGCGCAGCCGATGGCGGCGACCAGGACGGTCGTGATGGATCTTCTCCGATTACGCAGAACATTTTTCAATGCGAACAAAAATGTGCTCATGCCAAAACCCCATCCGTTATGTTATAGATTTTATCGCAGTGTCGCGTCATCCGCTCATCATGCGTAGCAATTAAAAAAGTGACTGAAAACTGGTTTCCCAATTCTTTCATAAGAGCAACAATTGTTTCTGCCGTTTTCGTATCAAGATTGGCGGTAGGCTCATCTGCGATAACGAGTGTCGGACGCTTGACAAGGGCGCGGGCAATAGCCACTCTCTGCCGTTGTCCTCCCGACAATTGATCTGGAATTCTGGTCGCAAATTTTGTCAGCCCGACTTTTTCCAGAATCTTTGCTGTTTCCGCCTTGATTTGTAATTTATCTTTGCCAAGAAGGCGCAGAGGGTATGCAACATTGTCGAACACATCCATCACGGGTATCAGGTTATAGCTCTGAAAGATAAAGCCAATTTCCTTACGCCGGATTTTTGTCCGCTCTGTTTCATTCAATCCGCCCACATTTGTTTTATTCAAATGATATTGCCCCGCGTCGAAAGTGTCCAGCAAGCCGCATATATTCAGCAGGGTGCTTTTCCCGCTGCCCGAAGGGCCGCAAACTGCCGCAAACGCACCTCCGGGAATCTTTAAGGACACCTTATTGACAGCAGATATTTTATCTTCTCCCAAGGCGTAATATTTACTCATTCCTTCAATGTCTATTACATAATCAACTGTTTCCGTCATGCCGTTATCTCCTGAAAGGATATTAAACCGTTATTGGAGCAAACAGCACTATACCAGACATGGTACGCCGAGTATGTTTTGTGTAAGGTTACGGGATAACGCGCAGGGATAAATCCAGCGCCTTGATGTCTTTGGTCAACCCGCCGATGGAAATGCGGTCGACGCCAGTTGCGGCAATCCGGGTGAGCGTTTGCAGGGTGACGCCGCCGGAAGCCTCCAAAAGGGCAGGACTGCCATGACTACGGTTGATGGCGACGGCTTTTTTAAGAAGAGGCAAGGTGAAATTGTCGAGAAGGAGCATGGTTGCCCCGGCATTGATGGCAATTTCCATGTCCGCCAGATTTTCGACTTCTATCTGAATAAAGCGGCAGCGAGGCTCAGCTTTAGCAAGTTGTTCTGCTGCAAGAAGCGCGGGACGAATACCGCCTGCCGCCGCGATATGATTTTCCTTGATGAGAATGGCGTCCCAGAGCGCGAAGCGATGATTGCTCCCGCCGCCCACGCGAACAGCGTATTTTTGCGCCAGCCGCAAACCGGGCAGGGTCTTTCTGGTATCCACGATGACCGCGCCGCTGTTGCGGACGCAATCGGCATAGCGGCGCGTCTGGCTTGCCACGCCGGAAAGCATCTGGAGAAAGTTCAAGGCGGCGCGCTCGCCGGAAAGAAGGGCGCGGGCGTTGCCGGAGATTTCACACAGGGTTTGTCCGGCAGCAATCGGCGCTCCTTCCGCAAGTCGCCATTCTATTTTGACATTCGGATCAAGGCCGATAAAACAGGAGTTGAACCAGGCTTGTCCGCAAATAATGCCCGCCTCACGGCTGACAAGCAGCGCCTTTGCGTTACGTTCAGCGGGAATCAGGCTTGCGGTCAGGTCGCCGGGACCCAGGTCTTCGGCAAGCGCGAGCGCAACGTTAACCTGGATAATTTCCGCAAGGGGCAGGGGAAAATCGTCGTCAATAATCATATCTGGCAATCTGGTCAATGGCGTTGGGTTTGAGGACACGGGGACGAAAACGAAGGCAGGCGAAACCGCTGGCTTCTTCCACTTCCTGCGCGGGAAGGCAGCGGCTTTTAAAATTCATGGCGCGACACCCATAAGGAAAATCTGCCGCATGAGTAATGAAAAAATGCAGACAGTTGCGGCAATCCGTTGTGTGCTCTGACATGACGAGAATAACAGTTCGCTATTTCCGCCCGAATTTTTCTGTCAGCAGGATGAGTTTTTCGGCAAGAGTACCCGGCATTGCCGGGGATTCGGCCTGCGCGTCGTTTGATACGCCATTTGATGGAACGGCGTTTGCGTGTTTTCTGCCAACGTGTTTTTTGTGGCGTGACTTTGCAGGGGGGGGTTTCTCTTCAGGGTTTTCCGCATTTTGCGCAGAAGTTGTTGAAACTTTACGCTCAGGCTGATTGTCGCGTTGCGCGCCGTTGGCCTGTTTTTTGGCATGATTGCGCCTGCCGGCGGCGCGATCTGCTGTTTTGCCAGGTTTGCCGCTCTGCTCTGGTTTGGTGGCTGGGTGAGGATGCCTGGCCTGTTCATTAGCCTGGCGTTGTAAACGTTCTTCCAGCGCGGTGGTTGCGAATTGTCGGTGCTCTTCGCTGACCTCGGCAACCGGTTGTCCGTCCAGATCAAAGCGTTGTTCGGCCTTGGCGAGCAGGCGAAGATAGCGATTGCAATGGGTGTGCATGGAAAGAGCAATACGCAAAGTCTTCCGGTTGGCTTCCGGCAGGCGCGAGCGGATGGCCTTGTCAATGCCAATGGCAAGCGGCTGAAAGGTGCGAAATACCTCGAAGCGCGCGCGCAATTCCACCAGCAATTCGCGCGGGTCTTGCGCTTTTTCCTGGTCTGGTTCGGGTTCAGCAGGGATGACTGTGTTGGCGGGATTTTCTTCCGCCGGGGGAGTCATAGGTTCAGAGGTCATGGCGACGTGACAGGCCGAAAGAGAATGAAGAGTACCACAAGCGCGCGGCGGATAGGGCATAAGACGAAGGGGAAAGCATATTTTTAGATATTTCTCATGCAGGCGATGCCATGCGCGCCATGCAATTGCGCAATGGCGAGGGTATCCCGGCTTTGTCCGCCGATGGCATAGATGGGAATCGAGTTATCCAGGGAAAGCAGGGCGAAAGCCTCCCAGCCGAGGCCGGGCTGATCGGGGTGACTGGGCGTAGGCAGCGCCGGCCCCAGGAGCGCGTAGTCCACTCCGATTTTTTCCGCTGCCCTGATTTCTTCCGCGTTGTGGCAGGAAGCGCCGACACAGGGAAAAGGCGGACGAGCAAGCATGGCGTTCATCGCATTGCTGCTCAAATGGATACCGTCCGCGCCGACCAGAGAGGACAATTCGCTGCCGGAATCGTCGCCCGTTTCACTCAGAAGAACTCTGGCATTATGCCGTCTGGCTTCCGCGATAACGGCATGAAGAAAATCCAGACGCCGGGGCATGGGAAGCGTCTGCTCTCGAACCAGAATCATGCGAATATCCTGCGATAAGGCTGATTCGATACGCGCTATTTCTTTTTCTATTCCCACTTCCCATGCGTGGGTGACAAGTATCTGAACGGGCATGGCAAGAATTTGCAGGATGCGGATATTGGCGGGCAGCAGGGGAACGAGCTTGCAGGGAAGATGAATCGGATTCCAGGCGATGGTGCTGTGTTCGCCAGGTTGCGCTTCGTTTATTTCGCCTTCCCACTCGGTCACGCGCCAGAAATGAATGCGGGTTAAAGCAGCCGGATAAAGAAAGCTGTTAGTGAGCCAGGGACTTGCCTTAGTGACGCGGATGCCGAGTTCTTCGTGAATCTCGCGGATCAAGGCGGTTTTTACGTCTTCGCCCTGTTCGATTTTGCCGCCGGGAAATTCCCAGTAGCCTGCGTATGCCTTGTTTTTCGGACGGCAGGCGAGGAGGCAGGACTGATTGTCGCGGCTCATAATGACCGCGGCGGCGACTTCGACGATGGGCTGGCTGGTATGGGCGAGTGCGGGGGGAGTGATGAGTTGCATGTTTTATCAATGCCCAAAACGGCAGGATTTTGTGGCGGATTGTCCCGCGAAATCCAGCGCGAACTGCCAGGCGACGCGCCCGCTTCTGGAGCCTCGGCTCAACGCCCAGTTGAGCGCTTCACGTTCCGCGTCTGCAATCACGCGCTTGTCAAAGCCAAAAGATGTCAGCCAATGGGCGACGATGGCCAAATAATCATCCTGGGAGAAAGGATAGAAGGAAATCCAGAGGCCAAAACGCTCAGAAAGGGAAACTTTTTCTTCCACGCTCTCGCCGGGGTGAATCTCTCCGCTGTTGGCGCGTGAGCCTTCCAGATTTTCGGAAAAATATTCCGGGATCAGATGGCGGCGGTTGGAAGTGGCATAAATCAATACGTTGTCCGGCGGCGCGGCGATGGAGCCATCCAGCGCGGATTTCAATGCCTTGTAGGCGCTATCGTTTGCTTCAAAGGATAAATCGTCGCAAAAGATAATGAATTTCTCCGTCCTCTCTTCGATCTGCTCAATAATGTCCGCAAGGTCTGCAAGCTCTTCCTTGTCGACTTCGATCAGGCGCAGACCTTCGCCGGAAAATTCATTCAGCAACGCCTTGATGAGCGAGGATTTTCCCGAGCCGCGCGTGCCGGTTAAAAGGACATTGTTCGCGGCGTGTCCCGCAATGAATTGGCGGGTATTGGCGACGATACGCGCTTTTTGCTCCTCTATGCCAGTCAAATCAACGAGCCGTATGGGATGCAGGCGACGCACCGGAATGAGGCGGCCTTCAAGAGCGGAAGGATTGAAAACGATTCCTGGCTTTCGCCTTTTCCAGCGGCAGGCGATGATTTTTTCCCAGTCCGGCGGGTTATCCGTTTTGGGCAAAAGCCTTTCGATCCTGGCAAGCAGCGCATCGGCGTGGGCCAAAAGATCGGGGAGGGAAGGCGCCTGACCGGAAGGCGGTTTGGAGGAAAGGGGCATAGTGTGGAATGAGAAGGGTATACTTCGTGACTTCGTGACAAGTCGGTAATTTAACCAAAGCCATGCAAAAAAGCCATTTTGTTTTATCTTTTATTCGCGTTCTGGTCGGGGTATGCGCCCTGGCGCTTGCGGGATGCGTCGGCAATCCGGCGCAGGAGAATGTTTTGGAAACCAGCGTTCCCGTAAGCGAATGTCCGTCCTGCCCGGCTTGTCCTGATTGTCCGGCTTGTCCTGAGCCGACAACGCCCGTGGCCACAGGCGTTGCGTCTGAAGCGCCGCCGCGCTTGCAGGCGGCGGCATGGAAAGATTTGCCTGGTTGGCAGACGGATCGCATGGGCGAAGCCTGGTCGGCCTTTTTGCTATCTTGCGACAACTGGAATTCCTGTCGCAAGGCAGGGGCGACAGAAACATGCGCGAAATTGCAGGGAGACCAGGACTCCTGGCAGGAGGTATGCGACAAGGCAAAAAGCGTAAAAGGCGGGCATGATGAAGTGCGCCGCTTTTTCGAGGCGGAATTTCTGCCCTATGCCCTGAGCGCGGAAAATGGGCAGAATGAAGGTTTGATTACCGGCTATTACGAGCCGCTCATCAAGGGCAGCCGCCAGCGTAACGCGCACAGCAACATTCCTGTTTTGGGCGTGCCGCCGGACATGTTGACCATTGATCTGGGCGAGCTTTATCCCGATCTGAAGCACCGCCGCTTGCGGGGGCGGCTGGACGGCAACCGGGTTGTGCCTTACTGGAGCCGCGCTGAAATCGAAAGCGGAACAGATGGGCAATGGCCTGGCAAGCCGTTCTTGTGGGTAGCCGATCAGATCGAGTTTTTTTTCCTGCAAATCCAGGGGTCGGGACGGGTGGAATTGCCCAATGGCAGTTATGTGCGGATTGGTTATGCCGACCAGAATGGGCATCCCTACCGCTCGATTGGCAGGGTGCTGATTGAGCGCGGGGATTTGAAGGCGGAAGAAGCATCCATGCAGGGCATTCAGGCTTGGGGCAGAAAGAATCCTGGGCGCTTACGCGCCTTGCTGGATGAAAATCCAAGCTATGTTTTTTTCCGTGAAATGGCGGATGTTGACCATGCCGACGCGGACAGAGGCCCTGTGGGGGCGCTGGGCGTGCCGTTGACGGCTGGGCGCAGCATTGCGGTAGACCCTCGCTATGTTACGATGGGCGCGCCGGTCTGGCTTGCCACGACCTACCCCAACAGCCAGGAGCCATTGAACCGTCTGGTATTGGCGCAGGATACCGGCGGCGCGATCAAGGGCGGGGTTCGCGCGGACTTTTTCTGGGGGTTTGGCGACAAGGCCGGGCAACAGGCAGGCCGCATGAAGCAAAAAGGGCGGATGTGGCTCATCCTGCCACGCGCGTCTTCGCCCTGACGCTTGGGGGAAGAGCGTTCCGTTTCGGCAACTCACATTATAGGTTCCTGTAAATAAAGCGACGGTCAAGTGATGTACGGGATAGGCAAAATACTACAAGCGCATCCCCTCTCCCGCAAGCGGGAGAGGGGGGTAAAGCGTGCTCTCAGACCGTCTCGTTATTTGCGGGAAGAACCATACTATTAACCCGGCTCGATTGAATCAGACACTATTCATTGTGTAACTTATTGATTTTCATAAATGTTTGATAACAAGTCTGTCCGGTTTATTCGTGCCAGTTTAATATAACGCCTCATTGGAGTTTCGCCATGCAAGCCTTGTGGATGATCGTCGCCGGTTTTTTCTTCGCGGGCATGGGGGTGTGCGTCAAGCTCTCGGCAAACGAAGGCTATTCGCTGGCGGAGATCGTGTTTTATCGCTCGGTAATCATGTTTTTCATCATGCTGGCGTTGGTGCGCTGGCGTAATGTGCGATTGGCGACACCGCATTGGCACAGGCATTTGAAGCGGGGGGTGACGGGGTTTTGTTCGCTTTCGGTTTTTTTCTACGCCATTTCTCTGTTGCCGCTGGCAACGGCGGTGACGCTGAATTACACCTCTCCCATTTTCCTGATGTTGATGCTGATGTTCTTTCGCGGAATCAGATGCAATTTGGGAATTGTATTCGCCCTTGGTCTGGGGTTTCTGGGGGTTGTTTTTTTGCTGCATCCGTCATTTGAGGAGCAAATCCTGTTTGGCGCAACGGTGGCGCTGGCTTCCGCCGTTCTGACGGCAATGGTGTATTTCGATGTGAGCGATCTGGGAAAGCGCGGAGAACCGGCGGCGCGCACGGTGTTTTATTTTTCGTTCATCTCCACAATGTTAGGCGCGGCCTGGATAGCTTTTTCCCGCCTGAATCCGCTTACCTTGCAGGGATTTTTTATGCTTGTCGGCACGGGAGGATTTGCCACGCTGGGGCAACTGGCAATGACCCGCGCCTATTCACACGGCAAGGTGCTGTTGAGCGCGAGCCTGACCTATACGACAGTAATATTTGCCACGCTGTTCGGCGTTATTTTATGGGGCGAACACCTGGGTTGGATGGAATTCCTGGGAATGGCGCTGGTGATAGTCTCCGGCGTTTGCGCCAATTACTTTTCGTCCAGGAAGAAGTGAATCCGAAAAGCTGCATAAAAAAACACCCCCGCAACTCTTGCGGGGGTGGGTCTGCGTTGTAAGGAGTTTTTTAAACAACGCCTTGCGCCAGCATGGCGTCAGCCACTTTCTTGAAACCGGCAATGTTGGAACCTATTACGAAGTTGTCGGGATGGCCGTATTCTTTGGCCGCATTGGCAGCGTTATGATAAATGCCTTCCATAATACCTTTAAGACGGGCATCCACATCTGCGAAGCTCCAGGACAATCGCTCAGAATTCTGGCTCATCTCCAGGGCGGAGGTTGCCACACCGCCCGCGTTGGCCGCTTTACCGGGGCAGAAGAAAACCTTGTTCCTTATCAGATACTCGGTAGCTTCCAGGGTAGTAGGCATATTGGCGCCTTCGCCTACAGCCATTACGCCGTTTTTCACCAGCGCCCTGGCGTCGTCCAGATGCAACTCGTTCTGGGTGGCGCAGGGCAGCGCGATATCGGCCTTCACCTGCCATACGCCCGTACCCTCATGGTACTCGGCGCTGGGACGGTAGTTGAGATACTCGCTGATACGACCGCGTTTGACTTCCTTGATCTCTTTCACGGCGGCGAGATCAATGCCGTCCTTGTCGTAAATCCAGCCGTTGGAGTCGCTTAAGGTGACGACCTTGCCGCCCAGATGAATCGCCTTTTCCGTCGCGTAAATGGACACGTTGCCCGAACCGGACACCGATATGGTCTTCCCCTTGATGGACTGACCGTGATCCTTGAGCATCTCTTCCATGAAATAGAGCAGGCCATAGCCGGTGGCCTCGGTGCGCGCCAGAGAACCGCCGTAAGAAAGCCCCTTGCCGGTCAGGACGCCTTCGTAGACATTTTTGAGGCGCTTGTATTGCCCGTACATGAAACCAATCTCGCGCGCCCCCACGCCGATGTCGCCGGCGGGTACATCGGTATCCGCGCCGATGTGGCGGGTGAGTTCGGTCATGAAGCTCTGACAGAAGGCCATAACCTCGCGGTCGGACTTGCCTTTGGGGTCAAAATCACAGCCGCCTTTGCCGCCGCCAATGGGTAAACCGGTCAGGGCGTTTTTGAAGATTTGCTCAAAGCCCAGAAACTTGATGATGCTAAGGTTTACCGAAGGATGAAAGCGCAGTCCGCCTTTGTAAGGGCCGATGGCGCTGTTGAACTGCACCCGGTAAGCCCTGTTAACATGTGTTTTGCCATTGTCATCAACCCAGGGCACGCGGAACAGGATTTGACGCTCCGGCTCCACCAGGCGTTCAAGCAGGCCGACTTTGGCGTATTTGTCATCATTGTCAACCACTACCTTGAGGGAATTCAGCACCTCGGTAGCGGCTTGATGAAATTCCGGCTGGTTTGGGTTGTTGGCGATCAGTTCGCCTAGCATCTTAGTTACATATGACATTTTTTCACCCTCCTGTTAGAAACCTCCTATATATATCATGAGCAGAAGCCAGGCGCAAACATTTTTTGCGCTGCATCATTTTACCTGCACGGATATTTGGCGATAGCAGAGAGTCACGCTCGGCATCCATACAGACATGGCGTATGGCGCTCCTTTCCAGGTGTTGCAGGGCAGCAAATAAATTCTTCTCGCCGCAAAAAACCTCCTGCCATGACAGGAATTTATCGTAAAACTAACTCCGGTTTGAAGCCCCGCCCTTCAGGGCGGCGCGAAGGTTGGGACTCCGGCCTGAAGCCGGGGTTTCGACCGTAGCAACAAGGGAGGGGACGCAAACCCCTTCCTTGTTCGTTTTGAGCGACAGGCATGAATGCCTGTCGCTAATTTTTGCTTTGAGCTATAGGCGGTGGATGCCGGAGACCCTTGCGCGATTTGTCTTGCTGACCCTGGCGCAGGGTCAGCAAGACGTGCGGTCAGACTGTTACTTGCCTAATCCTGCCAATGCGGCATTGAAAGTCTGACTGGGGCGCATGACCACGTTACATTTTTCGGGATCAACGCGGAAGTAGCCGCCAATATCCACAGGCTTGCCCTGCGTGGCCTTGAACTCGGCAATGATGCTCTGCTCGCTGGCCGCCAGATTTTTGGCGAGCGGGGCGAAGCGTGCGGCGAGTTCCTTGTCTTCATTCTGTGCGGCAAGCGCCTCGGCCCAGTAGAGCGACAGGTAGAACTGACTGCCGCGATTGTCAAGCTCACCGGTCCGGCGCGAGGGAGACTTGTCGTTGTCGAGGAGTTTGCCGGTGGCTTCATCAAGCGTTTTGGCGAGAATTTTGGCGCGGACGTTGTTGGTTTTCAGGCCAAGTTCTTCAAGCGAAACCGCAAGCGCGAGGAATTCGCCAAGCGAATCCCAACGCAAATGGTTCTCTTCGACAAGCTGCTGGACATGCTTGGGCGCGGAGCCGCCCGCGCCGGTCTCGTACATTCCGCCGCCCGCCATCAGGGGGACGATGGAAAGCATCTTGGCGCTGGTGCCCAGTTCCATGATGGGGAAGAGATCGGTGAGGTAATCGCGCAGGATGTTGCCGGTGGCGGCAATGGTGTCCATGCCGCGCGCGACGCGCTCCAGGGTGAAACGCATGGCTCGTACCTGAGACATGATCTGGATGTCCAGCCCCGTGGTATTGTGATCCTTGAGATAGGTTTCGACCTTTTTGATGAGTTCGGCTTCGTGCGGACGGTAATGGTCGAGCCAGAAGACCACTGTCATGCCAGAATTGCGGGCGCGGGTGACGGCGAGCTTCACCCAGTCGCGGATGGCGGCGTCCTTGACCTGGCACATGCGCCAGATGTCGCCTTCTTCCACATTCTGCGTGAGCAGCACTTCTCCGGTCGCCAGATCAACGATGTTGGCAATACCGTCTTCAGTGATCTCAAAAGTCTTGTCGTGCGAGCCGTATTCCTCTGCCTGCTGCGCCATGAGGCCAACGTTGGGTACGGTTCCCATAGTCTTGGGGTCGAACGCGCCGTTGGTCTTGCAGAAATTGATTACCTCCTGATAGATGCGGGCAAAAGTAGACTCCGGCATTACGGCCTTGACTTCCTTCTGCTTGCCGTCCACGCCGTACATTGTTCCCCCTGAGCGGATCATGGCAGGCATGGAGGCGTCAACAATCACGTCGTTGGGTGAATGGAAATTGGTAATACCCTTGTCGGAATCAACCATCGCCAGTTCAGGACGATGTTCGTGGCAGGCATTGAGGTCGCGGATGATTTCGTCGCGCCGGGCTTCGGGCAGCTTCGCAGTCTTGTCGAAGAGATCAGACATGCCATTGTTTACATTGACGCCCAGTTCCTTGAACAGTTTGGCATGTTTAGCAAAAGCATCCTTGTAATAACAACGCACGCAATGACCGAATACGATGGGGTGCGAAACTTTCATCATCGTGGCCTTGACGTGCAGGGAGAAAAGCACGCCTGATTTGCGGGCGTCTTCCATCTGTTCTTCATAGAAAGCGCAAAGCGCCTTCTTGCTCATGAACATCGAGTCAATAATCTCGCCCGCGAGCAATGATACCCTGGGCTTCAGCACAATGGTTTTGCCGCTCTTCGTGAGCAGTTCCATTTTTACGTCGCGGGGGTGGTCAAGCGTCATTGATTTTTCGCCGTGGTAGAAGTCGCCGCCTCGCATGTACGAAGCATGAGTGCGGGACGCCTGTTTCCACTCGCCCATGGAATGCGGAAACTTGCGGGCGTAGTTCTTTACCGCCATCGGCGCGCGGCGGTCGGAATTACCTTCGCGCAGCACGGGATTCACGGCGGAGCCGAGGCAACGGGCATAACGAGCCTTGATGGCTTTTTCTTCCTCATTCTGCGGGTCTGCCGGATAGTCGGGAATTTTGTAGCCTTTGCCCTGCAATTCGCGGATGGCCGCAACCAGTTGGGGAACCGAGGCGCTGATATTAGGCAATTTGATGATGTTGGCTTCGGGACACAGGGTCAGTTGCCCAAGCTCGGCGAGAGCGTCAGGCACTTTTTGGTTGTCGTCCAGGCAATCGGGAAATTCGGCGAGAATGCGCGCGGCCAGCGAAATATCGGCCTCGGTCACATTGATGCCCGCTTCTGCGGCAAAAGCGCGCACCACTGGCAAAAAGGCTGCCGTTGCCAGCATTGGGGCTTCGTCGGTGATGGTGTACACAATGGTGTTGTCGTCTGTAGTCATGGCTGTCTCGCATGAGAAGGGTGGAATGAGCGGATTTTCGGGAAGGGGCGGCAGGCAAGTTTCGAGCGCTTGACCATGCCTTGAAACGAAAAGTATGCTCCTGTGCGTGGAGTTGGTCAATGTTGGGCACGAATGGACAACGACAGGTTTCTCGTGTGTCGGGAAACTGACTATATATATATCATAAGCTTCGGGTTTAATATACCTTCTTCGTCATGCTTTTTGTTCGTGGACGTTGAGGCAGGGACAGATTGGAAGACGGTTGTACACACTTGAACCGAAACCACTCTAGCCGTATACATTTGCTCTCATTCTGAAAGCCAGCCAATATGCTCAAAACAAATTCTTATACAGGTGGTGTTACCGGTTTTCAATCTGTCCGGTTTTGTGGCATGCAAGTTGTCCGGTCGTCATACTGCTTTCAAGGAGGGCAGCTATGACAAAGGCACAGTTGTTACAGGAGATTCGGAAGATGAGATTCGAAGAAGCCTACGCTAGCTGGAACCAGGCTCGTTTGACCCAATCTGAAGCGGCCCAGTTGTTGGGTCTG
>Ga0099364_10007883_pt1 | contig 15091 bp, 20 predicted proteins | sample TergutTh196P3_FD_73070 | JGI IMG/M metagenome (GOLD analysis project Ga0099364, IMG submission 73070) | Microcerotermes parvus P3 segment gut microbial communities from Pointe-Noire, Republic of the Congo - Th196 P3 | ecosystem: Host-associated > Arthropoda: Insects > Digestive system > Gut ... | reverse complement strand
ATTAAAAAATTCCTTTTGGAGAAGAGGGTGTCTGTTGGTTCCGGCCCTTAAGCTTTTATATATTTAAATATGCCAACCCCATTATATGGCCTCGTATACAATGCGCAACACCCGAGTGGAAAGGAGGCTTTATGCCTCGCCACATTGTGCCTTGCCACATTGTGTTTTATTACATTGTGTTTTGCTACATTGTGTTTTGCTACATTGTGTTTTGCTACATTGTGTTTTGCCACATTGTGTTTTGACACATTGTGTTTTGACACATTGTGTTTTGCTACATTGTGTTTTGACACATTGTGTTTTGCTACAAAGCAAGCGCCCTGTGCGAAACCGGAGCCTCACGAAGAGCTCATTTCAAAGTGAAAACAGCCTAGAGGGCCGTCCCTCTCTTGGGAACAAACAGCTTAGACATATCGACACCCTCCAATTCAAGCAGTTTTTGTTTTCTGCGGATGCCTCCACCATAACCTGTCAAGCTGCCATTGGCTCCCACAACGCGGTGACAGGGGATGATGATGGATATAGGGTTGTGTCCAACGGCTCCGCCGATGGCTTGACTGGACATGTTTTTTTTGTTCATTTTCACTGCTATTTTTTTTGCAATATCGCCATAGGTGACAACCTCGCCATAAGGTATTTCACATAAAATAGCCCATACCTCCTGACGAAACTTGCCACCCACAGGAGCTATCGCTAATTCAGAAAGCGTGGGTTTCTCGCCTGCAAAATATCTATCTAGCCAGTTTTTTGTGGCATAAAATATCGACAGCTCGTTTTTCTCTGTCATTGCTTCAGACAGGCTATATTTTTGCTTCTCCAACCATAAACCAACCAAATTATTAGCATCGGATACGAGCGTCATGGTGCCTATGGGCGACGAGCAAGTTGTTGAATAATACATTTTTCACCTCCCTGTAGCGTGCTTTAAAAAATGCTTTAAAAAAATTTTCAAAATACCTTCGCTATTTTCAAGACCTCGCCCTCTTTTTTGTCAAATGTTTTACCACACAAATGGTATCAGCCTGTGTTTTGTTGTTTGGGAATATTCCAAATATCCCGACAGCTCCTCTCTCAACATTTTGTCTTCCAGGTGTGTCCTGATGCATAGAATTGCTATAATAAAAAAACAGATAATTCCAACAGGAAGCGTTCCAAACATTAAATAACTGGCTATGGCCCACAGGATGGCTCCTAAATATCCAGGGTGACGAACTATTTTATATGGGCCAGATGATATTACGGTTTGCTCTCTGTCTTTTTGAATTCGGGAAGTCCCTTCAAAATATTTGTTTGCCAAAATGGGCCATGTGGTGAAAACAGAAGCAAGAAGATAAAGAATTGAGCCAACATAAAAGCATTCCATTGGCAATTTATTCCAATGAAGCCTGATTCCAAGTCCCGCAATGAAATATATGACATGAAACATTAATATGACAAGTATTGGCATAAGAAATTTATCCCATCTTTTTGTGTCTTTTCTCTTCTTCTCCCTTTCGCTTAAAGTGTTTTGATGGCTTGAAAGCATTAATGCGCTGCCAACAATGGAGATAATAAGATAGAGCGAAATGTTGGTCATTCCCCTTATGTCTTTAAATGTTCCTGCGGCAGCAAAAAACAATCCAATGCCAATGATTCTTTGAAATAGAATTCTAAGCATATGTTGAATGGCTTTTTTTCTAATTGTTTTTTTATTCTCAAGTTCCTTTGCCATATTTTGAAGCCCTCTTTGCCAGTTTTGCCCTCAGGGGAGTTGTCGTTTTTGCATGGGCTCTCTCCCACACCGTGGCCTTGGGGGCTTTTTTTTAACGCAGCGCTCAGGCCTTTTTTTGTGCATAACCATCTGAAATTAAATTATTTTTAAAATATTTACCCCTTTTCTCACGGTCTTTTCTCGCTGTATTGGCAACTTTGTAGGTGCAAGACAGATAATATAACAAAAGGGTGCTTTTTCAAAGAAGCCCTCTTTTGGAAGGGGGAGCGGGGGGGGGGGACATTCCATCACATTTTGTTTTGAAAGGGGAGTTTCTCATGAAGTGTTTCTATTGCGGAAAGCATCTCTTATTGGGCTTGGCTCTGGCATTCATGTTTGGCTGTGAGGATGAGCAGGAGGCATGGTTGGAAGATGCCGACACGTTTGAGCTCAGGGTGGAGGAGAATGAGCAGGCGCCGGAAGTGCCCTATGAGGATGAGGGTTTTATAGCTGAAGAGGAAGCGGAAGCGGAAGAAGTGTGGGAGGGCTTTGAGGAAGGGGAAGAGCCTGTGGCCGTTGCGGCGGCGGCATCTGTCTCTTTTCCGAGCTTGTCCACCTCCGCTTATGCTGCGGGATATTGCCGCTCCACCACCAATAATACTCCTGTTTATACCTCTTCTTCGGTGAATATCCGAGGGACTTCCTCCCCCTATCAGGCCTATGCTGCCACCGTTTATGCTGCGGATGAGGTTTATGTCTATTCCATCAACGCCACCAGTGCCTATATCTCATACCCTGTGGGTAGCACCAGAAGGTATGGCTACCTGCGCACCAGCGACTTAAGTGCCGCCAATTTCGGTGAAAACATAACCGCCAAAGCTTCAGCGACCACCTATCGCCGTCCCAGCGGAGCAAGCTATGGAAGCATCTATGTTGGGGACACGGTGAGGGCCGTCGCCTCAGTCAGCGGCTATGTCCAAGTATTTTATACTGCAAAATCCGGCTCGCGGGCTTGGAAAATAGGCTATGTCACGCAGGCGGCCTATAATTCCATGAAAGGCAGCACCACCGCGCCCCCCGTTGCTTCCTCGTGGCAATATCCCATGAGTGGCTATACGGTTTCATTGGGTTGGGGCGGCATTAACTCCAGCAAACCGGCCAACAGAAACCGGCACGTGGCCTTAGATCTGTATGGAAACAATACCAACATTTTTGCTGCAGCCTCTGGGACTGTGGCAGCCGTTGGTACCCAATCAGAAAACGGAAACTTTGTCGTTCTCAGCCACACCCTGAGCGGTAGCACCGTCTATTCATTCTATGCACACCTCAAGTCTCGCCCTAACCTGAGCAAAGGACAAGGGGTTTCTAAAGGTCAGATCATCGGCGTCATGGGCAGAACAGGAGGAGGGAACGGGGGAGGCCTGGGTGGCTTTGGAGAGCACCTCCATTTCTCGATCATGGACAGGTTGGATTCCGGGGGAGCTTATTATGGTTATACGCCAGCTTTCTCCGGAAACAAAACCACCTATATGGGAACCACTTTCTATAACCCGGCCTACGTCATCCAAAATGGAAAATTGCCTTAAAACCTGAAACCCTCAAAAAAACCTGAAACCCTCAAAGCCGCTCCAACAGAGCGGCTTTTTGAAGTTGTTTTCTCAAGGTGCCGGCATTGCCTTTATGAGTGAGAGGAAATGAAGGCCGGAGAGCCTGGGCTTTCCTATCTCCTCAAATGGATATTCCTCTGTCTCCCCGGTTTGGACATAGCCGCGTCGCTTATAAAAAGCCAAAAGCTCTGGCCGCGAAGACAGAATTAACATTTTAAAGGTTAAAGCCTTAAAATGCTCCCTGGCATAGGCCTCTGCATGGGAAAGCATCTGCTTGCCCAGCCCCTGGGCCTGCAGTTTGGGCTCCGTTGCCAGCATTCCAATATAAGAAGCACCCGATGGGCCTCCTTCCACATGCACGCAGGCCACAATTTTCGACTCACAATATAAAAGCAAAATGACGGACTGCTCGCGGAACAGGGCGAGCACTTGCTGAAGGGTGGTCCTTTTGCCCAAAATTAAGTTTGCTTCGTGTGTCCAGCCTGGCTCTTTAGGGGAGGGGTGATAGGCTCTATTCACAAGAGCTACAATTTCTTCAGCATGGGCTTTGCGCGCAATCTGCAATTCAAGTTGCATTGGGGACACCATAGATGAGATAGCCTAGCTACATACAGATAAACCATATACAGGCAAACTGTCTTGAACAAAAAAGTGCCGCCCAACGCAAACCGGTTTTGGAAGGGTAGGTGTTTCACGGCGCTCGCAACAATGTGTTGGGCTAACAATGTGTTGGGCAGAGCCTGAGAGAATAAAAACATGGGCCATTCTTCAAATATTCCTGAACAAAACTCTTCTCCTTCCGTACGTTTTTTCAGTGGCGAAAACATCCCCCTGGAAATGCACAAAGTCCGCGTTGTGCAGAAACTGAATTTGCCGCCCATTGAAGAGCGGCTTTTGGCCATCCGCCGCGCAGGCTTCAACAGCTTTTTGCTCAAAACCAGCGACGTCTATCTGGACATGCTGACCGACAGTGGCACCAATGCCATGAGCGATGCGCAAATAGGCGCGATGATGCAGGCGGATGATGCTTATGCCGGCTCGCAAAGTTTTGAGCGCATGCAGTCGGCGATTGCAGACGTATTCGGCAAGCATCTTGTGCTGCCGGTGCACCAGGGACGTGCCGCAGAAAACGTTATTTTTCGCAGCTATGTCAAAGCCGGCAATCTGGTGCCGATGAATTATCACTTCACCACCACCCTGGCTCACCTCGAGCTGAATGGCGGCAAAATTGCCGAGCTGCTGCACGACGAAGCCTTGCAAGTCAAAAGCAATAACCCCTTCAAAGGCAACATGGATATTGCCAAGCTGCGCCATGCCATCGCAACCCACGGTGTGCAAAATGTGCCGCTGATTCGCATGGAAGCATCCACCAACCTGATTGGTGGCCAGCCGTTTTCAATGGCCAATTTGCGTGAAGTCGCTCAGGTTGCCAAAGAGAACGGCATTCTGCTGGTGCTCGATGCCAGTTTGATTGGCGAAAATGCCTGGTTCATCAAACAGCGCGAGCCGGAATTCCAACAAGCCAGCATTGCCACCATCCTCCATGAAATGTGCGCGCTGGCCGATATTGTCTATTTTTCCAGCCGCAAAGTCAGCTCATCGCGTGGCGGCGCCATTTGCACCAACCGGCCGGAAATTTTTGAGAAGATGAAGGTGTTGATTCCATTGTTTGAGGGCTTTCTCACCTATGGCGGCATGTCGGTGCGCGAAATAGAGGCCATGGCGGTCGGCCTGCGCGAAACCACCGACGAAACCGTCATCGGCCAAAGCCCCTCCTTCATCCGTTATTTGGTGGAACGCCTGGAAACACTCGGCGTTCCCGTCGTGACACCCGCAGGGGGCTTGGGCTGTCACGTGGATGCCATGGGCTTTTTTCCGCACATTCCTCAAAAAGAATATCCAGCGGGCGCGCTGACGGCGGCGTTTTATTTAATTTCTGGTGTGCGCGGTATGGAGCGCGGCACCCTCTCCAGCACCCGAGATCAGCACGGACATGACGTCCTCGCCGATGCCGAGCTGCTGCGCCTGGCCTTCCCGCGCCGGGTATTCACCCTCTCCCAGGTGAAATATGTCGAAGACCGGATGCACTGGCTATATACTCGCCGAGAGTTGGTCGGCGGCCTGCGCTTTGTTGAAGAGCCCTCCGTCCTGCGCTTCTTCATGGGACGACTTGAAGCCTTAAGCGACTGGCCTGAAAAACTGGTGCAGGCTTTCAGGGATGACTTTGGCGATAGTTTATAAAGCCCATACCCGCTCCTGGCCCCCCCTCATTGCCTCGGCTCTACCATGAAACCCATTATTGACGACGTTCGCATCAAGGAAATAAAGGAAGTCCTGACGCCGGACCGCGTTCACCAAAGCTGCCCTATAAGCGAAGCTGCCGCGCAAACCACCTGGGGCGTGCGCCAAAACATCCACCAGGTGCTGCATGGCGCGGACGACCGGCTGGTTGTGATCATCGGCCCCTGCTCTATACATGAGCCTAAAGCCGCGCTCGAATATGCGCAGCGCCTGAAGGAGCAACGCGAGCGCCTCAGCAAGGAGTTGGTGGTGGTGATGCGGGTATATTTCGAAAAGCCGCGCACAACCATAGGCTGGAAGGGGTTGATTAATGATCCGCACCTCGACGGCAGCTTTGAAATAAATACCGGCCTCCAACTCGCGCGCCGGGTGTTGCGCGACATTAACGAGTTGGGCGTGCCCTGCGCCACCGAGTTTTTGGATATGATCACCCCGCAATATACGGCAGATCTCGTCGCCTGGGGGGCTATTGGCGCGCGTACAACAGAGTCACAGGTGCACCGGGAGCTCGCATCGGGCCTCTCCTGTCCCATCGGCTTTAAAAACGGCACCGACGGCAACGTGCGCATTGCCATCGACGCCATCCACGCCGCATCCAGCCCCCACTATTTCCTGTCGGTGACAAAGGCCGGCCGCTCGGCCATCGTCTCCACGGTGGGAAATGAGGATTGCCACATTATTCTTCGCGGCGGTGACAACGCGCCAAACTATGAGCCCACCAGCATTGAGGCCGTCTGCGCGGAGTTGGGCAAAGCCGGACTCAAGGCCAGGCTGATGGTTGACTTTTCGCACGCCAACAGCAGAAAACAATTCCAGTGTCAGCTGGATGTTGCCCGCAACGTGGCCGCACAAATTTCCGGTGGCGACGAGCGTATTTTCGGTGCCATGGTAGAGTCCCACCTCAAGGAAGGCCGCCAAAATTTGCTTCCAGGCAAGCCGCTGGAATATGGCCAAAGCATAACGGACCCCTGCATCGGCTGGGATGACAGCCTCACCGTGCTTGAAATGCTTGCCGAAGCGGTGCGCCAGCGCCGCCACGCACGCTGAGGCGAATTCCACCACCTGCAAAGCGCTTATGCCACGCTGGCCACGGCAGTTGAAGCCATTCAACAAAAACCCATCAGCGCAAGCTGGCAGCTGGAAAGGCTCACCGCCAACCTTCAAAACGGCCGCCCATGAAGGGCTGTCAATATTCCTTGACACAATGTCAAAAAAAATCAGAATATAATGTCAAGAAATTCGAACATAATGCGTGTGTTAAGCTTTACATAATGTCATATTTTGTTGACATTTTTGGTTTTGGAAGCGGCTGAGCCGTGGGGGCAACTGTTTTTTGCAAAGCACGCCACTGTTTTTTGCAAAGCACGCCACAAAGGAGAAGGGTTGCCCGCTTGGGGAGCTATTCAATGCTTTCAGCTGCCACGTTTTCAACCGAAGCATTGTTGGGGTAGAGGTTGTCGGGGAAGAGGCAGGACAAAGAGGAGGGGTTCCGGGCGAGGCAGTGATAATAATTCGCTTCGTGAGTCGACGTCGCGGATAGCGCTTGTATGCTGTAGTGCACAAAGTGCGTTGCCCGCATGCCGCATGCGACTTCCATCAATGCCAGAAAGCACAGTGCTGCAAAAACCTTTCTCCACGTTTTCTTTTTCTTTGGGGCGCTGGTTTTTGTCTCTTCCATGGTGTGTCTCCCAGGCAGAATTTGAAGTATAAAACAAAGCCTTATATATGAGCTTGTCGGAGAATTCTTCTTTTTGCAGCCTGTCTCTGCTTGTTCCCGTCAACGCGGTTTTTTGAACCCGGTTCACCCCATTTTTCAGAGCGCTTCCCTGTCGAAGCGGAGCGGAAGGAATAATGAGAGAGCAAGCTCTCTCATTGTTCCAGGAGTGGAGTAGGCGAGCCAAGCGAGCCTCACGAAACAGAGGCAAGAGAGAGCTGCAGCTCTCTCTTGAGGGGCGGAGTGGAATAGGCGAGCAAAGCGAGCCTCGCTTTAGCTCGCCTCCAGTGAAACCGGCCCCGTGTGTTGTATAAGCTCAACCTTATAGCCGTCTGGGTCGGTGACGAAGGCGATGACGGTGGTTCCGCCTTTGACTGGCCCGGCTTCGCGCGTTATTTGGCCACCTGCAGCGCGGATTTGCGCGCAGGCCGCATAGGCGTCTGGCACGCCGATGGCGATGTGGCCAAAGGCGCTGCCCATTTCATAATGCTCAACGCCCCAGTTATAGGTCAGCTCGAGCTCAGCCTGCTCCGGGTTGCCCTGGCCATAGCCCAGAAAAGCCAGGGTATATTTGAATTCCGGGTTTTCGCTGGTGCGCAGCAGGCGCATGCCGAGCACCTGGGTATAAAAGTCAATGGAGCGTTGCAGGTTGCCGACGCGCAGCATGGTGTGGAGAATTCGCATGGTGGATATGCTTTAAGTGAAATCAGCTCCCGCAGCACATGTATGAGCTGTAACTGCATACAGACAAACTGTCTTGAAGAGAACAGCGTTGTCTAGCCATTGTCAACCACGGCTTATAACAGCCGTTGTTTTTTTGGATTCTCCAGACTGCTTGTCCAACATTTGCGCAGCGTTTTGACAGCGGAGAGATGCACGCAAAGTCAGTTGTTAAGGAATACTTAATAACTGCAAGCCGAGTCGGTCGGGAAGAAGCATCGGAGAGCATAGGATGTTGTTTTAGCAGCCACGGTGGCAAAGAGGCGTCTTAGTTCTATTCCCATATGATCTGACGGCATTTTTCAAAGCCTGCTTGTTGCTCCCGAGAAATTTTGCTTAAAACTATGGGGCAAAAACGGGGGCAAATTTTCATTTATGTTCTAAATAAATGCATAAAATTCAAATAGGTTATTTGCGACTTCGAGTCCTTTCCTATTTCAAGAAGCTCCGCAAAACCCATAAAGCATTGTGAAGTTTAGCTTTTTTAGGGGTTGGTGCGCTTGACCGCTATTTTAGAAATTCCAGGCCGAGGGCTTTGGCTTTCTGCGTTCTGTCTCCTATTGGCAGCTTCCACCGCTTCTCCAGGAAATCCAAGAGCCGAATTCCTCGCTCAAGAATTTCCTTGGCACCCCACTCTTGTTGCAGTGCGACTTCGTTCTCGCTGTAGGAGCCATAGCGATAACCCACTTTTGAGATATCATCACCCAGCTTTTCCGGAAACGGCTTGTTTCCAAGGGATGAGTTGCGTGGCCTCGCCAAGGGCAGAAGATTGCCAAGGGAATTTCTGAGCACCCTCTTTTGTTTAACTGTAAATTTCGAGAAACGATGAGTCCAATATTTATCCCTAGGTCTTTGTGGGTAGATATGCTCAATAGTCTCGTAATCAACTTCGAAAATCTCTTGAGAAAACTCTTTCCACTCAATCTTTTCTCGCGCTGATTTGCTTTTTGCCAAAAGAGCACTCTCGTATTCAAAGAGAAAATACTTTATGGCCCGCCAGCCGTAATATCCTCCGCTCCCCTTTACCCAGTCATGCAGCAATTCAACGAGGGGTGTCTCTTTGAGTAACTTGGTTGAGATGTCTTCCAGTTGGCATATTAAGCCATCCATTCGCATACGGCCAGTTGTATACGCTAGGAAATAGTCAGGAATTAAGAGTCGTCGCGTGTAAGCATACGGCGTTCGTGTATTACCCAGTGAAGAAAGAAAATTGAGGCGTTCAAAATTCTCAAGGAAAGCCAATCGGTTTTCAGATTTTGGCTCTTGCCTATACACAGCCAGCAAGAGGTTCGATGGACTGTACCCTAACAGCCTGGTTATTCTTTCTAGCCAGATTTTTTCAGCGCCAGTGTAATTAGAATCCGCTGGGCTGCTGAGCTTATAGTATAGCTCTACGCTTGCCTTTAAGTCTTGGGCAAAGTCGTGCAAAAACTCCCTAGATAAAGGAGGGAGCTCGTCTTTTTTCCCAAGTTTTCTATTAAGTCGTTTAGGCGTAAAGAGGTCATTAAGTAAAAATCTGCCAAAACACTCTATAGCTATTTCATATCTCTGCTTTGCCTTTTCTCTGTTTTTGTCTTCATGCTCAGGAAATTTGGTTAGATGGGTTAGGTAGTAATGTGAAAGGTGCGTCTTCAAGAAAGCATCGTCATTCAGTGGCCTTTGGTCATTTTTTCCCAAATAGTGATATGCGGACTTCCACGCATCATTGATGTTTTGGCGTAATGTCTGCTCTCGGCCTTTAGGTGCGGGGAGTTTAGAGGATAGATATATTAATCTGTTCTTTAGAAGTTCAAGCGTGGAAAGTAGTTTTCCACGGTTATTCATGGTCTCAAAGGTTACAAAAACATCTATCTCAGAAGATATCTCATACGCATTGAATACCATCTGTTGCGTTACTTTGGTGAAAAGGCGCTCTATCTCAGAATTTTTTAACTCTTTGAGTGGAACTCTAAACCTCATGTCTAATTATGCTGTATTTTTTTAGTTTGAGGCGGCAAACCCAACTCCTTGAGGAATGCATTGTGTTTCTCTGTGGCAGTCATAACCTTCTGTTCCAGCGCCACCAGCTTTGCATGGACTGCCTGAAGGTCCACTTCCTCCTCCGGCACAGCCGTGCTGATATAAAGCATTGAGCGTGTCGGCGTTTGCCTGTGTATATATGGCATGGCCAAGCTGCTGCGGCCTTAAACTATGGGGAAAAAACGGGGGCAAAGCTCTGTTGGTTTCTTAAATTTTTGTATGACGGCCCCGCTCAGACGCAGTGCTGGGTCCAGATGAGATAGCCACGTAAAATTAAATGCTGCAATCCGGATTGGGGACCAGGCATAATATCCACACCTATTCGTGCCTTGGATGACACGACAAAGCCTGTTGTCATGGCTTGGCTGATTCCACCCTCACCGCGACTGCTGAGTGTGACCGTTGACTCAAAGACGCGCTGAGACAAGCCCGGTGTGGCAAGGTTTTCGACAAACAAACGCAGAATGTCGATGCTACCTGCAGCGGCGGTACCTTGGGGGTGGACATATTGCCAATCCACATCCGTGACGACGAGGGCTTGCCCGGCGGGGACTCGCCACCCCAGCCCTCCCGGTCCGCTTTGGCGGTTCCCATCGGGCAAATTTCGTATGAAGTCGAGGCTGGCCGGTCCATAGCCCCCTTTCATTCCTCCAACAACCTCAAGGACAACATTCTGAGCTAAGGTTTGAAGCATTTCAATCTCCATAGGCTTGACACTTCATTTAGGCTTGGCTGCACATAAACAAACTGCTTTGGGACAAAAAGTATTGTCTAGCTTGTCAACCTTGTAAATGGCGAATGAAAGGCAGCCCGCGCTGTGTTGTTCCCTCGGGAGCCGTGAGGCTGTCCGGCTTGAGCGCAAACTTAGGCATCGCGGACTTTGGCATACATAACATTGTCGATAAGTTGACCATCTTTGAATACGCTCCTGCGCAGGATACCTTCTCTGATGAAGCCAACTTTTTCCAGCACGCGCATGGAAGCAGGATTCCAAGCAAACACAGGTGCTTCGAGACGTACGAATTGCGGTTGAGCAAGTGCATGTGTTGCCAAGGCACTGGCCGATGCTGTAGCGATACCTCTGCCCCACAGCGACTCACCTAACCAATAGCCAAACTGGCCGGTGTATTGGCCGATGCCTGTGCCTGCAATTATCCCAATGCCACCAACAGCCTCACCGCCGACCTCAATGGCGAGATGAATGTTGGCACTGGGAGTCGATGCAATAGAGAACCACTGATCCGCGTCGGTTTCAGTGTATGGATGTGGGAACATGTCGGTGAGGTTGCGCCAGATATTGCGGTTGTTGGCATGCAGCAGCAGGGCAGCTTTGTCCTCAGGCCGCCATGGGCGAAGAACGCAACCTGGAAGATCTGTTGAAATATGCATACTGAGGTTTTCCTGATGGCCTAACGTTTATGTTAACCGGCAGCCAAGCGCAAAGCGATTGGTGTCCAGCGACCGAAGCGAGCGGGGTTGAACATGTTGTTAGGACGCCTGGGCGGAATGCCGAACACAAAGCCAATCGAACGCGCAGTCTGCGGGGTATACCGCCTACGCCTGCCAGAGCGGGGTACGCTCGCAGGGCCACCGGTCGAAGGTGGAGTGGGGGTGTCATAGCAAGGCCACACCCAGATAGACGATCATGGCTATCACTACGAGGTTGCTGGTCGTGAAGACCGCGAATCTGTGGACAATGTGGTTGTAGGTGAAGTAGATCAGGCTGTGGGCGAAGCGCAGTGCGACGTATAACCAAGCCAGACCTACAGTGACGTGGTTGACTTCGTTCGTGACGAAGGCGATCAAGACAAGTGCATAGAAGAGAACAGGAACCTCGACGAGGTTCATGAATATCCTGTTTGGCAGCGCCACGTCCGCAGGCACGTTTGACGATTCACCGTACTTGAAGTCGTCAGCGACGACACGTTTGCCAAAAAAGTAGGCACTGAAGCGACGGATTGGAACCTGTACCAGGACGAGAAAGGTCCAAAGCATGAGGACAAGAGTTGGAGCGAAGATGGAGGTTGCCTTCATAAGACAAGTACAAGAGGTGATGGTTGGCTGCCTAACACTCGAACTAACCGGCGCGCGTTAGCGCGTCCGGGTTGAATGAAATGTTAGGCTTCTGCCACCGAAGATTACATGCGTGGGCTGCGCAGAAGAATAGCAATTGCCGACGGAATCGCAAGCCAAAAGCCGGATGCGGGCATAAGGACAACCCCCAGTGCGACCAGCACCATTAGACTCCACCCCAGCGATCTAGGCAAAGGACTGTTGGAACGCTCCAAGGCCGATATGGCTAGACCGCATATGAACAGAGCGACGCCAAAAAGGACGAACCAGACCACAGCGCCAGTCATTGGGTCATTGCCCACAGTGTTGAAAACGCCACGCTGAATGATTGACACAAGGACATTATCGAACACAACGACTGCAAAGACCGTGTGGATGATGGATACGGCAATCAACCAGCGACCAATCCAATGCTTCATGCAAAGTCTCCGTGAAAGGCCTAACGTTTATGCTAACCGGCACCCAAGCGCAAAGCGATTGGTGTCCAGCGAGCGAAGGGAACTGGGTTGAACATGTTGTTAGGACGTTTGGGCGGAGTGCCTAACAAAAAGCCAATCGAACGCGCAGTCCGCAGAGTATACCGCCTACGCCTGCCAGAGCAGGATGCAACTGTGAAGCCGCTTGCTCCGAACGCAATGTTAGGCTGCATTTTCGCACAACCACTGTTTAAACAAAGAAACAGCCGGTTCTAAGCTCTCCGGAAAACCATCGCGATATTTCCTACAAACACCTTCGAACTTGTCGCCTAAAGATTCTTTCATGCGTAATGCAAGAAAGTCCCATACAACCATATGTGCTAAATAGTCGTTCTCGCTCTTTTGGCGAAAAAGATGCAGAAGTCGAATAGGTTTACTGAGCCTTTGTGAAGCGATCGACTCCCAATATTTCGCAAGGTTGGTAACGCCCCCGCTCGACTCAACCTCGATAACTATGGTGACATTAGGCTGTTCAATTCGTAGATCACCGAACTGAAAGTACACATTGCCGCCAATGGACAAGCGGTTTCCGCTACCTTGACCACGCAGACATGAAAGCCCTAAATCATTCGCTGCTGCCATGAATGGTTTGAGCGCAAGTGCTTCAAGTTTCTGTCGAGAAGTTCTTGAGGGAGCATTCATTATGGGTTTAACTCCTGTGCTTGAGATGATGAGTGCAAGACAGTCTGCCTCGCCTAACGTTTATGTTAACCGGCACCCAAGCGCGCAGCGATTGGGTGTCCAGCGACCGGAGGGAGCGGGGTTGAACATGTTGTTAGGACGCTTGGCGAAACCGGACTCACGCTCAACCGAACGCACGAGCCGTGAAGAATACTACCTTCGCCCGCCAGATCGTCCGGGTTGAATGAAATGTTTGGCATGGCCGTAGGGCTCCTATTCTTCATCCCGCAGCCGATTTCGTGCCGCCTGCAGCGCCTCTGGGTACGAGACATCAAACGGAACGACCAACCCTTTCTCAAAAACACAGCATAGGTTCCACAGTGCCCGCTCCTCCGCTTGATCTTCAATCGTGAGCTTGTCCGTGTCACTAAATCGCCGAAGAAATTCAAAAAGCACCACCGCTTCGTCGGCAGTGAGAGTAACCGTCACATCGTCGTTTTTCGGGTCAACCATTTTGAGCAGCCTAACGTTTATGTTAACCGGCACCCAAGCGCGCAGCGATTGGGTGTCCAGCGACCGAAGGGAGCGGGGTTGAACATGTTGTTAGGACGCTTGGCGAATCCGAACACACGCCTAACCGAACGCACGAGCCATAAAGCATACCACTATCGCCTGCCGGAGCAGGGTGCAAGCGTTGTTCATTTAACTTGAGCTAATAGCTCATCCTTTACTGCTTTCGGCAGGTCATTCCAATGCACGCCGTCCAACGCACCTTGCAGGGAGTACAGGTAGTAGCAGACGGGAGTGGTCTTGTCAGGGTTGTTTGTTCTGACGAGCTTGTATGCACCTGCGGGAGTAACTCGCCTGAGATCAGCAACCGTTTTGACTCCAACTTGCTCAAGTCTGTCCGCAATCGTGGGACCAATATTGGCAAGTCCGCGCAATCTCGTAGCCGGATCTAGCATTGTCTACCGCCTCCTAACTACATTTAGACAAACTGTCTTGAGGGGGAAAGTGTCACCTGACATGTACATTTTGTCAATCCAAGCATAGAGCAGCGGTTGTTTACAAACCTAAAATTCTGCGGGCGGAAGGCCACCAAAGTTGCTGGATCGGTTGCGCAGCACTACTTGAGCGCGGCACTACAGCATTTGCACGGCGCAAAGGGCCGGTCCGCAGGACCTCTCTGCGCTGGAGTCAAGAAACCCCCGCCCAGAGGGCGAAAGCAGACTGGGCCGAATGGCCCACTCTGCCCCGGAGGCGAGAAAAAAAAACCTCACTGTCCAGCTGAACGCTCCCCCTCTCGCTGAATGGGGATGAATGTATATTTTTCAGTGGCTTGTTTTTCGAGCTGGCCGATGCCGGGGAAGGGGAAGTGGGAGCCGGCAATCCACAGCTTTTCATGTGCGGCTTTTTCCATCCACTCAAGGCGCGTCTCTATGCCCATGGGCGCATCCAGATCAAAGGCAATAGAAACTCTGGGGAAGGCTGTTTGGAGCTGAACATTCAAAACCATATCCCCCACAAACAGCAGTTTTTGCCCCTCCGACTCCAGCAAGAAGGCTGTATGCCCAGCCGTATGCCCCGGCGTATGCACGGCTTGAATGCCCGGAAGCAGTTTTTGCCCTGAGCTGAAAGTTTTGAGCGTGTCGCCCAAAAGCGCGCGAAGGAGCTGCACGCCTTGCTGTAGTTGAGCGCATTCATTTTTTTGCGCTTCCGGGCACATTTCCATGAGGCCGGGGTTTGTCCAAAACGCCAATTCCGTTTCGTGTACCCAGACGGTGGCATTGGGGAAGCGGGGTTTCATGCCTTCAGTCAGCTCCATAAAAATTCCGCCCATATGGTCCACATGCGCATGCGTCAACAGCAC
>Ga0099364_10007882_pt1 | contig 15091 bp, 17 predicted proteins | sample TergutTh196P3_FD_73070 | JGI IMG/M metagenome (GOLD analysis project Ga0099364, IMG submission 73070) | Microcerotermes parvus P3 segment gut microbial communities from Pointe-Noire, Republic of the Congo - Th196 P3 | ecosystem: Host-associated > Arthropoda: Insects > Digestive system > Gut ... | reverse complement strand
TAATGATTTGTAATTTTATGTATCTGCATCCCGAGGGACACAATATCGGTAGAAAAACGGATGCATACGCAAACACGGCGTCCCGTAGGGACGCAATGTCGGTAGAAAACAAAATATTTCCAATAATCGCACGAAATGGCTCTGGGACAACATTGCATCCCTATGCTCTGGTTCGCGAGTGCATTTGTTTGCTACCGATATTGTGTCCCTACGGGACAATTAACAATGAGAGTTCGTGCCACTGTTAACTGTTCATTGTTATAAGTTCATTAACCAGATTACGATTTGCGCCCATTATATTTATCAATTCGTTGCGCAAAGAATATTTTTGTATCAATGCTTTTATATATAAATAAAGCCATACAGGAAAGATAACTGCCGCCGCTACGACATGAAATTTGGACGGTTTCTTAATCTTACAGTTGTGAAGCCCCGCAACAGGATATTCGGCAACGGTTTCTTTAATCATCTCCACGTCCAACTGTTTCATTATAGCAAGTATATAGTCATATCTTTGTCCTATTTCTACGAGTTCTACGTCGTCATTTTCATACCATATTTTACTAAATCGTAAATGTTTGTTGAAGTCGCCTTCAAGATAGCGCTTGCAACGTTTTGACAGTTCTTCTATTTTATCAATAATGCTTTCCGGCTCCAGTTCGGTTTGCGTAGCCAGATATTCAATTTCCGGACGCGACCTGCGCTCTGTAACAAAAATAAAGTTCAGCCCTTTCTTTATATAGTTTACATACAGTTCCTGATTGAAAATTGACGAATCTTTCGTTGCCATCCAAGTCAAAAAGACGCCGGTTGCAAAAATAATGAAGGTAGACATCCATATCCCCTCTAACGGCGTCATAGCGCCTTCCCGCGCCGACCGCTCTCCTATCATGGATATTACATAATAGAAAACGAAGAATAATACGGCGATAATAATCGGCGTACCGATGCCTCCTTTCCGTATTATCGCTCCTAATGGCGCGCCGATGAAGAAAAAGATGAAACATGCGAAAGGCATCGTAAACTTTTGATGCCAGGCTATTTTGTATCTCCACGTCTGACGGTTTTGGATGTTCATTTCATAAATCAATCCTGCAACATGGTCTTTCTGCGAGCGCGCGCTGTTTACCGCATCCTTTATCACATTTTGCCGTTTCGATTTCGACTGTTCATTGAAAAACGCCATGAAATCATTAGGAATTCGCGACCGTAGCGTTGTGTCTATCCGCGCTCTGTGTTCGGGCGGGCGATACGTTGGCTGCACTATGCCGCGGAGTTGATTTTCCTGACCGTCGATAATATTTGAAAGCGAATCGATCATATTGTTCAACTGTTCTATGTTCATCATTTGATGACCGGCTTTGAATATCTCTGCGTCCGAGCGTTCAAGCCCGTATCCCGGCAGTTCCATCCTGAAGACTTGATTTTCGAAAATATCGTGACGGAAAGGATATGTCCTGTTTTGACGGCTCCTTCTATCTTGCGCCACGTCTGAGTAACTGTGTCCCTTATAAAGTTCTACTTCCAGAAAACGTTTGTCGGCGGTCATCTTCATGCGTCCCGAATCGGCAAGTATAACCTGCAAGTTGCCCTGTCTCTCACGGTGGTCATATATCCGCAGGTCGTACAACATTTGGGTCTTATAGTCGCGCTTGCCGATGCGGATACTGTAGCCGTCGATGCCATTATAAAATATTCCTTCCTGAATCTGCAATTCGGGACGTTGCTGCTGTATATCATAAATCAGCGTTCGCCATTTCAGGTTTGCTACCGGTATCACATAGTTTGCGCAAAGGAAGGCGACAATAGAGACTATAAACGACAGTATTATCAACGGAAACACGATTCTCTGCAACGAAATGCCGGCAGCCTTTAGCGCTATCAATTCATAATTTTCGCCCATATTGCCAAGCGTAAATATGGACGCCAGCAGCACAGCCAGCGGAAACGCCATAACAGCCAATTGACCGCAGGTGTAGAGAAACAACTCGCCTATTACAGACAGCGCTAACCCTTTGCCTACAAGGTCGTCAATATATTTCCACAAAAACTGCATCAACAATACGATTATAACTATGAAAAAAGCCGCTATGAACGGACCTAAAAACTGTTTTAGCATGAAACGATGTAATATCTTCATAAGAAAGTACCCTATTTTTTTCGATTTTTTTAAACCGCAAACTTACATAAAAAAACTCATTTGTCAATATAAATATTTATTATTGCGTCCAAATATTTATTTCCTTACAGCCACTAACATTATACCAAGTCCAGACCATCTCCGTACCAAGTCCGTACCAAGTCCGATAGAAAGGTATTATAATCGAGCAATAACAGGAGAAAGACTGTAGAAGGACTGTAGAATACTCGAACAAGTGTCGGAAAATGCGCAAGGCAAAGGAAAGGAAGAATGAAAGTGCGAAAATATCAAAAGCGCGAAGGGACAAATGGCGTTATTTCGTCCCTTTTTCCTTTCGCGCCTTTTTCCCTTTCCCCCTTTTTTCCTTTCGTGCCTTCTAATCGAGTTTACCAAATATCCGCATTTTCAAAATCGGCATAAGAATGATAGTCACAAATGTTTTCGTACGAATCGTAAGCCGTAAAAAACCAGTATCCAATTTTGACAACGGAATCGGGAATTATAAAATCATCTTTCATATTTTCAGGACAAAATATCAATTTGGGGTCGTGTGTCAAATAATCTGAAAAATGATTATCTTTGCGCCCAAAAAAATATATGGTTCATTATCAAAAAATATACTGTTCACATTGTGACGGAACAGATTTACAAAAAAACGGTAAGGGTCTTAACGGTACGCAACGTTGGTATTGTAAGGAATGTAATAAGTATTTTAGGTTAGAATATCGTTACAATGCTTGTAAAAAAGGAGTAAAAGAAGAAATAATCACGATGACTCTAAACAGTAGCGGTGTTCGGGATATAGGTAGGGTATTGCGAATAAGCAACGGCACAGTAACGTCCGTGTTAAAAAAAAACTCCATCAAAGACTAATCCTTATTTCCAATCTTCTGAAAACGAAGAAATTGACGGCAATATGGAAAAATTAGAAGTCGATATTAGATTAGAAGGAGAGATGGATGAATTTTGGAGTTATGTACGAAAAAAATCCAATCAACGCTGGACTTGGTACGCTATAGAAAGAAAGACTGGGCGTATATTGGCTTGGCACAATGGTAAAAGGCAGGATAAAGATTTTCTCGTACTCTGGTATTTACTCCAATCCTTTCCAATATCTTGTTATTATACAGACAATTGGGGTTCTTATGCTAAATATATTCCTTGCAAAATGCATCGCATCGGAAAGGACAATACATGGAAAATAGAACGGAAAAATTTGAATTTCAGAACGCATATAAAGCGTTTGAACAGGAAAACCATCTGTTTCTCTAAAAGCGAACAGATACACGACAATGTCATAGGAACTTATATTGAAACTTTCTATTACAAAACGGGTACCTATGGAAACAACTAATCAGATTATTTGACACACGACCAAATTCCGAAACGAAGATGGACGTGGTGGCGGAATAGAAGGAACAGACCTTGTACCGTACAAAGTAACGTACTACCTGTTTGGGGTGCCGATATGCAGGTGGACGTATGTCAATCGTTACCCAGAACGCCCAAAAGACTATGCTCCCACTAAGCCAATTGAGCCTGATTGGTTTAGTCAAGACCCGGCGCCTATTATTGTTATTAACGGGACGCCGTTCTTCAGCGTGTAGCCTAGGACTGCTTCAAAAGTAAAGTGATAGCCAGATATGATTTACCATCCACATTTACAAGCGTTGACGACATGTTTTCGACCGAAAAATCGGAGTGTATCTTTACGTTCAAAGCTTCTTCGGCTTTTATATCGACAGGTTGGTAATACGTTACAAGTTTTAGATTCATACGAAATAAATTTAAGATAATGAATTATTTAGGTTTAGATTTTTCGTTTTCGAGCATGGTCATGAGGCGGTCTATTTGGCGGTCCTTTTCGCGAAGGAGTTCTAAAAGTTCAGAAGGTTCGCCGTCATATTGTTTTTGTGGGACATTCACGGAAAGACTTCCGGCTTATCCATCAAAGAATACTCCCACCGGAACATCCAGTACTTGTGCAATTTTTTCGAGCGTAGTTGTATTGGTAGAGCCGTTTTTTATTAATGCCTGCAAAGCAGCCTCGCCAATTTCGACTTTTTTGGCAAGTTCACGAATGGTTATTTTTTTTGATTTACACAAATCTCTTATGATTAACAAATTAGCCATTTTACATCAAATTTATTTTAATATTTTTCAAAATGTTTATCAAATTTATTTTGATAGTATCAAGTTTAGTTTTATCTTTGCGCTGTTAAATTTTCGCGGACAAAAGTACGGAAAAGGCAACAAATACGCAATAGCAAATTTACGTTATTTTTTTAAAATTTAGTAATAAATTGTTCTCAAATTCAGAACTTGTGCCTGATATGTACAAGGCGAGTGCAAGCGGTGTGGAAAAGGCAATAGCAAACTGTATGATTGCTATTGATGTGGCAATGCGAACAGGCGCATCGCCTCTGATGATTATGCAAAATATGGTCATCATTTACGGTCGTCCATCGTGGTCGAGCAAATTCCTTGTAGCATCGGTAAATACATGTGGACGTTTTAATCAACTCCAATACAGATTTACCGAAAAGGGAATGTTGGGCAAAGTGGATTACATCGAGTATAAAACCACATACGATGGCGGAAGGAAGCGTAGCGTTGCCGAAACAAAAACTTTTGATGGCACAAAAACAATGAACATTGAATGTGTTGCGTTCACTACCGTCAAAGGTTCTGACAAGGTTTTGGAATCCTCTCCCATTTCAATTCACATGGCAGTTCAAGAGGGTTGGTACACGAAAAGCGGGTCCAAGTGGACTACAATGCCTAAACAAATGCTAATGTACCGTGCGGCGTCTTTTTGGACAAACGCCTACGCTCCCGAAATTTCAATGGGTATGAAAACGGATGACGAGATGCATGACATCATAGACGTGGAAGCGGAGGTCATTACCGATGTTTCAGAAAAAGTGGAACGCGAAGTGGCGACAAATGCCAACAAAACGCGAATCGGACTTAACGATGCGCCCAAAACCGAACCGCAACCGGTAGTGGCACCTGTAACGCCTATGCCCGAACCGACAGCCGCACCACCGGTAAAAACCGAAACAAGCGATAATAATCAAACTTTGTTTAAGAACAGCGGTAACCCTGGTTTTTGAAAATGGATTTGAAGATTCTCAGCAGTAGTTCGGCAGGCAATTGTTACGTTTTAGACAACGGCAAGGAAGCGTTGGTCATAGAGGCAGGCGTCTCGTTCAGCGAGGTAAAAAAGGCAGTCGATTTTGACATCAGTCGTATTGTCGGCTGCCTTATTTCGCATGAGCACGGGGACCATGCCAAACATTATCGGGCTTTTACGGATTGCAGGATTGCGGTTATTGGTTCGCGTGGGACAATCGAGGCGTTGGAGACGATGACGGAATACAGGTCGTCTTTTCTTCGAGGTTGCGATTGCATGACTGAATTTTCTTTAGGGAGTTTTATTTGCATGGCATTTCCTGTGAAGCACGATGCTGCTGAACCTGTGGGGTTTCTTATTTGCAACCCAAATACCGGTACAGTTTTATTTGCCACAGATACGTATTATTTGGAATATACATTTGCAGGATTGAACAATATTTTGATAGAGTGCAATTACCGGTTAGATGTTTTGGAGACGAACGTGGAAGCGGGTATCGTTCCCAAGGCGCAACGCGACCGAACGCTGCAAAGCCACATGAGTTTTCACACGTGCAAGGAAACGCTGCTTGCTAACGATTTGCGCGCGGTGAATAATATCGTGCTGATACACTTGAGCGACGGCAATTCAAACGCTGCGGAGTTCCAGCGTGGAATAGCAGAGGCGACGGGTAAAACGGTGCATGTGGCGGATAAGGGTATGGTCTTATCATTTAATAAATATCCTTTTTGATAATAAATAATTAAAAATAGTAAAGAGATGACAGAAAGAGCAAGAATTTACGGCAATAATCCAGCGTTTCCGACGGGACATTTGAAGGTCGGCGATTATCAGGGAATAACGCTACGCGATTTGTTTTCTGTAGTTGCTATGGGAGCGTTTTTGTCTACCATTCGTCCCGGAAATAACGTAGATGTAAAAGATTTGGGCATAGCATCAGTAGCATGTGCCGACTGCCTTTTAGAAGAATTAGTGAAAACCGATAAATATGAGTAAAAATTAGCAAAATGGCAAGGACAAATAAAACCGGTATAGATTACTTTTCTTTCGATGTTGATTTTTTTCAGGACGAAAAGGTACAATTCGTTTCTGCAAGGTTCGGATTAAAGGGCGAGGCGGTAGCTATGCGTTTGTTGTGCAAGATATATCGTAATGGATATTATACTGAATGGAACGATGATACAGCATTATTGTTTGCAAAAGGCGTCGGTGACGGATGTCAGGATACCTTCGTGAAGGATGTAGTGTATGAATTACTCAAGCGTGGTTTCTTTAACAAGAGCATTTTTGAGAGGTTCTCTGTATTGACCAGCAGAGGTATCCAAAAACGATATTTTGAAGCAACGGTACGGTACAAAAAAGTTGAAGCCATACATGAATTTTTGCTTGTAGATGTGTCTAAAATTAAAAATGTAAACATCATTAAAATAAATGTAGACATTAATTCCAAAAATGTAGACATTAATCCACAAAGAGAAATTGAAAGAGAAATTGAAATTGAAAGAGAAATTGAGAGAGAGAAAACGCCTCGCGACGACATTTTTGAAAACGTAAATGAAATTTCAAAAAGAGTAAGAAATTATCAATGGTTTTCGATGGTTGGCACGCAAACAAGTATCGAACCTCAAACGCTTCTGAAACTGCTTGATGAATTTACCGGCGAATTGGTTATAAAAGACAAGTATACGAAAACGGAGAAAGATTTCAAGCAGCACTTTTTCAATTGGTTAAAAATTCAAATAGAAAAAAGTAAAACGCAAAAAAATGACACAAATAAGCAGAATAGCAGAATATCTATCGCAAAATGCGACTACGGCGATTCCACGATTTAGTTTTCAGATGCCGGAAACGGTTTATGATGACCTTTTACAGTGCTATGTGTATTTTGTAAGGGCTTCGGAGCGCGAAATACAACAAACGGCAGATATTGAAAAGGTTTTGCGTAGCGCCGCAAATTGGTTGAAAACCGGAAAACGCGGTTTGCTGTTATATGGGAATTGCGGAACCGGTAAAACGAAACTGATGCAGGCGCTGTCGTCTCTTTTGGCATACTACAATAACAGCCATCTTAATGGACTAAAAGTATATTCGGCAGGCGAAGTGGTTAGATTGAGCCTATCAAAAGACGAAAAAGAATGTACGACTTTCGACTATTTGAGAAAATGGCGCTATGTAGGTATTGATGATTTAGGTACAGAACCGGTGAACGTTAAGAACTGGGGAACTGATACAAACCCGATTATTGATATTATTTACAAGCGATACGATGCGATGAAAGTAACCGTATTGTCTACCAATCTGAATATGGATGGGATAAAGAATACATACGGGGAACGCATCCACGACCGCATTTGCGAAATGTACGACAGAATAAGTTTTAATTTTCAATCATTTAGGACAAAAAAATAACCATGACAGTATTAAAATGCGATAAAATGAGAGCGTACATTTCAGGAAAGATAAGCGGACTGCCAACTGGCGAAGTTTACGGCAAGTTTGCCAAAGCCGAAAAACTGCTGATAGAGCGGGGTTATGAACCCGTGTCGCCTCTTGATAACGGACTTCCGTACGATTTCCCATGGGAGGTTCATATTGCGGTAAATACTGTTACTCTTATGGGCTGCGATGCGATATATTTACTTCGCGACTGGATATTTTCCGAAGGCGCTATGTTGGAAAAGAAAGTAGCGGAACAGGCAGGTAAGAAGATTATTTATCAGGAGAACACACCGAATATTAATGTAGTACAAGCCATTGCAGACGTGATGGACATTTCGTTTACCGAAATTGAAAGCAAAGACAACCGCCACAGGAAGTATGTTTATGCCCGTATGATATTTTCTCATCATTGCAATTTGCGTGGCGACTGCCGACTAAAGGATATAGCAAGGATTGTAAATCGAAGTCATTGTTCGATTATTTATTATTTGCGAAAGTATGATGAAGAGATGAGGTTTAATCCCAAGTTTCGAGAGTTGGCAGCGCGCGTAGAATCTCGGCTTGGAGAATTGAATTCTTCTGTCAATCCATACAACTCATAAACTAACTCGTCAATTTTCCTTTCCAACTCCAACGTATCTGCTGCATGATTTTCTTTTTTTGCAAAAAGTATTTGATTGACAAGGGCGATAACTGGCTCTTGCCGGGTTTTATCAACTAACGGAATGGGCATGTTGCGCAAGTGTTCGGGGTAGATATGATAGTCGCCGCCGCGAACTGCGCTTAGCAAAACGGAAGCGTATTTTGAGTTCAATATCCCAAGCAAATAGCGCAAATCTATCTGTTCTGAATACAACTCCATCTCTTCGCGCGAATATCTCGAATATCGTTTTACACTTGCTTTGATGCTTTTATTGTCAATACCCTTAAAGTCTTTCCACAAAACAGCGCAATACAATGAATGATTATGTAGAAAAGATTCTTGTTCGTCAATGGCGACATTGATTATTCCAAGACAGTTTATAATAAGTTTCTGAGGGTCGTACAATTCCCTAAAAGTCGGTCGGCTTAATTTATTGGGACTGCGTTCTGTGCCGTATTCGAGATAACGGACTTTTTTCACTCTATAACGCTCTATATCCTTTGCTTCAATGTATTTTTTGCAATGAACCGCGTTGTATGTTTCACTTATCAAATCATCTTTGGCAAATTCGCCCTTTGCGGTTTTTTCATCGGCATTAAGCACCATGCCCACACTAATATAACAAAAATCGCCCAAAACATTCATCTCTGAATGTCGGCTTGTTTCTCTCTTTTCGTTTGTGAGATTCCATACGGCATTTTTTTTATCTTGAACCAAATCAGAATAAGATTGCCTGAATGTTCGCGTGATTTGTTTTTGTTCATTAATATGAGAAATAAAACAAGCATTGCCCAACTGCGACTTGACAACGAATGGAATACAATTGCTTACCGTTGCCCTGTCAAAAACCTTTGTGCCTGTCAAATCCACAATTTCTATCATATTACATTTATTTATAATAAGTTCTCTGATTTTCTTTGCATATATTTGATTGGTTAGCGGATATGGTACAATCATTGCAAACATTCCATTTTCGATAAGTAGTTGTAAACCAAGTTCCATAAAAGGAATGTACAAATCCCATTTTTGATATAAAGTAGAATAACGATTTGAATCAATGAGCGCTTTTCTCACCTTAGGGTTCTTTTCGACCATTGCCGGAGCGCTTATATACGGCGGATTTCCTATTACCAAGTCAAACCCCGTAAAATTCCCATCATCATCCAACACCTCAGGAAACTCGAAACGCCACTCAAAACAGCCGCGTATTTTCTCGTTGTATATTGCCTCATATTTGCGTGCATTTTCGGTTAATTCTGCCGTTTTTTCGTTCCATTCATTGTCGTATGTATCAAAAATACTGTCGGGTATCGAATGTTGCGCCAACTCGCGTTTTGCCTTTTGCATCGCCTGAAAATCAGGGTCCTTTATGCTATTTATTTGATATAAAAATGCTCTTTCGGCGTCTATGTTTTTTTCAATTTCTCGTTTGGTGCTACGCTCATGGCATCGTTTGTAAACGGCTACCAATTCGCGGTATTTTTTCGCTGATACTTTTACTTTTTGTTTCATTCGCAAATCGTCAAAATATTTGTCGTCTAATGTAAAACGGCTCATCAGCGAGTCTCCGCATTTTATATTTATATCGATGTTTGGCAATGTCTCCAATTCTCCCGTTTCCGATTTATAAAAAGTATGTTTCAACAACTCTATCCATAGTCGCAATCGGCATATTTGAACTGAATTGGGATTAATATCAACGCCAAATAAACAATTTTCTATGATTATCAGTTTTTCTATAAAAAGTGTTTCCTGTACTCTTTGACTTTCTTCGTTTTGCGGCTTGTATTCAAAATGAGAGCCATCATCGCAACGTATTATTAATTCATCGTTTTCAACAGTTATTTTATAATTTTTCAATCGCTTTCCATTCTTGTCTACCAAAATTTCCAATTCCGATTTTAAGTAAATCAATTCATTTAAGGCAGAGACAAGAAAGTGTCCCGAGCCTACAGCCGGTTCGCAAATACGGATTGAATTAAATATTTCGTTTGCCTCGCTAATGTTTTCAATTTTATTATAAACATCTTTAATTGACTGACAATTCCATTTTTTTGCTTTGTTGAATTTTTGTACTATAGCCCGCCCAATCGTTTCGCGACACATATACATCGTAACAAACGAGGGCGTAAAGAACGAGCCGTCCTTATATCCGTTAATTTTTTCAAAAATCAAGCCCAACACTGCCGAGTTTATCAGTTTATCAGGGTCATCGCCCTTGTCAAGTCGTCCGCTAAAATTGTAGGCGTTAAGAAATTTGAGTAAATATTGCAGGGCGTCGTATTTTTTTGCAGCCAGTACCGATTTTTCGTACAATGGAAGCCTAACTCCGTTTAACAAACTGCTTATTTTTAGTATTTTCTCAGCATCGCTTTCCTCGAACAGCGAACTGTTTAGGTACGGAACATGCTTAAATTCATTAAATATTTCGTAGCGTTTGTTAGTTGGTTGCGCAAGTACTTGAAAAAACAACGCATCCAATCTACTGTAATCGGTTATTTTTTCTGTTGAAAAAAACGCGTAATTCGAGTTGTTGTTGTGGTATTTTAATAATTGTGCTTCGAGCAATTTTAAAAATAAAATTCTGTTTATCCATGTTATTATTAACGAAAGCGATATTGAAAAGAGTTGTTCTTCACGGTTAGCTGCATGTTCTTCAGAACTTGCGAACTGCGAAAGGTCGGTGGTTTCGAGTTTTGCAATAGTTAGTTCGAGCAGCGAGCCTGCAAGTTGCGTTTTGATATTCCGTTCAATTTTGATTTTTCCCTCCGATTGTGTCTCGATTAATCCTAAAATGTGTAACAATTCGTTGTAAAATTCCTTGTTGAGACGATTGGCATCGAGCGTAACATCTTTTTTTAGCAAATGAACAGGCGATAAAAATTTGTAAAGGGCAATACAATCCTCATCGTCGGCATTCATGTCTTGATATTCGCGCAAGTCGAAATACACAAAATTAATTTCATCTTGAATTTTTTGTATTGCTTCCGGAGCTATCTCTTCGTAGAAATATATAGTTTTATCGCCCTCAAGTTGTCCTTTATTATACCTCTCAAAAGCGCTTTTCAACTGTTTATCGCTATAAAACAGGGTATAAAAATCTTTTGCATCAAACACAAACCATTCATACAGGTTAGTTACAATAAGATGACTTAACGATTTGTTATTGTTGATAATACGTTCAGACATGTAGTATAGTAACAATTCATGCATCCCCCTCTTGTCCAAATTGGTTTTGTTCGGCATTTCACTTTGGTTTGTCGGACGCTTTATTTCCATAAAAACCTCAGCAAGCGGATTGTTTTTTTGTTTGATTGCGAAATCCACCCTGATTTTGTTTTTCGTATCGTTGTAAACGTTTATATCGTAATCGTTTTTATAGTAAACGTTGTTTAGAAAGTCGCGCAACAAATTTTTGTTATACTCCTCTGTTTCAGCCTCATTTATGCTCCCAATGAACAACTGGAACTCTTTTTGGAAAAGTTCCAAATCCTCCCGCTTGGGCTTTTGTTTCAGAAAAGCGGGTATAACTGCCTCTTTGGGCAACTTTATGTTTGACGTCATCATTATCAAATTTCTAATCAAATTTTTTTTGCAAAGTAACACATTTTAACTCAAAACTGAAAACATTTTTACAATGTTCAAACAATATTAATAACTTTTCCCGCAAAATTTATCATCAAACTATATTTCTACCTTACTTTGCAAAATATTTTTTTTAATAACCTTTTAATAATCTTTTTATATGGGAAAATATGATAATGGTATTTTAAGCCCCTTTTCAGGCAAAATAGGTCCCGTAGTCGGTTCAACTTGGAACCGAAAGCCCTATATCAGGGCGCATCGTAGCAAAGTGAGTAACCCGCGTACAATCCCACAAATGATGCAACGCACAAAAATGGATGGTGTCATTGTATTATTGATATAAAGTTGTATCTTTGCATCCGAATTATCAATAATATTTGTTATGCTAGAAATTAAAAATTATTTTTGTCCTAATGTTCATTGTGAGCATTATGGCATACGAGAAGCCGGAAATTTAGTAAAGTCGGGAACTTACGACCGTAAATTTTCTGGTGAGACCAAACAGATGTTCAAATGTAAGGTTTGCGGCTATCGTTTTTCGGAAACACAAAGAGCATTATGGCATACGAGAAGCCGGAAATTTAGTAAAGTCGGGAACTTACGACCGTAAATTTTCTGGTGAGACCAAACAGATGTTCAAATGTAAGGTTTGCGGCTATCGTTTTTCGGAAACACAAAGTACTATCTTTGCAGGCTGTCACTATGGAGAGGAAACAATCAGGAAAATCATAACCTGTATTGCAGAAGGAAATGGTATCCGAGCAACAGCCAGGATTAATGGATTAAGCAAAGACAGCGTCAACAAAATAGTGCTAAAAGCGGGAATACACGCTCAAAAAATGCTTTCCAACCTTCTGCGTTCTCTCCATCTAAACGAGTGTCAGATGGATGAGTTATGGTCTTTTGTTCAAAAAAAAAAGCATTAAACGAAGATGAAATCCAATCCCACTATGGTCAAACATGGATTTGGGCAGCAATTGATAGCGAAACACGTTTAATCATTTGTTTTTTAGTTGGCGATAGGACTCTTGAAAGTTGCAGGGAGTTTCTTAGAGAATTATCTTTAAGAGTTGATAATATACCTTTGTTTACCAGCGATGAGTTACCTCATTATAAGACAGTTCTTGGCGAAATATATTCGGAAGAAATACCTGTAGCCAAATCAGGCAAACGTGGTCGTCCCAGAAAACCGGAAATAGTGATTGATCCGGAACTGGACTATGCAACGGTTCATAAAACCAGAGAAAATGGAAAAGTTACAAAAGTTGAAAAGCGTATTGTATACGGAGATGAGAAGCGCATTGAAGAAAAAATCGCCAAAGGTCCTGGTAAAAAAATAAATACCTCTTATATCGAACGTTTTAACGGAACTGTTAGACAACACGATGGTCATTTAAGAAGAAAATCACAAACTTTTGCAAAAGAAAGACCTCATCTGAAAGCACGATTGGCAATAATCGTTCTGTTTTACAATTGCATAAGGGAACATGGTACTTTGAGCAAAAATTCAGATAAGACACGTACCCCAAGAACGCCTGCTTTAGTTGCCGGATTGATATCAAAAAACTGGACATTTGAGAGTGCTTATAAAAAACCGCTTATGCTATAACAAGTAATCTATGACACTACCAAAAAATAAGGGTTTGAAAAAAACGGCAACGCAAATGTCCCCGCAGGGACAGAATATCGGTAGAAAACGAAATCTTTCCAATAACCGTGCAAAATGTCTCATGGAAAACATTGCATCCTTACGGGATGCTCGGGTTCGCGTGTGCATTCGTTTTTTACCGATATTGCGTACCTAACGGGACGCGCATGCGACAATTTGAAAAACACCATCTCATGCGCTAAAAAATATCGTCGACGTACTAAAACGCTAAAAGTACTAAACGTATATTGTTACGCAGAGAACCGCAGAGAAGACGCAAAGAACCGCAGAGATTTTTTTCTCTGCGGTTCTCTGCGCCTTCTCTGCGTGTCTCTGCGTAACCATTATAAGTTGATTATTTTTCTTCCATAACGACTATTTTCATAACAACGTTTTTCAGCGGTCGGTCTTGTGCGCCTTTTTCCACTTCCGCAATTTTATCAATCACGTCAAGACCTTCTACCACTTCGCCAAACACGGTATAGGCATCGTCAAGCTGCGGCGTGCCGCCAATTGTTTTATACGCTTCTCTGACGTCGGCAGGCAGTTTGTATGATTTTAGGGCTTCCATTTCTTCGGCTGCCTCGTTGAGAACCTGCTCCTGAAGTTTCTGCATGCCTTCGGCGTCGTTTGCCGACTGCAGTTCGATGTATTTGTTGCGGTGCGGTTCAAAATACTTCATCACTACCGTCTGAGTTTGGTTCCTGATAATGTTCTGTTCCAACATATCAAGTTCAGCGTCGGTATAAACCTTGCCTTGCACAATGTAAAACTGCGAACCCGACGATTTCCTTTCGGGATTAATTTGGTCTCCTGTCCGCGCGGCAGCCAGTGCGCCCTTCTTGTGGAAAAACTTCGGATACATTATTTCGGCGTCGATTTGGTATCCGGGACCGCCCTGTCCGAGCATTTTTTCGGGTGCGGCGTCTTTAGATTCAGGGTCGCCGCCCTGTATCATAAAGTCTTTTATAACGCGATGAAAAATCAAACCGTCATAAAAACCTTCGCGTGCAAGTTTGATGAAATTGTCGCGGTGAAGCGGCGTATCATCATAGAGCTTGATTGCGATGTCGCCATAACCGGTTTTGATGACGATGTCCGCGTCCTTGTGGTGTTGTCCGCAAGCGGTCGATGAGGCTACTGTGCAGAGCGTTAAAATTAAAATATACTGTTTCATCTTTAAAAATTTAGATTATAATTAAAGTGCAAAGGTAATACTTTTTTTTATAAAAGTTCAGATTGGCGACTTTTTTTTAGGGCGTTTGAATCAAAATTTTTTGGCGAAATCTTTTTTTTAGGCGCTGGAGTAAAACCACCTCAAAAAATTTTGTTGTTTTGGGGACTTTTTTATCTTTTTCGCGTCTGTATAAACGGAAATAGGCTCTGCTGAGTAGCAACCCCTGTCTTTCAACGCTATTCCTCCGGTTATTGCTCGATTATAACACTCCTATATCGGACTTGGTACGGACTTGGTATGGACTTGGTATGGACTTTTTGCGG
>Ga0099364_10007881_pt1 | contig 15092 bp, 12 predicted proteins | sample TergutTh196P3_FD_73070 | JGI IMG/M metagenome (GOLD analysis project Ga0099364, IMG submission 73070) | Microcerotermes parvus P3 segment gut microbial communities from Pointe-Noire, Republic of the Congo - Th196 P3 | ecosystem: Host-associated > Arthropoda: Insects > Digestive system > Gut ... | reverse complement strand
CCCATGGAACATCAACACGATTTTTTCGGCTTTCTGAACGCCGACCGGCGAAAAAATATGATAATCGAACGTGACATTATCCTTTACGTCGGAATCATGCATGCCGAGCATTTCGTGCATGATACCGGTTTCGCAACTTCGGTCATACCCGTTCAGCGTGTCTTCGACCGTATCGTCCGTCAGGATATGGCAGTTATTTGACGTAAATGTATAATTACGCACCTCAATAACACCCGGAATGGTTATTTGACGGTCTGCATAGTTAATATGATTCTTGAGTAGTTTATATGTTTCGATATATTTCATAAGTAAATTGAATAATTGAATAACGGAATAATTGAATAACGGAATAACGTTTTCTGATTTATTGTGGAAGCATGGGAAACAGGCGTTTTATTTCATTTTTATCGGGTATGCTTCCATATTCGCATATTTCAAAAGCTTCGACATAACGGATATTTTTCAATTGCGATGCCTTATACCATTTAGAGGTGCCCTTTTTGAAGTTTTCAACTTTTGTCCACGACAGATACCTGTCACCAATTATTATCCGCCATTGTGCAAGGTCTTTCGGCACTTCATTTTCCCACCCTTCAATCCATGGCATCCATTCATAAAACTGTGATACATTGGCGCAAACAGCATCTAATTTTTTGTCGAAAACCGGTGTAATGTCGACCACGATATCCGAAAAAAAAGGCGTCGGCTTTTGGAAATCATCAGGCATATACAAAAATACGACCGGCTTCCTCAGCGGTTTACCGCCGGGAATCATCAAGGGTACGGAAATCATGTAGGCGGCATCCTGGACGATGATGGCGGTATTCCGGTGGTCGGGATGATAATCGTTGGGACGGTGGGTAATGACTACATCCGCGTTCCAGTCGCAGATCATTTTGATAACGGCAAAGCGGTTTTCCAACGTCGGCATCAGTTCGCCGTCGTCGTTGTCCATGATTTCATAGGCAACGCCCAATATCCGGGCTACCTCCCTGGCTTCTTCTGCACGGCGTGCGCCAAGATCGGCAGGCGTCATGGCATGATGCCCTTTGTTGCCGTTGGTCATCGAGACATACTTGACCCGGTGTCCCATTTGGCTGTACAAAGCCGCAATCCCGCCGGTAGTGTATTCACAATCATCGGGATGTGCGCCAAATACAATAACGCGAAGCGGTTCGGCGGCTCGTGCAACCGAAACCGAAAGAAAAATGATTACAAATAAAGAATAAATTTTCATGATTTAAATAATTATTGTTGATCATTGCTTGCAGTCTTTCGAATATTTGCAAACAATATTTATGTATTAATATGTTATTGTTTCAATTTTTCGATGCTAATAATTGTTCCAGTTCTTCAATTCTTTTCGCTTGGGCGTCATAATCGCTTTGAAGGTCGGCCACTTTTCTTTCTACTTTGGTGACTTTTTCTTCTGCTTTTGCCGCTTTTTCTTCCGCTTTGGCAGCTTTTTCTTCCGCTTTGGCAGCTTTTTCTTCCGCTTTGGCGACATTCTTTTCCGCTTTCTTTTCCGCTTTGGCGACTTCTTCTTCCGCTTCTTTTTTTATTTCTTCCACCTGCCGTTCCAGGTCTCTAATCTCGTTTACGATGTCGTCCTCCAATTCCATCTCCCGCCTCTTTTTGGGGTCTTCCATCGCTTTGCGCAAACGACGGATTATCTCGCGGTACGCTTCGGGGAAAGATTCGTCATCGACGTCCAAGATATGCCGATGGTCGGTCATGGCGCTCTGGTCGAACACCGACAGTATCTGTTCAAGCATGTTGCGACGGCGTTTCTTGAGTTCGTTCACCTGTACAATCCACGAACGGTGATGCAGTCCGGAAACAAATTCGCCGGAGGCCGGAAATTCTTCGCCATTATAGGCGTCCTCGACCTTATAGTTGACCTTCAATACGGGGCGCCGGGGTAAATCCAGTCCGTATGCCAGAAAGTAGATGCAGTAAATCTCGCGCGGCTTTACTGTATGCGTCTGTTTTTTGCTTTTCTTTTTTCCGGCAGGCGCCAGGTACGTATTGTCAAGGTTTTGATAATGAAGGCCGAGATACCGCCTGAATCGCATCAGGTCGGACTGCAACTTGGCTTTTTGAAGTTCGATATTGATCGTCTTGAAGCCTGTTTCCGTCCTGATTTTTGCCGAAAAATCAAAATGACAAACCGTCAGCGGAGGTTTGTCTTTCGCTACCGGATCAATTTCAACCATGCGCTCCTGCGCGCTGAAGCCCAATTCCTCTATTGTCTCGCCGATAATAGCGGAAAGCAGGAGTTTGGCCACTTTATTATCTTCAAGCAAGTATTTGAAGATTACATCATATATGGGATTGGCTATGTGCATATCTGTTTTTTTTGTGAGCGCAAAGGTATATAAATCTCTCAATTATACAAAGAAAAATTACAAGAAAAAGCGCACCGAGGTAACAAATCCGATGGCTGCCAATGTTACGATGATGATTCCCATCAATTTATTCAAAATCTTTATCCCTCTGATATTAAACCATTGGCGCATTAAAGAGGCTACAAAAGTAATGAAAAACCACCACAAAACCGCGCCGGCAAATATGCCGATCAATCCGGAGGCCGTCATTTGAACAGAATGTTCGGGCAATACAAAACCATACCGCGCAAACAATCCAATGAACAGGATCACAACCAGCGCATTACTGAACGTAAGTAAAAAAGCGGTCACAAAGTCCTGTAAAAGCGTCTGTTTATGTTCCTGATTTTGACGTAAGTCTTTTGCCGGATCATATCTGAAGATATAATATCCGAAAAGAACCATGATGATACTTCCGAAAATCTGCAATAACATTTCATGCGCCCGTACAAAATTGATAAGAACACCTATGAACAAGCTTGTAGCCATGGCATAGAATAAATCCGAAAACGCTGCGCCTAACCCCGAGAAAAAACCGGACAACTGACCTTTTGTCAGCGTCCGTTGAAGGCACAACATCCCTATCGGACCCATCGGACATGATACTAATATCCCTATTATTATGCCGGTATAAAAAAGCTCTAACATCTATATCAATATTTTCCGCTAAACGGTATTAAAAAAACGGCGCAAATTTACGAAATTCTTGTTGAATTATCAATAAATTCTCTATCTTTGCATCGTTTTTTTAACTAAAACTATTTATACAATGATTCTATTTTTTCAATCCGCCGCAAATAAAGTGTTCGCAGTAGAAGCTGCACAATCGTTTGATTCAATTGACACAGAGAAATTAGTATGGTTATTTGGCGGCGCAAAACCGGTAAAGTCGGATAGTATGAAGGGGTGGTTTGTCGGACCACGACGGGAAATGATCACCCCTTGGAGTTCAAACGCCGTTGATATTTCGAAAATTATGGGAATAACAGGGATCTCCCGTATCGAAGTATTTGTTAGTGCTTCCTCCGGTGAGGCGGAGTTCGATCCGATGCTTGAGCAGATTTACGACAGCTTGGGCCAGACTATTTTTATGAATGATAGAAAACCGGAACCCGTCCTCCATATCAACGACATTGCGGCCTATAACGTTGAGGCGGGTCTTGCATTAAGCGATGATGAAGTCGAATACTTAAACGAAGTAAGCAACATTTTGGGACGTAAACTGACGGACAGTGAGGTTTTCGGCTTCTCGCAGGTAAACTCCGAACATTGCCGGCATAAAATTTTCAATGGTACATTCATCATCGACGGGCAAGAGATGGAGCTTACGCTTTTTGACCTGATAAAAAAGACGTCCTCAGTCAATCCTAACAAGATTGTTTCCGCCTACAAAGACAATGTGGCTTTCATTGAAGGCCCTGCAATGGAGCAATTCGCACCACTATCGGGCGACAAGCCCGATTATTACTACATTAAGAAGATGTTAAACTCGGTATTATCGATGAAAGCCGAGACCCACAATTTCCCGACTACCGTAGAACCGTATAACGGGGGCGCAACCGGTTCGGGCGGTGAAATCCGCGACCGTTTAGGCGGCGGAAGAGCCTCTCTGCCACTCGCCGGTATGTCGGTCTACATGACATCTTATCCCCGTACAGAAGAAGGACGACCCTGGGAATCGGCGCTCGAACCACGCAAATGGCTGTATCAGACGCCTGAACAAATCCTTATTAAAGCGTCAAACGGCGCATCAATGTATGGTAACCACTCCGGACAACCGCTTATATGCGGCTCTTTACTTACATTTGAATATACAGAAAACGGGAAGAAGTTTGCTTATGATAAAGTAATTATGCAGGCAGGAGGCGTCGGCTTCGCCAGGAAACGCGATGCGCAAAAAGGAAAGCCTACTACGACTTGCAAAATTGTTATGTTAGGAGGCGATAATTACCGGATCGGTATGGGTGGCGGCGCCGGATCGTCTGTTAACACCGGACAGTATGGCAGCGGGATTGAATTGAATGCTGTTCAGCGCTCCAATCCCAATATGCAAAACAGGGTGGTCAATGTGATACGAAGCGCCTCTGAAGCAGAAGTAAACCCGATTATATCCATCCACGACCATGGGGCGGGAGGACACCTCAACTGTTTTTCGGAATTAATCGAATCGACAGGCGGCTTCATCAAAATGGCGCAATTACCCATCGGCGACCCGACACTCTCCGCTAAAGAAATCATCGGCAATGAGAGCCAGGAACGGATGGGACTGATAGTATCGCGCAAAGGTGAACATCATCTTTGCAGGATAGCCGAGCGTGAACGTTCACCCATGTACATCGTAGGCCATGTATCCGCAAATAAGAAACTCGTTTTCAGACAACAAAACGGTAAAAGACCGATCAATATCAAATTGGAATATCTGTTCGGCAAGCCGCCTCGCACCCGAATGGAAGATAAAACAGTAAAAGAAACATTTTCGCCGGTTTCGTACAAACAATCCGAATTGCAACAATCACTTGAAAATGTATTGCGGTTGGAGGCCGTAGCCTGCAAGGACTGGCTCACAAACAAGGTAGACCGTTCGGCATCAGGCAAGGTCGCCCGCCAGCAATGTCAAGGCCCGTTGCAATTGCCATTAAGCGACTTTGGCGTAGTAACGCTCGATTATCAAGGAAAAGCAGGCATTGCGCTTTCCGTCGGACATGCACCGCAGGTGGCGCTGATCGATTCTGCCGCAGGTTCGGTGCTTGCAATTGCTGAAGCATTGACTAATATCGTCTTTGTCCCCCTGAAGGTACAGATCAAAAGCGTTTCACTTAGCGCGAACTGGATGTGGCCATGCCGAAATGAAGGCGAAGACGCCCGTCTGTACAAAGCGGTCAAAGCGGCTTCCGACTTTGCCTGCGCTTTAGGTATCAATATCCCGACAGGTAAAGATTCCCTCTCAATGACACAAAAATATGGCGACGACAAGGTGCTCTCGCCGGGAACAGTTATCATCACAGCCATGGGCGAAGTGCAAAATGTGAAGAAAATGGTTTCACCGGTATTAACGCCCGATAAAGATAAATACCTGTTTTACATAGACTACTCGTCAGATACGATGAAACTCGGCGGCTCCGCTTTTGCGCAGACACACAGTCAACTCGGCAATGAAGCGCCGACTGTGAACGACCCTGCTTATTTCGTCAAAGCATTTAACGCCACCCAATCCGCCATTTCGACAGACCTGATTTGCGCCGGACACGACATCTCGGCAGGAGGTATGATTACTACTTTATTAGAGATGTGTTTCGCCAATTTGGAAGGCGGATTGGATGTGAACCTTGATGAATTAGCCGAGAAAGACATCATAAAAGTCTTATTTGCCGAAAATCCGGGCGTCATCGTACAGGTGAAAGATAAGTTCGCTTTTGAAAAATTTATGCGGACAGAAGGTATCACTGTGGCTTGTATCGCCCGACCGGCAGCCAAAAGGCATATCCTGATTACAAAAGAAGATATTCAATATCTTCTGAATATCGACTATTTACGCGATGTCTGGTATAGGTCATCCTATTTGCTGGATATACGTCAAAGCGGAATTGAATGTGCCGGTAAGCGTTTTGAAAACTATAAACTGCAACCGGTGACCTTCAAATTACCAACAGATTTCAAAGGGACGCTTGATTCCTACGGTCTGACAACAAGCCGGAGCGAGATGAGCGGTATCAAGGCCGCCGTCATTCGAGAAGAAGGCACCCGGGGCGAACGCGAAACAGCATACGCACTCTATCTGGCCGGTTTTGACGTAAAAGATGTTCATACATCCGACCTTGTTACGGGACGCGAGACGCTCGACGATGTGAACCTGATCGTTTTCTGCGGAGGAACTACTTTCTCCGATGTGCTGGGGCCGGCTAAAGGATGGACTGCCGATATCCTGTATAACAGGAAAGCCAAAGACGCCATCGACCGGTTCTACAGTCGTGAAGATACACTGAGTTTAGGAATAAGCAACGGCTGCCAACTGATGACCGAATTAGGAGTGGTCTATCCGGAGCATGAGAAAAAACATACCATAAAGTCAAACGATTCTAACAAACTCGAATCCGGCTTTGTCACATTGGAAATCCCTGAAAATAATTCTATCATGCTGGGTTCGCTTAGCGGCGCTAAGTTAGGGGCTTGGATAGCGCATAGCGATGGGAAATTCGATTTTCCCTACGATGAAAACAGGTATCACATCGTAGCCAAATACCATTACGATGCTTATCCGGCCAACCCGGGCGGTTCACCTTGGGCTGTGGCAGGCGTATGCTCTGCCGACGGACGCCACCTCGCCCTGATGCCGCATCCCGAACGTACCATCTTCCCGTGGCAATGCGGTTATTATCCCGCCGAACGCCAAGACGATGAAGTAACCCCCTGGCTCGAAGTCTTTGTGAACGCGCGACTATGGGTGGAACGGGTGAAAGGATGTTCCCCTTTTAAGTAAAAAAAAGTTTTGTTTTTTTTACGCGATGAACAGTTTTAACATTTATAAAACAAAACAAAAAATTAACGAATCACTAATAATAATCAATAATCTCTATGATTTGAATTGAAAACATTAAAGATTAATAGTTTAGATAATTATACAATATTTAACATTTCACACTTAAAAATTTTAGCTTTTTTATATGTTTATTTAAATAAAATTCACGTTCTTTGCATTTTTAAAAACGGATGATAAAAGTATGAAAAAGTCTGCGATTTGGATGCTTGCCGGGGTGATGGCATTTGCTTTTATTGGCCTGTTAATTTTACAGGTTCAATACATCGCAACCATTACCAAAACGAATAATGAACAATTTGTATCGAACGTAAGACGCTGCTTGGAGAATGTTTCCCGTGAGATTGAACGTGAGGAGGTTAAAGCTACAATGGAATATTTTTCTATTGCGCTTGGAACTGATTTTATGAGAATTCAAAATCAGACCATAATAGTGGATACATCCGGCGTCTATCAGAGTTTCTCCAGAAGGGAGTTTCAATATTCGAGGGCGCCTCAAAGTACGCCGCCGCAGCGTAGTCCCGATAACCGGAAGCCTGCCATTATCGAAGCATCGGAAAAATATCAGAAAGAATATAATAACCGTTATTTTCGACTGAAGGCAATACAGGAAGATGTCACCAATTTTTTGTTATACAATGCCCCACAGATGCCTGTTGACCAGCGGATTGATTTTATAGACCTGAACAATCTTGTAGCTGCCGAGTTTGCAAATAACGGGTTGAATCTGCCTTTTGTGCTTTGGGTTATCAATAATTACGGTGAAGCTGTCTATCAAAATGTACCCGTTACAAAAAAACCGCCCGGCTCAAAAATCCTTACCCAAGTCCTCTTTCCGAACGATCCTATCTCTAAACTAAATTATGTAAAAGTGTATTTTCCGACGAGGAACGATTACTGGTCAGAATCAGTGTCGTATCTGGTGCCTTCCATAGCGTTCTCCCTAATCCTGCTCGTCACGTTCACTATCACGATTTTTATCATTTTCCGCCAAAAGAAATTATCGGAGATGAAAACCGATTTCGTTAATAATATGACGCACGAACTGAAGACGCCCGTTTCTACCATTTCTATTGCGGCGCAGATGATGAAAGATACGGATATATCCAAAAGCCCGGATTTGTTCCGACATATATCGACTGTCATCAACGACGAGACAAAACGGCTTGGGTTCTTAGTGGAAAAAGTGCTGCAAATGTCATTGTTTGAAAACCAAAAGGCTACCCTTAAGCTTAAGGAATTGGATATTAACGATTTAATTGCTAATGTGGCGAATATATTTAATATAAAAGTAGAGAAATCAGGCGGTACGCTTGACATTGACTTGGAAGCGGACCATTCAGCGATATATGCGGATGAAATGCATATTACCAATATGCTTTTCAATCTTATGGATAATGCGGTGAAGTACCGTCGCGAAACCGTCCCGTTACGACTTGTAGTGCGTACCCGCAATGAGGGTGAAAAAGTGCTTATCGCTGTCGAAGATAATGGCATTGGAATTAAAAAAGAAAATCTGAAAAAAGTTTTCGACCGTTTTTACCGCGTGCCGACAGGAAATATCCATAACGTCAAAGGCTTCGGCCTCGGATTGGCTTATGTCCGCAAAGTGGCGGAAGACCATCATGGCTCCATACGCGCGGAAAATGGTTCAGGAAACATAGGAACAACATTTATAATATCATTACCAACAATTTAAAATTAAAATTATGGACGAACAAACAAGAATCTTCTTCTGTGAAGATGATGAAAATTTAGGAATGCTTTTAAGAGAATACTTACAGCAAAAAGGGTTTATTGCAGACCTTTTCACTGACGGCGAAGCCGGCTTTAAAGGCTTCTTGAAAGAGAAATACGATATATGTATTCTCGATGTGATGATGCCGAAAAAAGACGGGTTTACATTGGCGCAGGAAATACGCTCGCTGAATCCGGATATACCGGTTATTTTCCTGACAGCGAAAACAATGAAAGAAGATATCCTGGAAGGATTTAAAATCGGCGCTGATGATTATCTGACGAAACCATTCAGCATGGAAGAGTTATTACTTCGCATGGAAGCTATTCTTCGACGCGTGAAAGGAAAAAAACTGAAAGATGTTCCATTCTATAAATTAGGTAACTTTACGTTTGATACGCAAAAACAAACGCTCGTCATTGCCGATAAAGTAACTAAATTGACAACAAAAGAATGTGAATTGCTAAGTTTACTTTGCGCTCATACCAATGAAGTGCTCGAACGTAACTATGCATTGAAAACTATCTGGGTTGACGACAACTATTTTAACGCGCGTAGCATGGATGTTTATATCACAAAACTGCGTAAATTGTTGAAAGACGATCCGAATATCGAAATTATCAATATTCACGGGAAAGGTTATAAACTAATCTCACCGGCAGATGAATAGGGAAACAATCGGATGAAGCTGACTTTTAAAAGACAGCTTCATCCGATGTAATTTATTTTATACAATGAAGAAGAAAGTCATTTTAATAATATGTGACGGTTGGGGAATCGGCAATAAATCTACAAGCGATGTAATCTACTGCACGCCAACACCTTATTGGGATTATTTGCTGCAAAACTATCCCAATTCACAACTGAATGCCTCCGGAGAGAGCGTGGGCCTGCCCGACGGACAAATGGGTAACTCCGAAGTAGGACATCTGAATATTGGCGCCGGACGGGTAGTGTATCAGGACTTAGTGAAAATAAATAAAGCCTGTCGCGACAATACTATCCTCGAAAACCCGGCCATCAAACGCGCTTACGAATATGCAAAAAATAAGGATAAGAAAATCCATTTCCTGGGGCTTGTTTCAGACGGAGGCGTACACAGTTCGTTAGACCACCTTTTCAAATTGACGGAAATAGCCAACCTGTACGGCATTTCCAAATCTTATGTCCATTGTTTTATGGACGGACGCGATACCGACCCGAAAAGCGGCGCCGGATTTATCAGACAACTTGAAAACCACCTGAAAACTACCGGCGGCAAAATCGCATCTATTGTCGGACGCTATTATGCGATGGACCGCGACAAGCGCTGGGAACGTATCAAGGAAGCCTATAATTTATTGATAAAAGGCGTAGGTAAGCCCACCGAAGACATGGTGATAGCGATGGAAGAATCTTATGCCGACGGCGTGACCGACGAATTTATCAAGCCCATTGTACATGTCGAAAACGGCAAGCCGGTAGCTGTGATCGAAGAAGACGATGTGGTCGTTTTCTTTAACTTCCGCAACGACCGAGCCAAAGAACTTACCATCGTGCTGACACAAGAAGATAAACCGGAAGCAGGCATGCAAACGATTCGCGGGCTGCAATATTACACGATGACGCCATACGATGCCGCCTTCAAAGGATTACATATCCTGTTCGACAAAGATAATGTGGACAATACCCTCGGCGAATACTTGGCATCCCTGTCGTTGAAACAACTTCATATAGCCGAAACCGAGAAATATGCACATGTGACTTTCTTCTTTAATGGAGGTCGCGAAACCCCGTTTGCCGGCGAAGACCGCATTCTCGTTCCCTCACCCAAGGTAGCAACCTACGACCTCAAACCCGAAATGAGCGCCTACGAGGTGAAAGATAAATTAGTCGAAGCTATCCAAACGAAGCGATACGATTTCATCGTCTGCAACTATGCAAACGGCGACATGGTAGGTCATACCGGCGTTTATGAAGCCATCGAAAAAGCGGTCATCGCAATCGACGCCTGCCTTCGTGATACGGTCGAGGCAGCCAAAGCAAACGATTATGAGGTGATTATAATCGCCGACCATGGCAATGCTGATAACGCATTGAACGAAGACGGTTCGCCGAATACAGCGCACTCATTGAATCCTGTGCCCTGCGTTTATGTTACTTCCGACGCCTCTGCCGGCATATCTAATGGCATATTGGCCGATGTAGCGCCGTCTCTGCTGCATATCATGGGGCTTGAACAACCCCTGGAAATGACCGGAGTAAGTTTATTTTAAAATACCTACTTCTTTTAGCTTTTCAATTTTATCCTTGCTTAGCTTACCGGCGACATACTGTCGTACGCTTCTTTGTCTCCATTCCTGTAGGGAGTTGCGTTCTCCTTTTTTCCATAGCTCTAATTGTTTTCCCCAGCCGGCTTTTGGGCCTCTCTTTAACTTTTGAACCTCAAAAGGGAAATTAATCTCCATCAACTTTTCGAACTTGTCTTCCGAAAGGTCGCCAGTCTTATACAGTTTCCTGTTTATGGAAATCCATGCATGTGTTTTTTTGCTTCTGTCGCCGTTTCGATACGCTTCAAAATTGTTTTCCCATGCTTCCCCTCTTTTTCGTTTTTGCTTCACTTCCTTTTGGATTCGTGACGTTTCAACTTTTTCCGGTTCCGTTTCCGGTATAGGTACAGGCATAGGTGCAGGTTCCTGTTTTTGTCTTCTTTTCCGTTTTACTGCTGGTTCCGGTTCTTTCGACTGAGTTACAGAATCAGGCGCAGGCGCTGGTATGAGTTCAGGCGCAGGCGCAGGTATATGCGCTGATACAGGTGCGGGTATAGGAATTGAAACAGGTTCTGGTTCTTGTTCAGGTAAAGGTATCTGTTCAAATACTGTCTCTTGTGTTATGACATCGGATATTACTTCCTTTGTTGGAGCGCTAAAATATTTTTTCAAATATTCAATTTTCAAATTTTCCCATCTGAGACTATCCTTGTCACGCTCATCCTCTTTATCAGCTTCTAATTCAAACTCAAATTGAGTGATTGAGAATCTGCAATTCTTTTTCACCATGTTATCTATGTTCAATCGATAACATGGATTGATGGAATTATCAATTACAGCGGTAACAGTCCCGTAAAACCACCAATCGCCGTTGACATACTTTACTTTATCTCCTACTTTATATTTCATTATGCTTAATTATTTTCGATTTCGTCTTATTTGTTGAATTTCAAAAGGGAAATTGATCTCAATTAACTTTTCGAGTTTTTCATCATTTAATTCGCCTGTCTTATACAATTTTCTGTTTTGGGATACCCAGGCATGTATTATATTTGTTCTTTGCCCTTTTTTGTATAATTCATAATTTCTTTCCCAAGCATCACCTCTTCTACGCTTTGGCGCTTCTTCGCCAGGCTCTTGTGACGTTTCAACATTTTCCATATTCAGTTCCGACTTCTGTCCCCGCTTCCTTCTCTGTTTTTTTTCGGGTTTCAATTCAATGAGTCCAGTTACAGGTTTCAGTTCCTGCTCCAGCATCGGTTCCGGTTCTGGTTCCGGCATCGGTTCCTGCACCTGCACCGGTTCGGGTATTGGCTTCAGTTCGGGTACTGGTTCTGGTTCTGGTTCAGGTACTGGCATCAGTTCCGGTTCCGGCTTCAGTTCGGGTACTGGCTTCGGTTCCGGCTCAGGCTCAGGCTTCGGTTCGGATACGGGCGCCACTTTGAATGATTCTTCTTTCTGTTGAAATCCGAAATATTTTTTCAAATATTCTTTTTCCAAATTCTCCCATTTACATTTGTCCTTGTCGTTTTCAGCCTCATTATCAGCTTCTAATTCAAAATCAAATTGCGTGATTGAAAATCTGCAATTCTTTTTTTCCATTCTGTCCACACTCAATCGATAACTCGGGCAGATAGAATTTTCAATTACTGCGGTCACAGTTCCAAAAAACCACCAATCACCGCTGTCATACTTTACTTTATCTCCAACTTGATACTTCATTTTGTTAATACATTAAATTAAATTCGGTCGCAAAGTTACATAATAATTTTAAATATAACGTTTTTTTTTATTTTTTTATTAAAAAAACTGTCGTTTGTGAAAAAAAATTATACTTTTTCTTTCTTTTTTCATTTCAAAATACTAATTTTGCGCCGTTATGATACAAATAGACGATACACTTATCAGTCTTGATCTGATTAAACGTTATTTTTGCTGCGACCTGTTACAATGTAAAGGCGCTTGTTGCATTGAAGGCGACGCCGGTGCGCCGCTCGAAGAGGGCGAATTTGAAAAACTCCGTAAAATATTGCCTGCCGTTTGGGACGACCTTTCTCCCGAAGCGAAAGCTGTAATTAATAAGCAGGGAGTTGGTTATATTGACATCGAAAATGATGTTGTTACTTCGATTGTAAACGGTAAAAACTGCGTCTTTACCTGTTATGATGAGAATGGTATCTGTAAATGCGCCATCGAAAAAGCATACCGCGAAGGCCGTATTGATTTTGTAAAGCCTGTCTCATGCTTCCTGTACCCCATCCGTGTGAAGCGTTATAAGTATTATCAAGCGGTTAATTATCACCGGTATAAAGTTTGTCAGAATGCAGAAGCAAACGGCTTTCAGAAACGTTTACTCCTGTATCAGTTTCTGCGCGAAGCGCTTATTTACAAGTTCGGCGAGGAATGGTACAACGCGATGGATGAATTTAGAATTAGGAACGAGGAATTATGAATTCCTCGTTCCCTATTTTTTCAAATCGAAGCAAAATAGCAAATCTTGGTCTCTTATATATAGTTTGTCGTTGGCTATGACCGGATGTGTCCAGACATGGTTGTCCTGTGTGGTTATCTTGGACCGTTCCGGTATCTCCATCCTTCCAAACTCTTTCCATCCTTCCGGAGAAGCAGCTATGATAGCGGTTCTACCTGTTTGCATATCAAGAAGAAGCAACCGGTCATTAACGCCGAGAACAGCGCCTTTGCCTATATCAGGATTTCTTTCACTCCACACTATTTCGCCGTTCTTCATATTCTGACACGCCCAACTGCGAGATTCAGTATAGCCATACACATAACCGTTCATTAAAACCACACCGCCATGCTGTGAGGCAATATCTTTGTTTTTATATACAGTTTCGGCTTTTACATCATCGCCATCCTTTGTAAGCTTAATACCCATACAGCCTACCTCATAGCCGTTTGTAACATATACCATATTGTCCATGTATACAGGCGTAGGAATAGTTGCCGACACTCCTCTGGGTCCCCCCTCAATAGCTACTGTCCATAATAGTCTGCCATCTTTTGCCGCTATGCCCGCCACGTTATTAGCGGTCAACAGAATATACTGTCTTATGCCATTCACATCTGCAACGATGGGGGAAGAGTGACCTGCATTATCGGTTAATTCTTTGGTTCTCCATACCAGGTTGCCGGTATTTTTGTCGAGCGCTATTACGTTACCATCGGCGCCGCCCGGGGAACAGATGACATGGTTACCGTCAATAAGAGGCGATTCACTATAACCCCATCGCGACATCAATTTGCCGCCAAAGTCTTTTTCGAAATCTTTCTGCCACAGCATTTTGCCGTCGGTAGCCGATAGACAGTGAATCTGACCGCCACCGCGAATCAGATACAATTTGTCGCCATCCACTGTAACCGAACCACGCGGCCCATCGCCGCGCTCCACTACAGCTATTTCACCAAGGATCTGTCTCCATTTTTCCTTGCCTGTCTGTGTATCCAAAGCAAATGCAAAATCCTTACCGTAAGCGCCCCCCTGACAATAGAGCGTTGTTCCTACAATAGTGGGAGCGGCATATCCGGCGCCTGCCTGTCTGAACGTCCATAACAGCGCCGGCTTTTTTGCCGACCAATCCAAATTGAGATTCGCGCCCTTGAAGACGCCTTCACGATTAGGGCCGCGCCATTGCGCCCAATCCTGCGCATTTAAACCCATGCCGGCCATTATCAGCATGGAAACCATTACAATGAATAAAAGATTTACTTTGTTTTTCATACAAGAATATATTTATGAGTTATGATTAATTGAACTTTTTTCATTAACGTTTGGGTATAAATCAATTCGATTGGACGTGCCGGGATCATAGATCGCCAAGATATTTAATGTCTTCTATCCGATAGGGCGTTTCCTGATAAACGTAGTAATTAAGCCAGTTTGTGAAAAGCAAGTTAGCATGTCCGCGCCACCGAACCAAAGGCGGTTTTGACGGATCATTACCAGGATAATAGTTTTCCGGAATTTTAATGGGAAGTCCTTTCTGTAAATCACGAACGTATTCATCGTGTAGGGTTTTGGGAGCATATTCGGAATGTCCTGTAATAAAAAATTCACGTCCACCACGCGCCATGATCATATAAACACCGGCATCCCTGCTTTCAGAAAGCAATTTGAGCGCTTGTACACGGAGAATATCTTCCCGGCGTATTTCGGTATGACG
>Ga0099364_10007880_pt1 | contig 15094 bp, 12 predicted proteins | sample TergutTh196P3_FD_73070 | JGI IMG/M metagenome (GOLD analysis project Ga0099364, IMG submission 73070) | Microcerotermes parvus P3 segment gut microbial communities from Pointe-Noire, Republic of the Congo - Th196 P3 | ecosystem: Host-associated > Arthropoda: Insects > Digestive system > Gut ... | reverse complement strand
AAAAGGCGCATTATGCGTCTACGTTCGGTCAGTTCCGGCCTTTTCACCGGAATTCCCTCACGCAGTCGCTGGGTACGCCTTTTCCAGACACTACATGAAGCAAATCAGATAGGGGTTCTGAACAGTTACGTCATTATAGCATACCTTTTGACCTGTGGCAAAATGAAAAACTTTTTGACATGAGGGCGGCTGCCTGTTATAGTTGTTATACTAAAATGGATTATTCGAGGTATTGTCATGGATATAAAGCAAATCTGGGAAAACTGGACCGACGCGGAATCGTTTTCAGGCGTGTTTTCCGTAAGCAAGGGGCAGGAAATCGTGTTTGAAAAGCACTGTGGTTTTCGCAACCAAAGCGAAGCGCTGCCCAATAACGGCGAAACCGCCTTTGGCATCGCATCAGGCACGAAGCTGTTTACAGGGCTTGCGGTCTGCAGGCTTATTGACTGTAATAAGCTATCGCTGGATGATAGGCTGTGCGACGTGCTGCCATACGATTTGGGTCAAATCGACAGGAGGGTGACAGTACATCACTTGCTCACGCATACATCGGGGGTCGGCGATTATATTGACGAAGAAGTCGAAAACAGCATGGCGGAGCTGCAGTCGCTGTATGATAAGCATCCGGTTTACCTGTGGGAGCGGCTTGAATACTATCTGCCTATGATAACGCCCCTGCCGCCTAAATTTGAGCCGGGCGGGCGGTTTGGCTATTCAAACGCCGGGTACGTTCTGCTGGGCTTAGCGGTTGAGGCGGCCGGCGGGGTTTCGTATCAGCAGTATGTAACGGACGGTATAATAAACCCATGCGGGCTCACGCATACGGGCTTTTACAGGACGGACTCCCTGCCGCCGAACACAGCGCATGGTTATATGCGCGGCAAGGGCAAAGACGTCTGGCGCTCGAACATCTTTAGTCTGCCGGTTATAGGCGGCTCCGACGGCGGGCTCTATACCTGCGCGGGTGATTTAAGAAAGCTTTGGTCTTCAATATTCTTAAATAGGATACTGTCCGAAGAAATGACGCAGGCTTTCCTAAAGCCGCATGTGCTTATGGATGAAGAGGATGATGACGACGAGGATAGCTACGGGCTTGGCGTGTACATGCACAAGAGCAGCGGCAAAATGTTTTATTATGCAGTGGGCGGGGATTACGGAATAGATTTTTTCACAGCTTTCTTCCCCGAACAGCATATTACAGCTTCAGCTCTGGGAAACACGAACACAGACACATTCCCGCTGCTCAAGGCGTTCTTGGTTAATCGATAAAGCAGGGGGACGGTTCCTTTGCCTAGTGTCTAACTGCGTAAATTCCATCAATTATATGACGAGGATTTTTGCTGCCAGGCTGTGTGGGAAATCCGCAGTAATGCCTGTGGCCTTTCAAGGATTTGCCGCGCAGCATGGCGGCAAAAAGACCGTCAGATAATGATGCGAATTTATGAAGTTAGACACTAGCACAGTTTAACCTACTTTACGCGGGAAATCAATGGTTTTTTTGCTTTAACATTCAACATTCAACATTCGTGCTGCTATTATAGCCGAATCAACAGCCAGCGTTCTTAACTCCGCGCGCCGTGCCTGCATAGCAGAAACTACTCTGTCGGGCAGCAAGCTTAACTCCTCAAGCAGAGGAACTGCTGCCGAGCTATCAAAGCCTTCAAAAGGCAAGCAATATTTATTCAACCCTATTTGCTCCATGAACGCATCCACTTTCGGGTCATATGAAAGCGCAAGCATCGGGGTGCCCGCAGCCATGGCGCAAATTAATCCATGAAGGCGCATTGAAAAAACCAAGTCGGCGCGGCATGTCAGCGCTATAAACTGCCCGGCGGTCAGGCATTTTGCCAAACAATATGGCTGATGCTCCATTGCATCGGCGGTTTTACTCATTGCCTCGGTATCTTCAGGAAAATGAGCGGGAATCAGAAGCACATCCCAGCCGCGGCTGATCTGGGCATCCAGCAACTTCGCAACATGCGCAACATGCCTGTTGTCCTGCCAGCAGCGGATGGCCGCCAATAGCAGAGGCTTATGCCCGCCTGATTTGCTTGCGCATATACCCAGCCCTCCCAGTTCTACCTCGATTTGCGTAAGCTCGGCATCATCAGCGCTGAGCGCCATAACCGGGTCACAGGCCACATGCACATCGCGGCGGATACCCAGTTCCTCGAGCAACTGCGCCGAATGCGCATCTCTCACGCTGATAGCATGACAGCGGCTGAGCACCTTAGCGACTGTTGAGCGGCTTTTCTCATTGCTCAACGGGCCGATGCCCTGACTGTAAATCATTGTTTTTTTCCTGAACAGCAAAGCAAATCGGATTGTTCCGAGATAATACCTGACGCTTCGGGGTCCGGTCGCATCTTGGAGCAATGACCCGCCGCCGCTAATAAATAAACGACATGAAAGAATCTCCAGCGCCATTATAACCGGATTCCAGCGGTTTACGGCTTTCACGCCGAAAAGAGCCTGTGTCTTTTTCGGATTTGCTGAGAATACAACGATTTTAGCATCGGGGATGAGCTTCCTCAAGCTATGGATAATCGCTAAAAGCACTGCCTCATCACCGCAATTATCAAAGCCGTAATAACCGCTGATTGCTATTTTCGGCGCTTTATGTTTCTTCATGAATTGTGCCATCCCTTATTGAATCCTATTCCATTATGGTTTTTAGCCTGCTTTTTCGCATACGGAAAAAAACCAGTTCCAGAATGCCTATGAACACTATCCCAATTGCCAGCCCGATCCATCCGCCGTGAAAACTGCGCTGCAGCGAAATCCTAAGCGGCGTGTGTATATGGGCGTAAGTGTTTAACAGCGATACCTGACCCATAAGGCCTATCATTAAAACAGGGAACATGTTGAATCGATAACCATAATACAGCAGAACTAGCATCAGGGGATGCCCTATTAAGAACTCGGTCGTTCTGGGCCTTACCCCAAGAGCGTTATCCAGCATCTGCCTAAAACTCAGCTCTAAGCCCGTAACGGCTTCCGGGGCTTCATTGCCTGTTCGAAGTATATACATGGTTACGCCCGCGAGCAAAGCGAAACACACACCTAACTGCCAAAAACGGACGCTGCTCTTCGCAGTTGCCGATAATAGCGGGAACCAGTCTTTCTCGCGAAGCCACAGGACTGCCGGCACAAGCGCCAGTGGCACAATATGCGCAGGTTTCACTCCGAGAAAGCTGTCCAGCTTAAGCATGAATCTCTGTTCAGAAAGAATTGCCGACACTATCATAGCCCCCGCGATGGTAAACGCCGATATAGCAAGAAGCATAATTGCCGCGCGAAGCAGCTTTAAACCACCGGGCAAACTGCCCGCAGGGCGTTTGAGGATCAGGCAAACAGACAGAGAGGGGAATATAACAGCGCCGGCCAGAGCCATCAGTTTCCTGCCAAGCAAAGGCGTGACAATCAGCACGCCGGCCCAGGCGGCAAAGCCTAGCAAAATCAATAGCGCATAAGGTAAGCGCCATTTTTTACCGGTGAAGTTTTCCGCAGCCAGAGCGACGAGCCAGCCGCCGGCAGCAAGCACGCCGGTTCCAAGAAAAAACATGGCTAACATGGGTATTGACTCTGCCTCAATAGGTTCGGGGTTTCCGACAATGAGCCCATCATCAACCAAGCCTTGCCTAACCTCCGAAACTAAATCCATATTCCGTTCCATCGAAGCAGCAGGGTTTAGCAGACCGTAAAAACGCACGTAAATATAACGGATATTGCGTTCTGAAGCAGCTAATGTATATCTGTCTATAGCAGCTTGAAAACTAAAATACCTGTGTAGTTCGTTTTCTGAAATGGCATGTGCCCTGATTAAACTGTTATCAAGGCGGGCAGCGATTGCGGAAAGGCCCTCCTGATCGTAAAACTCAAAAGAAACCAATGGTACGCCTAACGGCGTTATAGCAGCTTCCAGAGCGTCCAAATAATTCTTAAAATCCGGGAGGCCCAGAATGATTGGATTCGATGCATCACCCAGTACGTTTTGCTCGTTAAATCCCACAGCGGCAAGATTCGGAATACTGCCTAGCCAGCGAAAGGTTTCTGATATGCTCTCCCCTGAGACAGGTTCCCAGTTGCGAACCCTCGGTATGATCTGATACCCTTCCGCTGCTGCCTCTTCCAACTGCTTAAGCGGAAATCCCATTCCCAATGAAGAGCGTTCGGCGGAATGGAGTTGAGCGGCAATACCCATATACTCATTAAGTGTGAAAGATTCCGGGTACCGCCTTTTTGTTTCGAGGGATGTTAAAATCTGTTCATGGACTAAGCGGTCTTTAGTTAGGATGTATGTTTTTTCCGGCGCTACCTCTATCCCCATTGTAGCAAATCCCTCATGCATAGCTTCCAAATGTAAGTTAAGGTTCCCACCGGATATAATCAGTATATCTCCGGCGATTTCCCAGTCTATCAGTGTCCGCTCCCTTATGACAAGCCCTGTTGCGCCCGCTACAGAAGCTTTTCGGAGCATGTCGGAAAACTCGATGTCATAACTTGCGTCAGCTATACGCTTCAGCTCGTCATAATCAACCAGCAGCCCTACCGTTCTATCCTGCGACTCCACGGGCATACGAAGCCCGAAATTAACCCATAACGAGCAAGCCAGCGCAATAAGCATCACAATCACAGCCATGTACTTGAGCCACCCATCACGTATGATCGTCCTCAAGTGCTCTTTTTTTCCCAATTCCCCATTCCCCTTTCTCAATTCACAACTCTCATAAGCATATTACCCGCCGTATTCGGAGCTGTTTACAAATGCGCGCTGCTGCTCGTATGTCCTAAAGAAATTGTGCGTTCCTAGTCTGTTAAGCGCGTAGAAGTATTCATCTGTAGTAAGCGGGTACAGCGCCGCCTGGATTGAAGTCATGCCCGGGTTCGCTATCGGCCCCGGCGGCAGCCCGGCGTGGGTATATGTGTTGTACAGACTGTCTAATTCTATCGACCACTGCCTGTCTGTTCCTGCAATCGCGTAATGTATCGTCGCGTCTATCTCGAGTAGCGGATTGCTCCAGTCATCGAGCCGATTATGTATAACGGCCGAAATCCGGGGCCGCTCCTCATCGGACCCGGCTTCACGCTCTATCATAGATGCTATAATGATGATATCGCGTACCGAGTAACCCATCTCCTGGGCACGTTCGACCATTTCCTCGGAGAACCGCCTGTCAAACTCCCGCAGCAATCTGTTAAGCACTTGAGCCGGCGGGGAATCCAGGTAGAAGTTATATGTTTCAGGGAATAGGAACCCCTCAAGCCTGAGCCTGTCGCCACGGGGAACGCCCTGTAGGAAATCGAATACGAAGTTGTGCGTTCTGGCAGCCTCCCATAAATCGCTTGCCGAGCAGACCCCGTAGTCTTCAAGAAGGTTGAATGTCTGCGCTAAAGTGAATCCCTCAGGTATTGTAACTGTAGTCTCAACTCGCAAACCGGCGCGTTCCGTCATGCCCTGCACTAGCGCGCGATAGTCGTAGTTCTTGTTGAGAACGTATGATCCGGGGGAGATTTTTTCTTCAGCATTGGAGAAATCGGCGTAAATCATAAACAAGAACCTGTATCTTACAAGGCCTGCTTCATAGAGCATGTCTGCTATGTCGTCAATCGTAAAATCTGCCGAGATTGTTATGTTAACTAATTCGTCCTCAGCCCCGAACCCAAGGACGTCAACTGTGGCCATCCATATCAGCGAAGCAAGCACAAGGCTGATGCTTATAACAGCGGCGGTATATAACACGCCACCGATACAGCCTGTCCGTCTTTCGCGGCGTCTGCGGATAGGCTTGTCTTCCGGTACATCCTGATACTCGCCGTCAAAATCGAACTTTATTTTGAAGCCTTGAGACCCGATATCAAGCTGCGGCTCCTCATCCTGGCTTACAGCGGGTTGATTTATAGATTTGTCGTCATGCGATACGTCATACGAACGTTTCCCTTCCGGCACAGGCTGTAGCTCTTGATGTGCATGGACAGGCGGGTGCCGGAGGTTGGCTGGTTTTGGACGGTCAGCTATTGGGGCGAGGCTTTCTTGAATTATTACGGGATTACTGTAAGGTTGAATCCCGTCTAAAGGAGTTATGGCATCCGCAATAGTAGGGATTGCTGCGGGAACTTTTGATTGAATCCTATTTATAGAGGATATGTCGTCCGCCATAATGGGGATTGCCGGCGGTATAACAGCAAGGTCGGATTTTTGCAGCACAACCGTATCGTCACTCAAAGCATCCGCATTGCCTTGCCGTTCAGCCTGAGCGGGGGCATTGCCGGAAGATGCGGGGGGGCCTAAGTAATCATTGATTAGTTTTTTTAGTTCATCCTTATCGTAACTCAAATTAAGCACTCCTGACGGCCTGTTTGCTGGCCATCGTAAGAATTTACATAGGTATAAATGACATCATGCAGTTCCGCTTCGCATAGCTCACGCTCGCCTATATTGCACATTACAGTGTGCCATCCGTGTAAATCGGCGGCTTGGCGGCCGCATTGGGCGCACTGCATGAGGTACGCCATATCTTTCTCGTGAATATCCCTATCGTCGCCGGTCTGAGACTGCCTGTTTTTAAGCCTCCGCGCGGCTATCTCTGCATCAATGCTTAAAAACACAACAGCGTCAGGCTGCGGCAAACCCATCAGGTTAAACTCAAAATCATACAGCCAGCTGAAGAACCGCTCACGGTGCTCAGGGGGCATCTTTGCGCCCTGATGTATAGCGTTGCTGGTCGTGTCCCTGTCCGTAAGAATAAGGCCGCCATTTTCGTAATACCCGCGCCAGTCTTGCAAATAAGAAGCAAACCTGTCAACTGCGTAAAAAGACGATGATGCATATGCATTTACTGCGTTCGGGTTATCTCCGAGCTCGCCTCCGAGATACATTTTTATCAACGCGGATGACGGTTTATCGTACCTGGGGAACCGGAGTTTCATGTAGCTTCTGCCGTCGGCAGAAAACCGCCTGCATAGCAAATCAAACTGCGTCGATTTCCCGCTGCCGTCAATGCCTTCAAAAACAATCAGCCTGCCCATCTATGCTCCCCCTGAAAGCGTGCTTTGCTTGTTACTGTTCAGAACCCCTATCTGATTTGCATCATGTAGAGTCTGAATAGTTACCTTTGCTTTGCCTAAGTAATTACTTTGCCGAAGGCTGCCGCAGCCTTCTCAGCAGCACAGCAAAAATAAACAACGGCAGCTTAACCATTCTCTTTATACGGCTTGGCTGGCATACCAGCCTGTAAAACCACTCCAGCCCGACTTTACGGAAAACCGCCGGGGCCCGCTTGGCTTTTCCCGCAAACACATCCAGAGAGCCGCCGAGCCCTATGCAAATAGGCACGTCCAGCTTCTGCCGGTTTGCGCTCATCCAAAGCTCCTGCTTCGGGGCGCCTAAGCATACGAGCAGCAAATCCGGCGCCGAGCGGTTGATCATCTCAATGACAGGCCCGTCCTGCTCAAAATAACCGTCTGCAACTCCTGCGATTTTTAAGCCGGGGTGCTCGTCGGCGAGCTTTTCCCCCGCTTCTTCGGCAATCGCCGGTTTTGCGCCCAGCAAAAAAACGCTTCCGCCAAACTCAGCCATTTTTCTAAGCAATGCAGCCGTAAAGTCTATGCCGGGAACCCTGCCGCCGCGCAAAGGTGTTTTGAGTATGCGCGCGCCTAGAATGATGCCGATCCCATCAGGCAGCACAAGCCCTGCGCCGTTTACCGCTGCGCGAAGCCCTTCATTCTTACGGCACATCCAGACTATCTCCGGATTAGGTGTCGCAATATAAGTTTTTTCTCGCATATGCATTAAATCGCACGCAACAGAAACGGCCTGCTCTATATTCAAATCGTCAAACCCGACCCCAAGCACATCCAGCCTAGCATTATCCATTATTAGATGCCTTCCATTGTTTTAAACTCGGATTTGCCGCCTGTCAGCCCGTCCTGCTGCATAAGGTTTTCGAGCACGCTGATGTCTGTGGCGATGTCGAGCGCATCCGCCTTGAACAGCTGGTCAAGCTGCTGTTCGAACCCGGTAATCAGCGAATCCAGCACCCGCCCTATGTTCTCCTTCGTAGCTGTTATGTTCTCTCCTTTGATGCCTTGTTTTTCAAATGTAGCATATGAGCGAAGCAGCTTGAAAGTCGTCGGCAGGTAGTAGCCGGAGAACCGTCTGATGTCTGATGTTTTTTCCGGGGAAGTCTCAACCGCGCGGAATATTTTTGCCGTCAGTTCCTCGATGCGGTCCACTTTAGCCGAGATGCCAACATCGGCAATAGATACCTTCAGCTCCCGCAGCTCAGATAAAGTCGCCATATATTGATTGCCATATGCCTCGCCTGGGGGCTGAGTTTCCTGGGACGGGCCGGACGTTTGGGCGCTTTGCCGGGCATCCTCAGCCGCCTTTTCGCAAAGCACGAGGATCTTTAAATCATTGTCGATATATGTGCCCGGCTCAAAATACCCATGGTCTATCATAGCTTGAAGGTCGCGCTTCACCGTTCTGTAGGAGTGGCCGGATATCCGCGTGAGGTTTTCTATCTGCACCACGTCGCGCCCTGTAATATGGGTATAATACTTACGGTAGCGGGCAAATCGTTTTGACACATTATTACGAGAAAGCAGAAAAACAAGCCCGCCTAGGCAGAGAAACATGCCTAAGAATAAATCAGGCCACCGCCAAAGGCCCTGGCCCCATATTCTGACGGACGCGAGATAAACCCCGGTGCCGCCGGCTACAAGCAAGGATAACGCAATGAGCAAAAGCATGACTGAGGCGAACCTGCCGGTTTTTTTCTCAAGCTTTGCGCGCTTGCTCATTGCTTTTGACGCCTTAGGGGCTTTGCCGGCGGAATCGGCAAACCCGCTTTTTACATCATTGTATGCATCGCCAACAACCTGCTTGGCTAAACCGGAGTACTCCGAAATAGCCTCACGGGCAATTGCTTCAACTTCCCGTACGGCTTCTTCGATGTCGCGTGTCAGGGAACCAAACTGCGATGATGTCCTGTGCAGCGAACCTTTGCGCTGCGTACTACCGTGCTTGGAAGAATTATCCATATACCCTCCGAATTAGAAATATGAATGGAGAATTATAGTACAGTATAACAGAAGCATGAGCGGTTGTGAAGCATTAGGCAGATAATTTTATCGCAAATTGACTTAATTTGCGATAAATGCGTAGCAATGACGCTTTTGTTCTGGTATAATGCTACAGCGCCAAGCGCGGTACGGTTGCATTATAAGATTATCGAAAGGGGATTTGATTACTCATATGAAGATAAGAATAGGCATCGTTGGGTATGGTAATCTCGGCCGGGCTATGAGGTATGCCGTCTCACAAAACGAAGACATGGAACTGCGCTTCATTTTCACGCGCAGAGATCCGGCTCTGATAAGGCAGGAGGCAAAAGAACCGCAAGTGCACAGCCTCAGCGAGGCGAGCAAGTTTGCAAAAGAAATCGACGTGATGGTAATGTGCGGGGGCAGTGCGAACGACCTGCCTGTTCAGACGCCGGAGTTCGCCGGGCTGTTCAACATAGTTGACAGCTTCGACGCACATGCGAAGATTCCCGAACATTATAGGAAAACAGACGCCGCAGCTAAAGCGGGCGGGAAAACAGCCATTATATCAACGGGCTGGGACCCCGGCTTGTTTTCCCTCAATAGGCTAATTGCCGAATCTATCCTTCCCCACGGCAACAGCTACACATTTTGGGGAAGCGGCATCAGCCAGGGCCATTCCGCTGCGGTTAGAGGCATTGATGGGGTGATTGACGCCAGGCAGTATACCGTGCCGATAATGGAAGCGGTCGAAGCCGTGCGAAAAGGCGAAAACCCCGAACTCGGCACAAGACATAAGCATAAAAGGGAATGCTTCGTGGTCGCCGGGGAGGGTGCTGACCTTAGCAAAATTACGGACGAGATAGTGAACATGCCTGATTATTTTTTGGATTATGACACCACTGTACACTTCATTTCAGAGGATGAGCTGGCCGCAAAACACAAAGGCTTGCCACATGGGGGCTTTGTCATCCGCAGCGGGAAAACCGGGAATAACGGGTCAAGCAGCCAAATAATAGAGTTCAGCCTTAAACTCGATTCCAACCCCGAGTTCACCTCGAACGTGCTCACTGCGTATGCGAGAGCCGCATACAGGCTCAACGCGGAAGGCATAACCGGCTGCAAGACTGTTTTAGATATACCTCCTGCCTACCTTAGCAAAGAGAGCAGCGATGATATAATCAAAAAGTATCTATGATTGGAGGAAACGATGGTAACGGTATACGACGGCAAGACGAAACTGGTTTTGAAAGACGACTCAACAGGAGATCACTACCTGTATTTCAAGGACGACGCTACCGGCGAAAACGGTGTTTTTGACCCCGGCTCCAATACCGTCGGCGGCAGCGTTTCAGGCAAAGGGAAAACCGGGCTCGCTATTTCCAAATACTTTTTTGAGCTATTGGAGAAAAACGGAATCCCCACACAGTATTTAGATGCCGATATCAGCAAATGCCTGATGAAAGTGCGCCCTGTATCTGTTCCCAAGCTGGAGTTCGTGCTTCGCTATTTTACAGCCGGCAGCATGTGCCGCAGATACTCGCTGGAGCCGGGCATTCCTTTCGACCCGCCCTATACGGAAGTAACTCTAAAAAACGATGAGCAGGGCGACACATTGATCAGCGAGCGGCTCTGCATTATGAAAGGCTTGCTCAATGCTGGGGAATACCGGAGGGCTATCGACCTGCTGATCAAAGTCGGCGGCGTCATGCGGGCCGAACTGACCAGGCTGGGCCTTACTCTGATAGACTTCAAACTCGAAATTGGCTTCGACGACCAACGGAACATATACGTCGCAGACGAAATCACGCCGGACATCTGGCGCGCCAGAGACGCATCCGGCAATATCCCCGATCAGATCGAATGCGCTAAACTGGTATTGAACACATTGAAAATTAAATTATAAGGAGAATATTATGGATTTCACAAAAACAACAAACTTTATGGATTCGTTAAGCACCTATGGAATCCCGGGGGCAGACCTGGCTGTGTTCATAGAAGGCAAAGAGGTTTACCGCTACTTTACAGGGTATGCCGATGTTGAAAGCCAGATCCCGGTCGCCCCGGATACCCTGTTTCCGATTTACTCTATGACGAAAGTCATAACCTGTGCCGCAGCATTGCGGTTATTTGAGGAAGGGCGTTTCTTGCTGAACGATCCCCTGGCTGATTATATGCCGGAGTTTAAGAAAATGACCGTACGGCTGACCCGAGGCAACGGTTCAATGGTCGAAGAACCCGCGAGGAATCCGATCCGCATTGCCGACCTCTTTACTATGTCTTCGGGGTACACGTATGATACATCAGGGTATGCTGCTTTTACTAAGAGGAATAAGAGCAATTTCTCATTGAAAGAGATGGCGTCCGCGCTTGCAAAAGCCCCGCTCTGCTTTGAGCCGGGGACGCGTTGGAATTATGGGTTCAGCCATGATATCCTCGGAGCGTTAATTGAAACATTGTCCGGTAAAACCCTATGCGAGTATTTTTATGAGAATATTTTCGCCCCCCTCGGCATGACAGAAACATCCTTCAAAGTAAAAAAGGAAAAGCATTACAGGCTTGCCACCTGTTATACGTACAACGCGAAAGAAAGAACCCATGCTAAAACCGACGTAGCATTGCCGCTGGCATACCTAAACCCAAGCAGCGTTTACTACCTGTCCGACGACTATGCCCTTGAAATGCCGGGAGGCGGGCTCATATCCACCGTTGACGACTATGCGAAGTTCGCCAATGCCCTCTGTGCAGGCGGAACAGCCGAAAACGGGTACCGCCTGTTAAGCAAGGCAACCATCGAACTAATGCGCACAAATCATCTCGATGACATAAGAATGAGGGATTACGACTGGGTTTCACATGAAGGCTATGGCTACGGACTCGGCGTACGCACCTTAGTGGACCGCGCCGCCGGCGGGATAAACAGCAGCATTGGCGAGTTCGGCTGGGCAGGGCTCGCGGGGACTTATGTGCTTATAGACCCCGCGCGCAGGTTGACCTATGTTTATGCGCAGCAAGTGTTCCCAAGCTATGAGGAAATTATCGCGCCCAGGCTGAAGAATGTTGTATATGGGTGCTTATAACTCCGTAACACATGACCTGTAGGCAGAAACTTGCGAAATCTGATTACTTACTACCGTTGAAATGGGAGGATTAAATGAGCAATCCGTATGAAAGCCTTAGGACAGGAGATAGCATTGATATTAAGGCGTATGAGAAGCAGGTTATTGATGCAATTCATACTCAGGTCGGCCCTTCGCGGGTGCTGCTTGCTTTGTCCGGGGGCGTCGATTCCTCGGTCTGCGCCGCGCTGCTCGCCAAAGCAGTGCCCGGCAATCTGTACTGCATCTTTGTTGACCATGGGCTTATGCGGAAAAGCGAGGGCGAGGAAGTTATAAAAGCGTTTCGGAACTTTGACTTAAACCTTGTCAGCGTAGATGCGTCCGAACGTTTTCTAAGCAGGCTTGACGGAGTGACCGACCCGGAGGCAAAGCGGAAGATTATTGGCGAGGAGTTTATCCGCGTATTTGAAGAAGAAGCGGGGAAACTGCATGGCATCGGGTTTCTGGCGCAGGGCACAATATACCCGGATGTCGTGGAATCCGGCGCAAACGGCTCGGCAACGGTAAAGAGCCACCACAACGTCGGCGGTTTGCCGGAAGACATGGGGTTTACCGGTTTAGTTGAGCCCCTGCGCGGGCTATATAAGACAGAGGTTCGCGAGTTGGGCCGCCATCTCGGCCTGCCGGTTTCCCTGACCGAACGGCAGCCATTCCCGGGCCCCGGCCTGGCTGTCCGCTGCATAGGCGGGGTTACAAAGGAAAGGCTGGACATTCTCAGGGAAGCAGACGCAATTTTCCGCAATGAGGTAGACGCTTCCGGTTTCAGCGCCAGCCAGTATTTTGCGGTGCTGACGGACATGCGCTCCGTCGGCGTCGAAAACGGCATCCGCACATATAGGCACATTGTCGCGCTGCGAGCAGTGGAAACAGCCGATTTCATGACATGCAGCTATGTCCCCCTGCCGCACGATCTGCTGCGCCGTGTTTCGGAAAGAATAACAAGAGAGATCCCCGCTATCAACCGGGTTGTATACGACATAACAGGAAAACCCCCGGGAACGGTTGAGTGGGAGTAGGGAATATGGCGTAGATAACCCTTTTGTAATGCGGGTTTACGCTATCCCTGATACTCTCGTGGCAACAAAATGGCAGCTTTTCAAAATTCTGATCGTGGGATTGTGCAGACAGTGTCGAAACAATTCATGAACTGAGATTATCCACATAAACAGTTGTCCCACTGGCACAACAATTGAAAAAATGAGAGCTAACTGATTTATAGGAATCGTATTCCTTGTCGGTTAGCTCTTTTTTGCGTTTCAGGTTTTTTCTACTGCTTTAAATACGAAGTCAGGCTTTAATAAATCTTGCCTACGTCACTGAATGTAAGCGCATCCGTAGCGTATCCGTTTTCTGTTCTTATAAACTTTCACTTGATAAAAACGGTCAAGCGCATTATAATGTATTTATCATTTGTTCGCGAGGTATTGTTTATGGAGCTTGACTGGATCACACCACAACAAGCCGCAGAAAAGTGGGGCATAAAAGACAGGCGTGTACAAGCAATGTGCGCAAATGGAGATATTGAAGGAGTCATTAAACTCGGTAGAGTCTGGCTCATTCCCAAAGATGCGCTAAGACCGAAAGACGGCAGGGTGAATAATCGTCGGGTTGTAAGGATTGATAAATCCGACATCAAGGAGAACGTTCATAATGATTGACAATAAAAAGGAGCAGGAGCGCGCGGAACTGCACCGCACAATATGGAATATCGCAAACGATCTACGCGGTAGCGTGGACGGTTGGGATTTCAAACAATATGTCCTCGGTATGCTGTTTTACCGTTACATTTCGGAAAACCTCACAGCTTACATCAACGACGGCGAGCACGCCGCCAGAGATACGGCCTTCAACTACGCTGCGCTTGCCGATGGTGATGCGGAACAAGCCCGCGATGACCTTGTAAAGACTAAGGGCTTTTTCATTCTGCCAAGCGAGCTTTTCGAGAATGTGCTCAGTCGAGCCGCCACAGATGAAAACCTGAATGAAACCCTTGAAAGCATCTTTAAGGATATAGAAGCCTCCGCACAGGGAACGGACAGCGAAGCCAACTTCAAAGGGCTTTTTGACGACATAGATGTAAACAGCAATAAACTCGGCGGGACAGTCGCGCAAAGAAACGGTCGGCTTGTGAAGCTGATGAACGGTGTAGCCGATATGAAGCTCGGTGATTATAAGGACAATACGATTGACGCTTTCGGTGACGCATATGAGTTTCTGATGGGGATGTACGCTAGCAACGCCGGGAAAAGCGGAGGCGAATACTATACGCCGCAAGAAGTGTCCGAATTACTGACCCGTATTGCGCTTGTAGGAAAAACCGAAGTGAACAAGGTATATGACCCCGCCTGCGGAAGCGGTTCTCTACTGCTCAACTTTGCAAAAATCCTCGGCAAAGACAACGTGCGGCAGGGCTTCTTCGGGCAGGAAATTAACATCACGACCTACAACCTTTGCCGTATCAATATGTTTCTGCATGATGTGGATTTTGACAAGTTCGATATAGGTCACGGCGACACGCTGACCGACCCGCTCCATTGGGACGACGAACCATTTGAAGCCATCGTATCGAATCCGCCATATTCAATCAAGTGGGCGGGTGATGATAACCCTCTGCTTATCAATGACCCGCGTTTTTCTCCCGCCGGGGTGCTTGCACCGAAATCAAAAGCCGACCTTGCGTTTATCATGCACAGCCTAACATGGCTTGCTACAAGCGGCACGGCGGCAATTGTCTGCTTTCCCGGTGTGTTTTATCGTGGCGGTGCGGAACAGAAAATCCGCAAGTATCTCATTGACAACAACTTCGTGGATTGCGTTATTCAGCTTCCCGACAACTTGTTTTTCGGTACGAGCATAGCGACATGTATCATGGTGATGAAAAAATCCAAGAGTGAAAACAGCACTCTCTTTATAGACGCAAGCAAAGA
>Ga0099364_10007879_pt1 | contig 15094 bp, 13 predicted proteins | sample TergutTh196P3_FD_73070 | JGI IMG/M metagenome (GOLD analysis project Ga0099364, IMG submission 73070) | Microcerotermes parvus P3 segment gut microbial communities from Pointe-Noire, Republic of the Congo - Th196 P3 | ecosystem: Host-associated > Arthropoda: Insects > Digestive system > Gut ... | reverse complement strand
GGCCCTTGGGGCCGAGTATCTTGCCCAGGCGGCCGACAACGCCCATCATGTCGGGCGTGGCGACGACCACGTCGTAGTCAAAGAAATTTTCTGTCTGGATGCGCGTGACCATTTCCTCCGCGCCGATGAAATCCGCGCCGGCGGCTTCGGCTTCCTTGGCCTTGTCGCCCTTGGCGAACACCAGCACGCGGCGCACGCGGCCTGTTCCGTGCGGGAGAACGACGCTGCCGCGCACCTGCTGATCGGCGTGACGCGAGTCGACGCCGAGCTTGACGTGGACCTCGACGGTCTCGTCGAACTTGGCCTTGGCGGTCTGGAGGACAAGGTCCAGGGCCTCGGTGGTATCATACTGTTTCTGGCGGTCAAAGGCCTTGAGGGAATCCTGATATTTTTTTCCACGAAACATGACTTATTCCCCCCCCTGTTCTTCGACGGTAACGCCCATGCTGCGGGCGGTTCCGGCGATCATGCTCATCGCGGCCTCGACGGAGGCGGCGTTCAGGTCGGGCTTCTTCATTTCGGCGATCTTCCGCAGATCCTCCCGGGAAATCGAGGCCACCTTTGTCTTATTGGGGACGGCGGAGCCGGACTCGATCTTACAGGCTTTCTTAATCAGCACCGGCGCGGGCGGGGTCTTGGTGATGAACGAAAAGCTCCGGTCCGCGTAGACGGTGATGACGACGGGGATGATCAGCCCCACGTCGTTTTTCGTGCGCTCGTTGAAGTCCTTGGTGAACTGCATGATGTTGACGCCATGCTGGCCCAGCGCGGGGCCGACCGGCGGCGCGGGAGTCGCCTTTCCGGCGGGGATCTGCAGCTTGATATAGCCGACTACTTTTGATGCCATGGGTTTTTACATCCTCCTTGTGGTATTGGCGGGGCGCGCCGCGCCCCTCCCACGAAATTTCGAGGCAAAGCCTCATATCGCAACCGCGGCAGACGGTTAAACGACGATGGATTCGACCTGGTCAAGCTCCAGCTCGACGGGAGTCTCACGCCCGAACATCGACACGACGACGCGGACGCGGTTTTTCTCCAGCATGATCTCCTCGACGGTGCCGATAAAGCTCTCCAGCGGGCCGTCGTTGATCTTCACGCTGTCGCCCTCCTGATAGCTGACGACGATCTCGTGCCGCTCCACGCCCAGCGCGTTCACCTCGGCCTCGGTGAGCGGGACCGGCTTGCTGCCGGGACCGACGAAGCCGGTGACGCCGCGCGTATTGCGCACCACATGCCAGGACTCGTCCGTCATGACCATGTGGATCAGGACATACCCGGGGAAGAGCTTGCGCTCGACGAGCTTTTTTTTGTTGTCGGCGGTGATCTCGGTCACTTCCTCGGTCGGCACGTTGACGGAGAGAATCAAATCGTGAAGTTTGCGGTTCTCGACCGCCTTCTGGATGGTGGCCGCCACCTTTTTCTCATATCCGGAATAGGTATGAACCACATACCACCTTGCGTTCTCTGACATAGCCCGCTATACCTGCCGCAAGAACTTGACGGCCTCGTTGAGCGCGGTGTTGGAGACGACGTCAAGGATGGCGATGGCGATACCGACGACGAGCACGGCGACGACGACGATGATGGTGCTGTTGGTGAGCTGCTTGCGGCCCGGCCAGACGACCTTTTTCAGCTCCGAACGCATCTCGCGCAGATAGCGGACGACGCCGCCTCCGGCGCGCGCGAAGAGGTTGGGCTTCTTCGCGGCGGCTTTTTTTTCATCGGGCATAGTGGTGAAGCCTCATTTCTTTTTTTCATGGTCAAGACCGCTCCCCCGCGGGGGAGACGCGCTTTTCCGCGTTATCGGGTTTCCCGGTGAACGGTATGCTTCCGGCAGAACCGGCAGTATTTGTTCATCTCGAGGCGCTCCGGGTCGTTCTTTTTGTTCTTCATGGTGTCATAGTTGCGCTGCTTGCAGGCCTGGCAGGCGAGGGTGATTTTCACGCGCATGGCTGCGTCCTCCTTTACAGATAGACTCCCTGACGGCGAAGGCCGCCGCGTCGGAGAGAAGTGCCGCCCAAAAGGGCGCACAAAAAAAGAACCCCTTACAGGTAAGGGGTAGTCTACCACAGACGGGCGGGGTTTGTCAACGTTTTTTTTACGAAAAATAAGAAAAACAAGAAATCCGGGGCCGCGGCGCTTTTTGGGCCGTCACCGCCGGCCCAGCGCCGCCGACACCTGGATCAAATACCGCTCCGGCTCCGTGACGGAAATCTCGTCGTGGAGGTACATTTCATACACCGGCCCGGCGAACACAAGGCCGTTCTCCTCCGCGTGGGCCTTCATGCGCCCGGGCAGGTCCCCGAGGCTGCCGTAGTAGCCCCTCGCGTAGCCCACCAGATACTCGCCCGCCGCCTTGCTCTCCCGGCCCGCGGGCGTAATGGAGAAAAAGCGCCCGGGCTTGCCCGGCACGGACCCAAAGGCGTCCATGCTCTCGTAATAGCCGCCGATGGGATGCGCGGCGTCCATCTTCCGGTCGGCCATCTGCCCGATAAAATTGAAGAAGCTGTCATAAAAGGAACCGCTGGAGAAATCGTTCGGCGGCCCCATAACGACGGGCAGCTCCTCCATTCTCCGCACACTGAGCGCCTGCTCGTCCGCGTTCAGGCCCTCCCGGATCATATCGCCGTAGGTGAGGATCAGCGCGTACGCCCGCTGTAGATGCAAAAGCTGGCGGTTGAGCTCCAGCTCCTGCCGGCGCAGCAGCTCCAGCATCCGCTCCGGCGTCCGGTCCGTCTGGATTTCCCCGATTTTCTTCAAGGGCACGTCAAGACTGCTCAGCACCCGGATAAAATGGATCGCGATGGTCTGCGGCGCCGAATAGTACCGGTAGCCGTTCTCACCCCGCCGGACCGGACGGAACAGCTTCACCTCGTCGTAGTGCCGGAGCGTGCTTTGCCGCACGCCGGTAAGCGCGGAAAATTCCTTGATCGAAAGCAGATCCGTCTCTTTCATGATGGCCGGCCATCCCTTCCCGTTTTTTGATTTTTACCCCGCAAACCTTCAGGCGGCTGAAGGTTTTTTCCGCTTTGAAGAGAAAATTCTCAAGCCGTTTGGCGGAAAATCTCCGGATGGAATGATTCTCCATGACGGGGAAGCCCTTGTTTCACGGACATTTTTCAAAGCCGGAGGCGGGAGAATAAAACAATTTGAAAAAATTTGTGAAATGCTATTGACCTTAAAGCGGTCGAATCCCGTATACTGGACATAACACAGTCAAAGGAGGAATTCACTGTGAACTGGTTCAAAAATTTGAAAATCCGCACAAAAATGCTCCTCAGCTTCGGGCTGATCATCGTATTTCTGCTGGCGATCGCCCTGTTTGCCATTACCGAGCTGCAAGCGGTCGATGAGGAGTACCGCTACACCCTTGAGCATCCGATAGAAGCCAAAATGTACATGCTGGACTTCAGAGGACTGCAGCGCGACCTGCGCCGGGTAACGGTGTCCATGTCGGCCCACGCCCTCATCAACGACTCGGCGGTCATCGACGCGCTGTATCAGGAGGGCCTGGCCTCTTATGAGGAAGCGCGGAAGCTGCTGGACGACTTTGAGGGCACGCTGTACTCAGACCCCAAGATATCCCAGGCGGAAAAGGACGGCCTCGGCGCGCAAAGCGCGGAGATCAGGCGCGTGTTTCAGGACTATAAAACCACGGTCACGGACCAGGTGTATGAAGCGGCGCGCGCCGGCCGTCAAGCGGAGTCCCTGGAAATCGTCACCGCCAACGACAGCATCATCCTGAATCTGAGAAACAAAATCTCCGAAGTCATCGCCATCGCGGACGGCGTAGCCGACGCGGAGACGCTCGTCGCGCAGAAGTCCGCGGACCGGATCGTCGTGCTGATGGCCATTGTCTCCGCCGCCGCGGCGCTGCTGGCGTTCTGTATCGCTCTGTTTGTGGCGCGCCTGATCAGCAGTCCGCTGCTCCCGCTGTCCGGCTTTATGAACAAGGCCGGCATGACGGGCGATATCGAGCTTCTGCCGGAGGACGTCGCGGTCATTGGAAAATACGCCCAATGCAAGGATGAAATCGGGAGAACCATCGCCGCCTGCGCCGCGTTCGTGGGACGCATCACGGATGTCGGGAAGGTGCTGGACCGGGTCTCTGACGGAGACCTGACCGCCGAGCTGAAGCTGCTGTCCGAGCGCGACTCCATCGGCGCGGCCCTGAAAAAAATGACGGACAATCTCAACGATATGTTCGCGGAGATCGACTCCTCCTCCTCCCAGGTCGCCATCGGCGCGGGGCAGGTGGCCAGCGGCAGCCAGGCGCTGGCGCAGGGCACGACGGAGCAGGCGTCCGCCATGGAGCAGCTGTCCTCTTCCATCAGCGAAATATCGGATAAGACCAAGCAAAACGCGAAAATGACCGAAGAGGCGGTCACGCTGTCGGGCACGATCAAGCGGGGCGCCGAAAAAGGCAGCAGCCAAATGGACCATTTGATGCAGGCCGTTTCGGAAATCACCGAAGCCAGCAATTCGATCAGCAAGGTCATCAAGGTCATCGACGACATCGCGTTCCAGACCAACATCCTCGCGCTGAACGCGGCGGTGGAGGCCGCCCGCGCGGGCCAGCACGGCAAGGGCTTCGCCGTCGTCGCCGAGGAGGTTCGCAACCTCGCCGCCAAGAGCGCGGACTCGGCCAAGGACACCAGCCGGCTGATCGAAAACTCCATAGAGAAATCCAGCCTCGGGCTGACGATGGCGACGGAAACCGCCGCGTCCCTGCGGGAGATCGTATCGGGCATCAACCAAAACGCCGGTATCGTCTCGGAAATCGCGCGGTCCTCCGAGGAGCAGTCCCACGCCGTCAACCAAATCAACATTGGCATCGACCAGGTCTCGCAGGTCATCCAGCAGAACAGCGCGACCGCGCAGGAGAGCGCCGCCGTCTCCGAGCAGATGAGCGGGCAGGCGACGATGCTGCAGACCTTTGTCAAGCAGTTCAAGCTCAGGGAGTCTTCCTCGGGACAGATCCGGATGCCCGAGTATCCGCGCAGAACGCTTTCGTCGTCCTCCATTGAGTTTGGCATGGGTAAGTATTAGGACAGTCAAGGTCCCGGCAGACGCTCCCGCGTCTGCCGGGACACGTCTTATGCCGTCAAATCGTCCAGCGTCCCGAAGCGATAGCCCATCGCCTGATATTTTCCGATCAGAGCCTCCAAGATTTCGGCGTTGGTTTTCGAGGTGTTGTGCAGCAGCAGCACCATCCCGGGGTGCGTTCGGGGCATCAGCTTGGAAAAGGCCTCCTCATGGCGCGGTTGGTTGTCCACATTCCAGTCCACATAGGCGCAGCTCCAGAAAATCGTCTTGTATCCGAGCTGTTTGGCCATTTTCAGGTTTTCCTCGCTGTACACGCCTCTCGGCGGGCGGTAGTATTTCGGCATGTCCCGCCCGGTCACGCCCCTGTATAATTCCTCGACCTGTGAAAGCTCTCTGCGGAACACGGCGATATCCGATATCGCGGACATATCCGGATGCGTCATGGTATGATTGGCCACAATGTGCCCCTCGGAGACCATGCGCCGGATCAGGTCCGGATTGTCGCGGATATACGTCCCGACCAGAAAGAACGCGGCGGGAATCCCCGCCTGCTTCAGGGTATCCAAAACCGTCTCCGTATACCCGTTTTCAAACCCCGCGTCAAAGGTCAGATAGATCACCTTTTCGCCGCCGTCCCCGGCAAAATAGCTGTCATGCTCCAGCAGCGATTCGCGGTCGGCCATCCCTCTCGGCGTCCCGCCGGGCACGGGATAGCTCAACCCCCACCCCACGCCGCCGCCCGCCCGGCACGGCGCGGCAAACGGCAGAACGGCGAACAGAACCGCCAGTCCGGCCAGCAGTGTTTTCTTCCCTGTATTCATCATAAAACCCGGCCTCCTTACGTTTTTTTGTAGTGTGCGTAAGGGGCCTGTTTCTATGCGGGGGAATTTTAGCCTGCCCGGTCTGTTTTCCGCACGAACAGAACGCCCAGCGTCCCCGGCCCGCAGTGGCAGGAGATGGTGCCGCCGGCGTCGGTGTCGTAGATGTTTTTGAACATATTGTTTTTCTCCACGGCGGCCTTGACGGCGGCCATGTCGTCCGGCTGTACCGGCGTGTGGGTGATGAACAGGGTGTCATACAGGATATCGCTTCGGTTGGACAGACGATCCTGCACATACTCGGTCAGGCACTTGTCGTAGCGGCCCCGGTATTTTTTGGCGACGGTCATTTTTCCGTTTACGACCTCAATGCAGGGCTTCAGCTTCAGCAGATTAGCGCCCAGCGCCGCGACCATAGAGCAGCGGCCGCCCTTGGCCATATAGTCCAGCCGGTCCAGCAGAAAGCTGGCCTCGACGCGCCCGGCAAACTCGCGGAGCCGTTCGCACATAGCCTCGATGTCTCCGGCATCGGTACAGTTTTTCGCCAGACGGCAGGCCTCCATCACGACATGGCCGTGACCGGTGGAGAGATTTTTCGAGTCGACCGGATAGACGCCGGGGATATCCGCCGCCGCCGAGCAGGCGTTCTGGTAACAGGCCGACAGATCGGAGCCGAGGTTGATATGCACCACGGCGTCGTACTCCTCCCGGAGACGCTTGAACATTGTTTGGTAGTCATATACGTTGACCGCCGCCGTGGTGCAGATCGCGCCGCCGCCGGCCACATGGGCGAAGATGTCCGCCGGCGTGATGTCCACGCCGTCGCGGTAGAGCTGGCCGCCCTTATGTACGGTCAAGGGGATGAGGGTGATGTTGTGCTGTTCAATCAAATCGGGGGAGAGGTCGCAGGTGCTGTCCGCGGTGATTTTGATGTTCATGGCTGCCATAATCCTCCGTTTTTCTTGAGTTTACGGGGTGAGCGGGCGCGCGGCGCTTGAAGGAAGCTAATCCAGCCCCGTCAGCGCGTACAATTCAGGATAGCGGTTGGCCGCCACCGAGCCGTACAGGGTGGTTTTCAGATCGTCCAGATTGAACGGCGCTTCAATCCCGTAGAAATGGTAGTTGCAGTACGCAATCAGCCGTTCCAGGTCGCCCTGCGTGATCAAATGCCATTCGGGATGGAAGGCGACGGCGATGTTGTCGGGGTTGCCGGCAAACTCAAAGGCCTTCCGCCCCGCGAGGTACGCGCCGTACATGGCGGGCGGGTTGGTCCAGTCCTCGTTTTGATAGGACGCGACGATAAACAGATGGCGGTTGTTGGTGGAGCAGAGCGCGGCCAGAAAATGCTGGTCAAACGGCAGGCGCGCGGGGTCGTCGAACTCCAGAAACACATCGTTGAACCATTGCCTCTCCGTTTCGGACATCAGGCTTGACAGGGGCTGGTTAGAGCCCATCGTATAGGCGGCGGGGCCGCCGATTGAGCTGTAGTCATATACATTACCCGCTGACGGATAGCGGAACAGGGCCATGCCGCCCGCGCCGGTGCATACGGGCATGGTCACGCGGATGCGCTCATCGAAGGCGCCCGCCGCGGCGGCGGCTTTTCCCCACCTTGAGACGCCCGCCACGATGGTGTTGTCCTCGCTCGCTCCGGTTTCCTCCGCCAGCCCCAGCTCCAGGCAGTCGACGATCTTGCTCGCGCCCCATGACCAGGCGGCCAGAACGCCCGCCTGCTCCTCCACGCCGGCGCCGTAGGGGTAGAGATCGTAAAACGCGCCCGTGCGGCTCAAATCATCCGCCGCGACAGCCAGCACATCAAACGCGATCACCGCGTAGCCGTTCTCCGCCGCGTACTGATGGGTCGGCTGGGGGATATACTCGCCGCCGAAAATGAACGACAGCTCAATCAGCACGGGCCAGCCGCCTTCCGGCGCGGGGGTTTTCGCGGGGTCGGGCAGCAGAACGCCGGCGGTGAAGGACGCGGATACGCCGTCCTGCTCAACGGTGACGGTCAGCAGGCTTCCGTCCAGCGAGTACGAGATTTCCTCGGCGGAGGTGTCGGGCCGGAACCCGTACATATAATATTGGTACAGCGCGCGGATCTCCTCGAGACGCGCGTCAAATTCGTCCTGGGTCGTGACCGCCTCGCCGGCCAGATTGGTGAAGAGATCGGGCAGAGCTTCCACGCGTTCCAGCTCGGCGGGCGGGGGGAACGAACGGTAATCAACCGTCCCCGGGTCCGGCTGAGCCTCCTCCGTCGGGACGGGTGTCGGGGGAGGGGTTATCGAGGGCTGAACGGTCGGCTCCGGCGTTTCCGCGGGCGGCGCTTCCGTATCCTCGGGGACTGGCGATCCGCAGCCGCCGGCCAGGCAAATAAGCAGGGCCGCGGCGGCGAGGAGGCGCAATGGTCTTTTCATAGCCCGGGGTCTCCTTCTTTTACGCATTGAGTACAGCGCTGCGCGTGCTTTTTTCCGTCCGGGGGGTTGCTGACGGACGCTCCGTTACGTTTTCAGCTCCGTGCTGAGCAGTACGCCGTCAATCTCGCGGACGACCTCCAAAACCGCGCCGTGCGGGTAGTGCTTGGGCAAATACAGCTTTAAGGTCACTGCCGAGCGCAGGTCCGACGTCCCGCCGCGCGGGGTGACGTTGTCGATATTATGAATCTGTATGCCGTGCTGGCCCAGCGCGCTGATGACGGAGTTGAATACCGCCGCGGTTTCCATTTCAATATAGAGCCTCATGTCGCGGGTGCGGCTGAGGAAGAGCCTCTCGATGCGGCTGAGAAACACGTTGGCGGTCAGGATGATGACACAGGCGATCACCGCGCCGGACACAAAGCCGACGCCCAGCGCCAGCCCCATACAGGCGCTCGCCCAAAGCCCCGCCGCCGTGGTCAGCCCGCGCACCTGGCGGTAGCGGTCGACTAGAATCGAGCCGGCCCCCAGAAAGCCGATGCCGCTGATGACCTGCGCGCCCATGCGCGTGACGTCGCCGGCGCCGGTGACTTGCGCGATATACTGGTTGGTGATCATCACCAGCGACGCGCCCGTGCAGACGAGAATATGCGTCCGCAGACCGGCCGCCCGCCGCCGCCGGCCGCGGTCAAGGCCGATCAGACCGCCGAACACGGCCGACAGCAGCAGCCGAACGGTCACGGACAGCGTGGTCAGCTCGATCAAATGGGATTGCAGCCAGTCCAAAACAACGTCACCTCGCAGAGAAAGGAGTGCGGATACCGCGGGATGATTGTATCACCATCCGGCCGGAGCGTCAAGGCGGCAAAGCTACGGCACATCCGCGTCCGGCCCCGGACCGCCCTTCCAAAACAGGGCGCGTACATCGCGGAACGCGCTGAGGAGATCCTGCTTTGCGCTGTCCAGCAGTCCCTCCCGGGACAGGCTGATCAGGAGGATCAGCGCCGCCGGGCCGAAAATTGCGCCCAGCAGGCCGGCCAGCCTCATGCCGAGATAGATGCCGACCAGCGCGAGGAACGGCGAGAGTCCCGTATGGCTGCCCACGATTTTCGGCTCCAGAACGCGGCGGATCAGGAAAAACGCGACGCCCAGAATGATTAAAAACATACCCTGCCCGACGTCTCCGACGAGCAGACAGTATCCGCCCCACGGGAGCAGAACCGCGATCGCGCCGATGATGGGCAGAAAGTCGACGACGCCCAGCAGAAACGCGATCAGCAGCGCGTACCTCTGGCCGGAGAGCGTCAGCGGGATGCCGGTGAACACGAACGCCAGCAGCGCCAGCAGGAACTGCGCCCGGATGTAGCCGCCAAATGCCGATTTCAGGGCTTTGTTCAGGATGTGGACCGGCCCCTCAAGGGGCTTGCCCGCCTGTTTGTACAGCCTTTGCCGTATGTCGGGGTATTCGGCGGTCATATAATAGGTGCCCACCACAAACACAAAGGCGGCGATGAACCAGCCGCCGACGCGCGCGGTGATGTCAATGCTGTTGGCCAGAATATAGTCCGCCGCGTTTCCGAGCGCGATTTGGAGCCAGCTCAAAAGGGTTGCGGTGAAATCGCTGAGCAGCCTTTCCGCCGCCTCGGGCAGGGCGTCCCGCAGGGGGGAGAGCCTGTCCGCGAGCGTGACCAGAGCGGATTCCAGACCCTCCAATATCCCCTGCGCGTTGCCGGCCAGAGACGTGATCTGGGAAATCAGGCCTATAACGATCCAATACACCGCGGCGGACAGCGCGGCCAGCGTCAGCAGAACGATCAAAATCGACGTCAGGCGGCGGGGCATTTTCAGCCGCTTGTGCAGTGCGCTGACCAGCGGGTTGAGCAGCATGGCGGCGAAAAACGCGACCAGAATCGGGGCCAGCAGCGACAGCAGCCACGGCCCGGCGGTTTTCAGCAGCACGAACGCCGCCGTAATCAGCAGCGCGCGCAGCAACAGGCGTACATACAGGCGTACGCGTTGATCCCTGGTCAGCGGCTCCGTCAAAAACACCTCCGCGGAAATGAGTTTTTTCTTATCATATCATGGAAACGCTCAAACGGCAAGAGAATCAAGAGTTTTTTCGGGCGCGTGGAACAACGCCCCATGCGTTGCCAGAACCGGTATAAAAAAGGGTGAAATTCAGGCAAAGACAACAATATAATGACAAAACTGTCCGCTTGTCCCTGATGGGAGGCGATGGTATACTAAACAACGGAAAAGGAGGGGAATTTTATGCGGTGCGGACATTTTTACGGCAGGGAATATGTGGTCACGCGGCCGGATGTCCCTGTGAGCTTTACCAATTACCTCGGTCTTGAGGATTTTGTCACCGTCATCTCCCACAACGCGGGGGGCTACAGCTTCTATCAGTCTCCCCGGCATCACCGGATCACGCGCTTCCGGCCCAACGGCGTACCGAAGGACAGACCGGGGCACTATGTCTATGTGCGCGACGACGATACGGGGGAGTACTGGTCGCTGTCGTGGCAGCCGGTCGGAGGCAGTCTGACGGAAAACCGTTACGAGGCGCGGCACGGGCTGTCCTACAGCCGCTTTCTCTGCGAACGCGGCGGCATCCTCGGCGGCCAGACGCTGTTCGTTCCTCAGGGAGACGCGGCGGAGCTGTGGGACGTGAAGCTGGAAAACCGCTCGGGGCGGGCGCGCAGTCTCTCGGTGTTCGGGTACTGCGAGTTTTCCTTCCGCCATGCCGGTATGGACAATCAAAATTTCCAGGAAAGCCTTTGCGCGGCGGGCAGCCGTTTTATAGACGGCGTCATCGAGTGCCGCCTGCGCCGGGAAGAAAACGGGCGCCAGTTTTTCACCGCCGATTTTGAGCCGGACGGCTTTGACACGCTGCGCGACAGCTTCATCGGAGACTGGCGCACCGAGACCAATCCGGCCGCGGTGGAAGCGGGCGCTTGCTCCGGCTCGCAGGGGACGACCGGAAACCACTGCGGCGCGCTGATGAAACGAGTCAGGCTGGAGGCGGGCGAGGGGACGCGCCTGCTGTTCATTCTGGGGGAGGGCGGCGGGGAAACGGCGCGCGCGCTCCGGGAAAAGTACAGCGACGCGGACGCCGTGGATCACGCCTTCAACGCCCTCGGGCGGTACTGGGACAACAAGCTGTCGGTGATGCAGATCGACACCCCGCACTCCGATATGAACCTGATGACCAACACCTGGACGCTGTATCAGGCCGGGCTTAACGTGCTGTTCCCCCATAGCGTCTCATTTGCCGAGCCGGACGGAGACGCGGGCCCCGGATTCCACGACGCGGCGCAGGACGCCTTGTGTATCCCCTCCGCGGAGCCGGAGGGCTGCCGCCGCCGCCTTTTACAGCTTCTGGAGGGACAGTCCTCGGAGGTATACGGGCTGCGCCCGTTCCCCCCGGAATGCTTCGGGGATGAGCGCTCGGCCCCCGGCGACGCGCTGTGGCTGGCGGCGGCGGTCTGCGAATATATCCGCGAGACGGGCGAGCGTGATTTTTGCGGACTGAGCGTTCCGTTTGCCGACGGCGGCGAGACAAGCGTCTATGAACATCTGAAACGCGCCGTCGATTTCGCCTCCGCGCATACCGGCGTCCACGGCATCGCGCGGAGGCTGTGCGGCGACCGCGGCGGCGGCGGGGAAAGCGCGCTGTCGTCGTTCCTGTATGTCTGGGCGGCGGGTCAGCTGGCCGAGCTGGCCAAGTGGCTGGGCCGGAAAGGCGACGCCGGAAAATACCGCGCGCTGAGAGAAAAAGCCGCGCAAACCTGCGAGGCGGTCCTGTGGGACGGCCGGAGCTACCGTCAGGGCTTTCCGGCGGAGGACCGCGAGGAGGGCGCGGACCCGAAGGCCGCGGAGCGAATCTTTTTAGAGAGCAATGTCTGGGCCGTTCTGTCCGGCGCCGCCGCCCCGGAGCGGGCGCGCGGCGCGATGGACGCCGTCGAGCGCTTCCTGTACACGGATTACGGCCTGCTTCTGAACGCGCCTGGCTTTCCGGCCGCGGAGGGCGAATCGGGCCTTGCCGGGCGCGACTATCCCGGCGTCCGGGAAAACGGCGCGATTCTCTCGCACTCAAACCCCTGGGCCTGGGCCGCCGAATGCGTGCTGGGGCGCGGGGACCGCGCGATGAAATACTACGACGCGCTGTGTCCCGCGAGGTACAACTACATCGCCGACCTGCGGCGCGCTGAGCCGTACAGCTACTGCCAGTTCATCATGGGCCGCGATCACCCCCTGCACGGGCGGGCCAACAACCCGTGGCTGACCGGGGCGGCGGGCTGGGCGTATTACGCCGTCACGCAGTATATCCTCGGAATACGGCCCGGCTATGACTGCCTGCGGATCGACCCGTGCATCCCCCGGGACTGGAAAGGCTTCAGCGCCACGCGGCGCTGGCGCGGCGCGGAGTATAGAATCACAGTGAAGAACTTGAGCGGCGTGGAAAAAGGCGCCATACTGATCCTCCAGGACGGCTGCTCCGTCGAGGCGGTAAAACCCGTCTCCGCCGGGTCGGTCAGTCTGGTAGACGTCGTTATGGGCTGAGGGGGAGCCACGTCAATCTAATTTCCGGCAAACTGTACAAACGCATGAACCGGGCTGTAGGGACGACCGCCCCCGGTCGTCCGCGGACGCCATATATGGCGTCCCTACACATACGTCATGTTTAGATTGTACATTGTAGTAGGGCGCGATGTGGGCATCGCGCCCTACGGCGGCGGGGCAAAAATAAATGCGCTTGCCCTGTTCGCGTTTGACATGATACAATGGTAACGGTATTTTTTAAGGCTATGAGGGACTGAAGCATGAAAACCCGAACGATCAAAACGCCGAAATCCCTGCGGGCGCGGCTGACGCTGCTGGTGCTGGCCTGCTGGATACTGCCTGTCACCGTGACCGTCCTCGCGGGGCGGCTGTATGTGGCGTCCGTTACGCGCGAACGGGCGGAAACCTCGGTCTCCCGCGAGGCGGATTTTGCCGTGTCGCAGGTCATGGGGCACATCAGCCGCGCCATTGAGCTGTCGCGGAACCTGTCGCGCTATACGGATATGCTGGACGTCATCCGGGAGGAGAGAGGAACGCCCGGACTTCGCCAGGCTGTCCAGAACCGCCTGTCGCTGATCTACGAATCCCGGGAGAATATCCTCTTTGCGTGCCTGTACCTGTGGGAGGATCCTGATTTTCTGATGTACGTCGAACCCTCGCCCGGCACGGGCGGGCGGTATGAACAGGCCGTGCACGGGGACGTGGCGGAGGCGGCCTATGCCTTGGGCCCGCAAATCGGCTTCCACATCGCGGACGGCGAGATATACTTGATTCGCAATCTCTTTGACGACCCGGACAGCGGGCCGCCGGGGACGCTGGTGCTGCGCCTTGACCCGCAGATCACGCTGGACGGCTTTTATCAGATGGAATGGGAACCGGCGATCCTGTATAACCTTTCGGGGCAGTGGGGCGGCGTGCGGGCGGAGGCGGCGCCGGACGAATTTCTGGAAGGCCTGTCCTACGGGCAGACCCGGCAGACCCGCCGGGGGGCCGTGTATTACGGCAAGCGCAGGGAGGCCGACTTCTCCTTTGCCGTGCGGATCGAGGTTTCCCTCAACACCGCCTTTCCGGAACGTGTCCTGCTGGCGGTGCTTGAAATTGCGCAGTTTTTACTGATCCTGCCGATGCTGGTGATCGTCGTGATCTTCTTCCGGCGGCATGTAGACCGGCCGCTCCGCGGCCTGCTGTACGCCGCGCGGAGGCTGGAGGACGGCGAACTGGGCGTCCTGACCGACGTGGACGACTCCAGCGCCGAGTTCAATTACATGACGCGCGGGTTTAACAGCATGTCCACCCGGCTGAAGGAGCTGTTCGACGAGGTGTACCGCGAAGAGCTGGCGGTGCGGGACGCGAAGATACTCGCGCTGCGCAGCCAGATCAACCCGCATTTTCTCAACAACACCCTGGAGCTGATGAACTGGCAGGCCCGCATGAACGGGGCGGAGCCTGTCTGCGATATGATCGAGGCGCTTTCGATCCTCCTGGACGCCGCGCTGAACCGGTCCGGCAACCGCGAGGCGCCCCTGCGCGAGGAGCTGGCCTGCGCGGACGCATATATCCTCATCATCTCGCGGCGGTTCGGAAGCCGCCTGAAGGTCACGCGGGATATCGACGAGGCCCTGCTGGGCGTCATGACGCCGCCGCTGGTCATCCAGCCTCTGATGGAGAACGCCGTGGCGCACGGTCTGGATAAGCTGGCCGAGGGCGAGCTGCGGCTTTCCGTGTTCAGGGAGGACGGCGATATGATCATAGAGGTATACAACAGCGGCGTGCTGTCGGCCTCCGACGAGCATAAGATACAGCGGCTGCTGTCCGAGGAGCATCTGTCCGGCCGCCTCAGCCCGGCGCACATGGGCATCCTCAACGTGCAGGAGAGACTGCTGCTGCTCTACGGCAGCGGCAGCCGCCTGACCATACAAAGCCGCGGCGGCGGCACCGCGGCGCGGATCCGTATCCCGATCGCCAGGGCCGACACGCCATAGGACCCCCCAAGGCGTGGATATTCAGCGGCGATGCCATATCCAGACAAAAAAACACACCCGCTGCCATTGCGGCGGGGGGCGCTTTCCTGATATGCTTGGTTCAGGGAGCGATGATCCCTTTACCGCGGACCGGGATAGGGATTGTCTGGATATAGATCGCCAAAGGGGGCGGATCGGCGGATACAGCCCTTCCGCTGACCGGAGGCGGACCGTTGGGCTTCGCCCAACATCGCGCGCGCGGGCCGGCTGCAATGGCAGGAGAGGGACC
>Ga0099364_10007878_pt1 | contig 15096 bp, 20 predicted proteins | sample TergutTh196P3_FD_73070 | JGI IMG/M metagenome (GOLD analysis project Ga0099364, IMG submission 73070) | Microcerotermes parvus P3 segment gut microbial communities from Pointe-Noire, Republic of the Congo - Th196 P3 | ecosystem: Host-associated > Arthropoda: Insects > Digestive system > Gut ... | reverse complement strand
TACAACACCAAAGGTCCGAAAGACATCATTCTCCATGAAAAATGCGGCTACCTGGTGAAAACTGCCCAAGAGATGGCATCCAAAGCAATCGGCTACATGCAGTCCGGTTTACAGGATTCATTTTGTACGGCTGCTATCGGGCGAGCAAAATGCTATGACGCCGAAATTATCGTTAACGGGCTGCTGGATGCGGTAGGGATTGGGGAAGACGTTTTGCAGCAGGGAGAAGCCGATTTGTAGCAGGGGGAAAAAGAGAAAATGGGAAAAGGTTATGATGGGTTGTGTTAGCGGGATGAACTATGAGTGAGGCCGATATGTGGTGGAAATACGGGGTCGTCTATCATATTTTGCCGCAAAGTTTTAAAGATACCAATGAGGATGGTATTGGAGATCTGGAAGGGATCATTCAAAAGTTGGATTATCTATCCGATCTGGGTATCGACGCTATATGGCTATCACCTGTATATCAGTCGCCTATGATTGATGCCGGATATGATATATCCGATTATCAATCCATTAATCCGTTATATGGCGACATGAACGATTTCAGGCGTTTATTGGACAGGGCGCACCGGAAGAACATACGGGTGATAATGGATTTGGTGCTGAACCATACCTCGGACCGCCATCCCTGGTTCATCGAATCGCGCGCCTCTAAGGACAATCCCAAACGCGACTGGTATATCTGGCAACCTCCGGCCAATAAAAGGAAAAGCCCGAACAACTGGAAGACCAACTTCGGCCGGGCGGCTTGGACTCTCGACCCTCTAACCCAAGAACGCTATTATCATTCATTTTTTAAGGAACAGCCCGATCTGAACTGGCGAAATGCGGAGGTGAAAGAAAAAATGTTCGAGATGATACGTTTTTGGCTCGAAATGGGCATCGACGGTTTTCGTTTAGATGTGATCAATTTGCTCTTTAAGCACAAAAAACTGAAAAACAATCCGGTCAACTACATTTTTTCGAACAGAAAAGTGTACAACAGAAACCGGCCGGCGGTATATGCTTTCTTGAAAGAGTTCAGGCTTCTTATGAATCGGTATCCCGGCAAAGTCAGCATTGGCGAGATATACGCGCCTCCTCCGGGCGATACGCGATTAGTAGCCGGTTTTCTGGGCGACGGGAAAGATATGTTGCATCTGGCTTTTGATTTTTCGTTGATTTTTTCCCGTTGGAGCGCTTCGTCCTATTATAAAATCATCCGACGATATTACAAATCCCTGCCGCCTGACGGATGGCCCTGTTTTGTTATCTCCAACCATGATTTGGGACGATGCGTTAGACGGTTGATGTTCAGTTTTCATAAATATGAGAAGGCTAAAATAATTGCCGTATTGATGCTTACGCTGAAAGGTGTGCCGTTTATTTATTACGGCGATGAGACAGGCATGGAAAATGTCCATATTTCCAGGGAGCAGATACAGGACGCCTACGGCAAAATGTTTTATCCCTTTTTTAAAGGCCGCGACCGAAGCCGCACACCGATGCAGTGGGACAACGGGCCACATGCCGGCTTTAGCAACGTCCCGCCATGGTTGCCTGTACACCCTAATTATAAGACGGTTAATGTTGAAAGCGAGTTGGAGGATGCTCATTCGATACTAAATCTTTACCGTCATTTAATCAGGTTGAGGAAAGCATACCCGGCGCTTCAAGGCGGCGACATTCATTTTATCGACAAGGGGAAGAACGGTATCCTGTCCTATATCCGATCCGATAAAGAGATTAACATCCGGGTCATCCTGAATTTTACAAATCGAAAAAAATCAGTCAAAAATCCCTTTTTGCCGGGAGAACAGTTGCTCGCTGCATCTCCTGACTTTATTTTTGGAAAAAAAGACGGTCTGCTTGTCTTAAGACCATTTGAATGGATTATTACGATACATCCGCCTAAGTGAAACAATTATAGAAAAGAATAACAACATCGTCATCAAACAACGGGAAAACCCGAAACACCTCACAACAAAGGCTTGGGAACAATGGAGGTATCCTTGATTGCATAATCAAAAGAAATGATTGTACGTTCTGTCCCGCTATTCAAAGTTTCAAGAAAATGTTTTTGTATGAAAAATTTCTGATAATTAACAACTTGCGTCCTTTAATTAAAACTTACTTAATGATTTCTCAAAATAAAAGAAACATGCCACCCATACTTTTGCGCCAAAATTAATTCTCTAAATAATCATTTTAAACCATGAACATTTTAATTAAATGCAAGAAAAAGTTATTTTTGGTATGTTTTTGCTTGTTGTCTATTTCGTTCGCACAGGCGCAACAAAACGTACGGGGAGTAGTCAAAGACGTGCAGGGCGAACAAATCCCCGGAGCTACCATCCGGAAAGCCGATCTGAGCGGTTCCGTTGCAAGCGTCGGCGGCGAGAAGCTATCTGCCGTCAGGGCGACCAGTATCTCCCAGGCCATGCAGGGGGCGATGCCGGGCGTTCAGGCTACCCGCACCAACTCTCCCGCGTGAACTGATTGAACTATCTTTAATACAACAAGCAAGTCCCGGATTTGTATCAGTTGGATGATTGGAAAAAGTATTGTATCATAAATTATTATTATTAAAACATGAAAAAGTTCGTATCATTATTTTGGGCAGTATGTATAGCACTGCCGTTATTTGCACAGGAACGGGGTAAGATTGACATTCCCGACCTGAAAGGTTATGTGACGCTGAAATGCGATTTTCATATCCATACGATTTTTTCCGACGGCACGGTGTGGCCTGCCGTTCGGATTGATGAAGCTCTCCGTGAAGGCCTCGACGCCATCTTCCTTACCGAGCATCTTGAAGGTCGCTGGTATTTGCAGGAGATAGAACGCCTGTCCAATCTGTCGTTCAAAGATTTATCGCATCATATTTCGTATGACATAGCCCAACCTTATGCCAAAGAACGGAACCTGATGCTTATCAGAGGCAGCGAGATTACACGCGCCATGTCGCCCGGTCACCACAATGCCATTTTTCTCTCTAATTCGAATGACCTCAACACACCCGAATGGATAGATGCCTTCAGCGCCGCCAAGAAGCAAAATGCGTTCATTTTCTGGAATCATCCCGGCTGGGTTGCACAACAGCCCGATACTACCCGATGGTGGCCGGAACATTCCCAAATGCTCGAAAGGGGTTTTATGCACGGCATCGAAGTAGCCAACGGCATTGATTATTATACCGAAGCATACCGTTGGTGTTTAGAAAAAAACTGACGATGATCGGTAATTCCGATGTTCATGCACCCATGCAAGCCTTTGTGCCCGGACAACATCTTACGATGACGCTACATTCGGGTCGGAAGCCAATTCGGTCAATAATCAGTTGAATACGGATATTTGGCAGTTACAGGACAATTTCATTATCAACTTGGGCAATCATCAGATTACGCTTGGAACACAAAGCGATTATCGCGCCTTCGTCAACGGCTTTGCGCAAAATTATCCGGTCGATTATGGTTTCGATCCGTTGATAACCGGCGTCGCCAATAATGCCGGTACAGGCAACCTCGATTACCGTCAAAAATATTCGATGACCGACGATTTCCCTTATGCCAAAGTAAATGTCTTTCAATAAAGCGGACGACCGGCGCCATTGCTCCCGTCTTTCACCTCATTGCCTGTTAATTGAATCCCGATATTATCATGGTAGATAGCGTTCAATTCCTTGGAATACAGTACTTCTATCGTTGCGATCCATCCATTTCCGAACTTATAATCGAGCGCAAGATCGCTTTTCCAAACGTTAGGGTACTTGAAATCAGGGTCGGTACCATTGACGTCGGCGCGGGTAGCAACGCCGGCTGCCGGTTTGTAGGTGTTAAAATCGCCTGTAAAGCCAAGGTTATATCTTTCGTCGCCGCTGACATAGATATCGCCGAATATGACGCCGTTATTGCCGGCCTGGTTGCTGATCCAAACATATGGAGGCGTACCGGCAAACAACCCCGTACCGCCGCGTACCTGCAACGCTTCGTTGTCTAACAGCTTGGCATTGAAACCTAACCGAGGAGAAAACAAAGGTTTCGCATTGGGAAATTTGGATACGTCGATCTTAATGCCGTCACGGTAGGTCTCTGCCGCCACATTCGGATTTTCGGGCAGCTTCGTCGTAAAGACAGGCAGGTCACGCGCAAGCCGGCGGTGATATTCAACCGGTCGCTTATCTTCCATCGGTCTTGTGCATAAAAACCTAATATAAGGGGTACGGGCAGTTGGTATAGCGACCTGCCCGGCAACAGAGGCGCGGCAAACAATGTGATACTCTTGCGCAATGCCAACAAAGGGTATACCTTTTTCGGGACGGCGCAAATCCAGAAATCTTTTCACGAAGGAACGCTGAAAGGGTTATATCTGAACGCGTCCTATACAACGGGCATGTCAAAGGGACTTACCGACGGCTCATCGTCGGTAGCCTTTTCATCGTGGCAATATCGCCCGGCGCTCGACCCCAACTCGCAGGAGTTAGGATATGGCGCAGGCGCTTTTGACGGTCGGCTGTTAGCCTCCGCTTTCTATACGGCTACATGGAGTAATATTTCTTCGACCAACATAGGCCTTATCTTTCAACGATATCGCTCTTTTCGCTATTCCTATTGTTATAATGGCGATGCGAATGGCGACGGTTCAACAGCTAACGACCTGATATATATTCCAAGAAATTTTAATGAAGTGAGAGACCATTTAGTAGAAAACGGTTTTAGCAGTCAGGAAGAAGCCTGGAAAGCAATGGATGCTTTCATCGCACAAGACCCTATCTGAGCAAACGTCGCGGCCGGTATGCCGAGCGCAACGGAGCGGTTGCACCGTGGGCCAATCAATTGGATTTTAGTATTTATCAAGATATTAACTGTTACCCCCAAAATAAACGCACCCATACATTACGGATTAGTTTCGATATAGTTAATTTCCTGAATCTGCTGAATAAGGATTGGGGCGTACAACAAACGACGGTGCTCGGTAATCAGCAATATCAATTCCTGACGGTCACCCAATCCCCGTCCGCAGCCAACAACAATACGTTGAAATACAGTATGCGCACGGATTTGCCGGAGACATTCAGAGACAACCCCGGCACCGTTTCCCGCTGGCAGGCTGTTTTTGGTATAAAATATATATTATAATTTCTTCATAGACAATCAAACATATTTGCCGCAAGGAAGTTGAGATAACTGTGCTTTGCGGCTTTTTTATAATTCGTTACGAAGGAATCTGTTTCCTGACTTCGTCATTGCGAGATTCCGATTAAAGATTCAAACAATTGTAAATGAAGTCGTTACTTGATTTCGTTAGTTACTTATTAGCTACCTTAGCTCTCCCTCGCTTCCTAGCGAGGGGGGTAATGGGTAGAAGTTTCCAACTTCGGCTTGGCTTTGCGCGTTAGAAACGCTATACTATATCCCCCTCGTTAGGAAACGAGGGGGAGCGGTGGGGAGCGGTGGGGCATGTAGAGACGGGGCGCGCCCCGTCTTTACGTCATTTACGCCTGTTTGATTCGATAATCGGATTCTTACAATGACGATACGGAATGTCACGATTGTTTTGACACTGGCAGGTTGTTTATTATACGTTTTACTTCTTGAAAGTAGTGATGGGTATATTGCGGTTTGTTGATGTCAGGGACAAAAACCATCTCTATTTCCCCCATGTTGTTCAACCATGCAAAGTAACTTTTTTGTTCGCCTTCGTAAACAGGAAGAAGCAATAAATCAGCCGGAATATTACGGTAATTATATTTTGCCAACTCATTGCGTAATTGTATTTGCGAACCTCTGTCATCCGGATAAGCCGGAAATAGCCATACATGCTCTATCCCGATCTCTTCCTGCAGCGCAAATAATTCAAACAAATAGTAATTAAGGCAACTACTGCAAGAATTGTTGGTATATCGAAAAAATAAGATGTTTTTTTCCTTATACGCATCTTTTCTTTGTTCGTAACTGCGGATTATTTCCGGCACACAATGGATTTGGGTCGTAAGGATTTCATTGTCTACAAACACTTTTTCGTATCGGGCGCCTTTTGAGCGGTTCAGTTGGATGACAACCCCTGCAACAAGCAAAACCAAGAGACAGAATGAAATGATCAACGCTTTATTTAAATTCATAATACAAAATTACGGGATTAGCGTCTTCCTCTAATTTAAACAATTTATCCAATTTGTCCAAATCGGAAACGATTTCATTATTCTTTATAGCACGCTGAAAATCATTAAAAAAACTTTCTTGAGTGTCCAATATTTCATAAGCCCCTTTTGAGTCAGAAAATCGGAATAATCCTAACCATTCTTGTTGATTATGGTTGTATATCAAATCATTAATAAAATGATCCGATAATCTCACTTCTTCTGTTTTTTTATTGAAAATCACAACAAACGATGAAATAATTCCGCATCGGAATATAATAAAATCCTCATTTTCAACATAACAATGTACATTGAATATTTTTGAACTATTCAGAACATTTAAAATATTAATCGGCAAACCATTTTTATCACGACAAAAATATTCTATATCTTTTTCAGTCGTCAAATATTTACTTTTCAACTTAATGTATGGAGTAATCTCTTCTCCTAATGATACAATGTAATCCATAAACATCTGATTGTATCTTGGCGGATTGTGTGCGCGCGACATAAAAAATTTACTGTATTTGCTAAAATGTGAATCATTCCACCCTTTATTATATTTTATGGGTAGTGATTGCGATAAGACATTCCCATCATTCTGATTGATTTCAAGCAGAAGATAATCGTCTACGTTTGCTTTCCAACTTATGGAATTTGAATATAGTCTGTCATTGAAAAACTGAATGAAATTAACATTATATTCATTCCCCTGTATAGTAATTGTATGTAAAAAAGTTCCGTCTAATTTATATTTGAATACACGTCTACCCTGATCGAGCAGAAAAATTATACGGTTTTCCGTATCAATTGTAAAATCTATAATTTTCACATATTCTCCAGGCCCTCCTCCTTTACTGCCTATTTTTCGAATGAACTTGCCTTCCAAATCAAAAACATACAAACTATTAGCTTTTTTTGAGTCAAGTATAAAAATGTTTTCTTCAAAAACCTGAAGCTCGTCAATACTTCCGATTAAGCAATCGTCATCGGTTTCAAGAATAATAGTTTGAACGCGCTTAAAATACAGAGAAAGTGGTATTGAAGACTCTTTTCTACCATCAAGATCAATTGTATAATAGTCTCCGTTAAGCGACAAGTCCTTTTGAAGCTGCTGAGTACATGAAATTGTAATAAGAAAAACAAGAAAAACAGTAAACAGAAAACAAAAATATTTTTTATCCATAATAAATGTGATTTATTAAATGTTTCGCACTTCTTTTAACTCTTTCACCAATAGCCAATCCATCCACCCCGTGGGGGTAAAATGTCGGTATTTGACGGTATTTGACGGGGCATATCATCGTTGATATAACACTATTATTGACTACGTAATTCCTTTCTTTTCATACCATAAGGTTTAAATTCCTTTTCCCCTTTTCCCCATTGAATCGAAAAGTCAATAGGAATGAAGGATTTACCGTCCCAATAGAACTTAATCAAAATCTTATCCCCCCACCAATATGCTTCTTTGTTCTACATGATCCCATTACACGCCCCAATTTCTACATCTTCTTAACCGATACTCCCCGCCGTAGAATCATTATTCAGCTAAACAAAAAACTTTTTCTCTACCATCTTCCATCCCTCCATTATTATAAATAATTACATCCCCTTCCCAACAATTAACTTCTGAACCATCTGCACATGAATAAGTAACCTTTATTCCGCCATTTATATATTCCTGTTCCTGTTCCGTTTTACATTTTTTAGATAACCATACACCCCCGCCAGGTTCTTCCCCTTGCGCCAAAGTCTCCGGACCTGCCAACGACATGTTGACGATAAAATCTGCGCCATTCAAGGCGATACTCAAATTTGCGGCCGCCAAACCTACGATTGCTACCGCTAAAATGCCTAATAAGGCCCTTTTCAATTGTTTTAAATTACTGTTTTTCATTGTTTTTTAATTTTTATTGTTTGTATTATTTTTAAAAACAGTTCAAAGTAATAGAAAAGTTTTGGACTGAAAAAATAAAAGCCGTACTTTTGTATGCAAAAAAACGAATAATTTATGCGAAATTATGAATAATATTACTTCAAACGTAAAGCGAATACGCGAAAAAAAGGGCTATCCGCAAGATTACATGGCTGTTGAGATGGGGATATCGCAGTCTAAATATTCAAGAATGGAAAGTGGCGAGTCTCCGCTTACTATTGACGATTTGCAACAAATAGCAGACCTGTTAAAGACGGATATCGCCGAATTTCTTGATACTTCAAAAATAACTATTCAAAACCAAACGAACAATGAAGGGGCTTACAGTAACGGTTATGTTGAGAATTTGAACATTGAGAACAAAGAAACGAATAGACAACTCATTCAAGCAAAGGACGAAACTATTCAACAATTGAAGGATGAGAACGAACATCTGAAAAGTGAAATCGATTTTCTGCGCTCTATAATTAAAAAGGAAATGTCGACAAAAGAGCTATTTACATAATGAATTGATATCTTAGCTCCCCCTCGCTTCCTATCGAGGGGGGTAATGGAAAGAAGTTTCCAACTTCAGCGGGGCTTTGCGCGTTAGAAACGCTATACAATTCGCCCCTCGTTAGGAAACGAGGGGAAGCGGGGGCGGATATCGGGACATAATTTTGTATGTATTCAATATCTGCCTGTTTCCTGATTTCGTCATTGGCAGCTTGCGAAGTCCCCGTCATTACGAGCTTGCGAAGCAATCTATCTTTGTTTGTTAGACGTGGTTGCGCCATGTTTCTGCTTTTCCAACGACAGGGATGCCGTTGTTACTTTCCCCCATCAAACGATTTTTCTTCTTGCGTATAAACATGCCGCAAATATCGCCTTTTTTGCACGCGTCACCCAAAAAGGGTGACTTAATGCAAAAGCCTGCCACTGGTTGGAAGACGGTCTCAACATCGTAGAAATCAGCAAACTGATAGGGCATGAGAGCGTTGAAACCACTATGGCTTATCAACATATCACTACTGAACAGCAAAATAAAGGCTTTAATAAAGGCTTTAGAAACATTGGAAGATGAAGATGCAAGCACAATACAAAAGAAATGGAAACTTGAAGAAAACAAAGGTCTTTCAGCACTGTTTGGATTTACAAAACCATAACAGGACAAGAAGTATCAAATTATTATCACAACTTTTTAAAATTATTCATTTGAATATGTGTTTTTTATATAAAAAGTTGGGATAATAAAAAAGTTAATTGCGATTTATCACAACTTTTGAATAAATCGGTAGAAAAAAAGGGATCACCTATTTAGCGTGCCGTAGGGTACGCAATATACAAGGAAAGCATTGCGTACCTAACCCCAATGATGGAAGAATCTGGTTTCTACCGATATTAAATCCCGATGGGATTATTTTTGGAACGTAAAATTTTTAATATCATTAGTCCATTTTTGGCACCCCAGCCTCAGGGTTGCTTTGATCCAACCGTATCCCACTTTATTGTCGGATGTAGATTTCAGGAAGTTTCCTGCGATCGCGATTACTTTTTATTGCTTTCATCAAACTAACTTTACTCATCTGTCATTATTTCTTTATTTTTTAGCAAACATAACGAGATAGTTTGTAGTCAATGATCGTTTTGGTTTTCGTGACGTCACGAAAACCAAAATTCTCTTTGTTTTCGCGGGTTTTAGACGACATATTAACCGTTAATCGTCCTGCAAGTTATAGGAGTTTGTTCCATTAAATTGCTTAAATCATTGCGTTTCAGCTTCATCTACTAATTGTTGAATGGAGTTTTTTGCTGCCTGATTATTCATGATGCCTTCCCAATTAAAAATGCAAACTAATCTTGCGCGTTGGTCAGCCAAGGTGTTTTGCAAGGCTGATTTCCATATCGCTTCCCTTTCCGAAGCTGCGGTGTATTGTGCCTGTGAATCAGCGCTCATGTCTTGCATAAGCAACCATTCTACAGCGCCCCAATAGGGAGCGTCACTTTTGGCAAGTCCTCTTTTCACTGCCGGTTCTTGCATCGGGTCAGTGGCATGGGCGTAGAAGCTCCATCCCGGACAGGAATATTCGTTTAGTGCGGCATCATACAGTAGTTCGCCATCGCGCCATCCGGCTCCGTGAGTAAAGAGTCTCTCCCGTGGAATACCATATTGCGCAACTTCACGGCTAAGAAATTCGATAAATCTGCGTGCGGCTTCATACAAATCCCATTCGGTGATGTCGCCGCTCGTTCGTATGCCTGCCGTTTTAATCGTTGCATAACCAATTTGTTGCAGGCCGCGCGAAAGAACATCCTGTGTAACAATACCGGTTACAGGGTCTTCAGATTCAGGTTTATCCAACAGCTCATTACCATTGGGGTAATAATAGCCATTGACGCCCAGCGAGGTTTCGTGTCCTACCTTGACGCCTACAAAGATATGTTGCTTGTCTGCCGGAAGCGCCTGATACCATGCTGTAATGATGGGGACTAATAATTGCAGTTGCTCCCTGCAAGCGTCTAAATAACGGGGACTTGCTTTATTGACCGGAGGTAAAGTCCTGTCCTGCCGTCCCCAGTTGCGCCATGATAATTTGATGGCATAGTCGGACGACCAGTACGTCCATTCTACATTTTCACGATTATCTGGATGATAGCCCGGTTTCGACGGATCCCACCAGTTCCAGAGGTCAGGACGCGCATCCCTCCAATATTCAAAATCAAAATGAATAAGAACCGGGACAGACAGTTCTTCTGCTACGCGGAGGAAGTTTTTCAATGATGCGACCGTTTGTTCGGGCTGTGTTTGAAAGGGCGCAAAAATAAAGCTGATGCCTGTTTTTACCTTAGATTCACTCCTTTGGGTGAAACATTCGGTAATTTCTTCAAAAGCCGCCCTGTTGATGGTCTCTGGACGCGACTGATGCATCGTATACCCCGGTACACGGTTGAATAGGATATATTTTGTCTGGTCAGGCGGAGAGCCAACTTGGGCAAATAGCCCGGACGATAATAATACTGTAAACAGGATAAAATGTGTTTTCATACTTAATTATGAATTATGAATTATGAATTATGCGGGTATATGCGTTGATTATTATGATATTAATGTTATGGGGTATACTATGTCAGTGGGATGCTTTGAACCAACCATATCCCACTTTATTGTCGGATATTGTTTTCAGGTAGTTTCCTACGGTCGTGATTACTTTCACCTCAAGGGATTTTCGCACTTAATTGTCTGTTGTAGACTGACCTCTTTGTCATTTTTTCAGATAGTCAACGATAGTTCCGAAATGGGTATTTTTGCACAGTATTTTACCATCCTGAGACAACAATATATTATACGGAACACTATTGATAAAAAAATGTTGCTTCAAGTCAATCTCCTGTTTGTAATAGATATTGAGCCATGAAGAGTTCAATTCGGGGATTTTTGCTTTCCAGCTTTCTATGTCATCGTCTATTGAAATCATTATTACTTTCATTTTGTCTGTATATGGGGAAAACATTGACTCCATTGTGGGCAAGATGGCAAGACAGGGACCGCACCAAGTTGCCCAAAAATCTAAAAGTACAAATTTGCCTTTATAATCGGAAATTTTTCCTGCAGAACCATAGCAATCCGTAAAATTAAAATCCACAGACTGCCCTATTGTAATGTATTCTATTTGGTTGAAATAATTTTGAATACTCAAGTCGTAATAGTTATTTTTTTCATTTTCAGGCATCAAGGCATAAAGTTCTTTTATTTTTTCGGGAAGCTCTCTGGTGCCGAGTAATCTGGTTAGTTTGCTTACAATTATTGATAAACCTTCTCTTTTATCGGGTTTTCCGTATTCCTCAATCAGCAAGTCAATATGTGAATATACAAAACTGTCTTTCCGTTTCCGAATTTCATTTATTTCTTCTGGTTTACCTCTTGCTTCCGCTTCCAATGTGCTAAATTGCATATAGGTTTCAATGAATAACTCTTCAATTTCTTCAAAATATTTAGTGATATGTTCGACAGCCTTCGATTTTCTGTAATTCACACTGCTCTCATCCCAGTTTTCATTATTAATCTCAATGCTAATCTTGTCATTAACGAGGAGAAATTGGAATGTTTTATCTTCGACTGTTATTGCGGCTCGGAGAATTCCTGCGATTTGCTCCCTGAAAGTAAAGGAGCCGTTTTCAATAATTGTTGAGTCAGAAATTTCAGGATTTTCAGTTCGCAAGAAGACTTTACTGCCGTCCAAATCTTTCGTATTGATTTTTCCATTTATTACATAGCCATCTGAATGACAACTTATGAATACAATTCCGCAAATAAATGCTGAAATAAACATTAAAACTACTCTTTTCATTTTCTTTTATTGTTTGATTATTAATTAATATTTTCAATTCATGGCTACTAACGGTTATTTAAATCGTATTTTCATAAATCAATTTCGCCCATTCGTGCATTGGGGCATATTGTTTGATGAGTTTTCCTTCGTTTGCCCTGAATAACAATTCCGTTAGCCCATTTTCAATCGAGTTGTCATAAACATACAGTCTATCAACAATTTTGGATAACAAAATGCAATTTGCTATTGATTTGTAATAACGACTGATAATTTTTTGAATTGGCACATCATGTCCGCCGTGCATTACTCGTTGCGCTATACGCAAGGCGTTTATTTGCGGATTGTCTGTCCCTATAAAAAACAGACGAATAAAATAGCTCTGCTGTTTAGCCCGTTGAATGAAATCAATTTTGTCAGGAGCAGACAAAACGGTTTCAAAAATCAAACTGCCACGATTCATCAAACAATGTTCTCTCTGTTTTTCAGCAAATTGAGCGGCTTTCAAAACCATTTCCGGCGAATTCCAATCGCCATATTTATCTCGTGCAATAAAATCGGGATTTATATATTCACAGTCTTCCACCCATTCATGTTTCAGAATTTGGCTTGTAACGGTTGTTTTTCCTGCCCCATTGGGTCCCGCAATTATGAGAAGTTTCGGACGTTCCATTATCTACAAGTTTGGAAATATTTTTTTGATATTTTCGTATTCTCGCTGAATATTTGCCGCTATTACAGACTGTAAATTTGAATTTTTTTCCTGAACTTCCTCCCTCACTTCTTGCATAAGGAGCAAGAGTTGTTCATCCTTTGGTTCATTATCACTCGTGAACCTGTAGTACATATTTGTTTTGTTTGCCATAAATCTATTTGTTTTATTTTAAAATACAAAAATACTAATTTTATAATCAACTATCAACTTATTTGTTAAGTTTCTTTATTTCTTTATATTATGCTGTTTTCGTCAAGCACAACGATAATATCCGTTATTTTTGAATCTCCTTTGTTCAAAAAGTCTTTGTAATGAGAATGAGGAAACAACCCTTTTGTATCCATTTTTGACAAAGCATCAAGCGTGTCAACAAAAAAAGAGGTTATTTTTTTAAGTTCCTCTATGTTACAACGAATAGTTACTTCATTTGTTAAGTTGAACTTTCCTTGCTTTGTTATTTTATTGATATAAAGTTTCATTGCTAAATGACTTTTCTCTAATTTTCGGTTTCATATCCTCTCCTATGTGTATAAAATATTTTTCAAAATCTTCCTGTCCTGATTCACTTCCCATAAAATAATTCTCAATAAATTGAAAACCATCAGTTTGTGCACCCTTAAACTTGACGCCTTCAACACAACAATTTCTCATTAAAGCATTTGTCAAGTTTGCCTGTCTGAAATCTGTTGTCTTCACATTACACCCAATAAATTTAGAGTCAGTTAATTTACTGTTTCTAAAATCAAGAGCAAAAAAACAACCTTCAAACTCAACACCCGAAAAGTCCTTATTTGAAAAACCTTCTAAATTTTCAAAATCAAGGTCAATGAACTTTCTCTGTCCTTTCTCGAAAGCCTCAAAAAATTCTAACTGTGTCATAAATTATATTTGTGTTTAATGTGTTTCAAATCTGACTTTTTAACGGTCAATAAATTTACTTTTTCTCGCAAATTTTCTATCATTTTCAAATATTCTATTTCGCTTGTCGTCTTCAAAAGTTTAATATACCTGTCTAATAATTCTAAGGAATCTGCCCTCCACCCCATTACTTCCCCAACAGGATTATAATTAGAACCCTTATTGCGATAATTTTCCAAATCAAACGAAAGTATTTCTTCAATGTTTAATTTGGGAAAATGCTCATAAGCATCTTTTACCGTACTAAACACTCCCTCTATTTTGTCTTAAATTATTGATACATATTTTATTTCAAGTCCGTTGAGTTCTTCTTTCACATCAACCTTTCGACACGCTTCCAAATTCAACTGCTCTAAATTGTGCAAATGCAGAATGGTCGGTTTGAGTTTTGTCAAGGCTGTGCAGGATTGCAAAAAAAGCGTTTTCAGGTTTGTGCAGTTCTCAATTCCTTCGATTGAGGTAAACTTGCCTCGAATGATGCGCAAATATTCTAAACTTGTTGTTTCCGACAAAAAAATGAGATTGTCGGTTTTTACTCTCTGTAACATAAGTATTGTCAATCGGTTAAGAGTTTCCCAACCTCTGATTTTTTTATTATAACCAATATTGATGTTTTCCAATAGTGGAAAACAAGACAAATCTAATTCAAATTCATTGTCAACGCCCCAACGCATTTTCTTTAATTTTGTCAAATGATAAAGTCCGGTAATGTCTGATTTCTTGGCAAGAAAAACTATCCAATGGAAGTTTTCGATAAAATCCCGACCTTTCAGAAAGTCAAAATTGACAACTTGCTTTTCATTGCTTTCCGAGCGAACAAGAACATTTTGAATGCTATGCTCCTGGGCATAATCAATGCCTTCTTCGAGATAATCGAAGTCAATCGTTATTCCTTTGAAATGCGCAAATTCGCTGTAATCTACTTTATATTTTTCCATACTCACAAAATATTTTTATACGGAAAGTTTTTTCAACGCATTACACATCCTCGTGCCAAATTTGTCGTAAGTTCACTCCTTTTTCAAAGACTTCATCAGTGTCGTCCTCAAAATGAACTTCAACTTTAATATCGTCTTCATCGTCTGATTGCTGAACC
>Ga0099364_10007877_pt1 | contig 15098 bp, 13 predicted proteins | sample TergutTh196P3_FD_73070 | JGI IMG/M metagenome (GOLD analysis project Ga0099364, IMG submission 73070) | Microcerotermes parvus P3 segment gut microbial communities from Pointe-Noire, Republic of the Congo - Th196 P3 | ecosystem: Host-associated > Arthropoda: Insects > Digestive system > Gut ... | reverse complement strand
TCAGTTACCCAATAGAAAAAATCATTTTCGACAAAATTTGTTATATTAAATGTTTCAAAAATACTGCCATTCAAAATGTTAAGCATTTTGTCTTCTTCAATATAATCATCATTAGACGCAACCGAATAGGCAAGCATTTTAGAAAAAATACTCAAATATGAGTGTATCAAAAATGCGTCTTCCCGTTTCTCAAATTTACCGTAGGCAATACTTAAAAACTTGTGCCACTGCTCAAACGATACTTGAATTTCGCCGTATTTTTTGGCGTCGTTATACCAATGATTTAATTCCCGAAACGCTTCAATAAAAATATTGCTTTTAAAACCAAATGCCTGTTCGATGCTCTTTAGTGTTGCGCGTTGCTTGGTTTCGCGAAAAAGAAAACGGTCTAACCAAAAGTAAAAATCTTCGCTGTTGTCTTCAGTCAATGTAAAAGAAAAATCCGTTTCGTTGAGTATAAGTTCGTGTTCCTGCAACGTTTCGAGCCTGTCAATGCAGGAAATGTCGGGTACAAGTATTTTCCAGTTGATAAAATCGGAAGCGATAAGCGTAAAATCAAACCCTGCACCCGAGCGCATTTTGCCCAGCATATAACCAGCCAACTGCTCTTTAGCATGAACGTATGTAGCCCGTAAATCGTTCTCAAATTCGATGATTATGTTGTTATAAAGCGTGTCGGCTCTGCCTTTGTGAAGTTTATCCCTGCGCGGAATGTTCAAAACCGTTGCTTCAGCGCCAAGCGTAATTTTGTCGATAATATTCTGAACTTCAGCGTTACCGTGATAAAGACGGTTTAAAAGGTCTTTAAACGCCTCTTTTTTAGTCATTTCCATGTTCGCAGATTTGACTTTTTGGTAGAATTGCTTGATATGTTTGGTTTTTTCGCTCATGGGTCTTCTATTTATATATGTGTTAAATATTTACATACTTTTCCCGCCGCTTCAACGCAGCCCACGACTACACCCCGCCGTGTTCCGCAAAGTGCTGATACACGCCGCATTACCTCGTTTTGAGGGGGTATATTTCGGATACAAAACATGCGGCGAAGATACGGATTTTTTTACAATTTCCCAATATTTTCAATTTTCAACAATTTTATAGGAAAAAAAAGAGTTTTTGAGGGAGGTGAAATTTCCTAACCTTTCGCCACTCCACCCCCACGTCTTGTTTTGTACGAAAGCACATGTACCGTAACTCCTACGGCTATGGCAAACAGAACGCCTCTGACCCACCAAAGCGAGACCGCCAGAAATGCCGAAAGTAAAATTGTGGTCCATAGCATGGTTACGCTGATAATCTTGGTCTTCAATGAAATAGATTTATCTTCCTGAAAATCGCGGACAATAGCGCCAAAATATTTGTTGCTCATAACTTTACGGTACATTTTTTCTGAGCCTCGCATATACAGCCACGCCGTCAGAAGGTAGAACGGCACTGTTGGCAACAAGGGCAAAAAAATACCTAATGTTCCCAATACAAGCGAAATACTTCCTGATATTATGTATAGTATTTTTAGCACCCTTCCGGCAACTTTCATTTTTCCTGATTGGTTGCTGCCCTGTAGCCTTCCCAAAATGCGCTAACGTTCATTGTTACAATCTCTTCGCCTTTATTTTCAAATAATGCCGCTATTGCCTTTTCCAGTTCTTTTGTTTCTATATTGATGAAAGGGGCTGCTGCTCCGAGCATTACCATGTTTGACGCCTTTTTTGAAGCCAATGCCTCTGCGTCAATAAGTATGCAATTTTGCATTGCGTTCAATTGCTCTAAGATAGCCTGTGGGTCGGGATAGGCGTCCATATTGACAAAGGGATGTATGTTGGTTACCAATTTGCCGTCAGGCGACAGATAAGGGATGTAACGCAACGCTTCCAAAGGCTCTACCGAAAGCACAAGATCTGCCTTACCTAAGGGTATAAGGTCGGATGCAACAGGCTTGTCGCTCACCCTGACATGGGAATACACCGCTCCGCCGCGCTGGCTCATGCCGTGAACCTCAGCCTGCTTGATATTCAAATTGTTGTTGACCGCGGCAGTTCCTATTACTACTGCTATTGACAAAATACCTTGTCCGCCAACGCCTGCTATAACTATATCAGTTTTCATTTTTACTTTTTTTTTAATAGTGCGCTTGCAAGAAAAATACGCCGCCACAAAAGTACACCTTTTTTTTGAAAAAACAAAATCTACGTGGCAGTTATTTTTTCCAACGCCTTCTCGTTTATTATTTCTATTTTTTTTCCGCTCACGTTAATATATCTTTCTGCCTTAAATTCGGACAGCAGTCTGATTACCGATTCGGTTGCTGTGCCTACTATAGAGGCATATTCTTCGCGCGACAGCGAAATATCTATGTATCCGTTGTGGTCTACGCCGAACTTGCTTTTCAACATCAGCAATAACTCTGCTAACCGCTCTTTCAGCGATTTTTGGGCTATTTCGGTAATCATGAAATTTGATTCTTCTAATTCGCGACAGGCTATTTGCAGGAGGTCTAACGCAAAATCGCCATTAGTTTTTACCAATCTGTGCAGGCTCTCTTTGGGGATGTAGCATAAAAAACTGTCTACAAGCGCTATAGACGTATTGCAAGCCGGCTCGTCGCCCAACACAGAGCGAAACCCCAATAAACCAAAAGGTTTGTTGAGCCGAAGTATCGATTCCCTGCCTTCCACACCCTTTTTGCTCTGTTTCACAATGCCCGAAAGCGCTAAATAACAACCATCTATATAATTACCCTGCAAAAAAATTGTTTCGCCTTTCCGGTAAAACATTATTTGGCAATCCTCATCCAAAGTTGCTAACTCGCGCTCGTCCAAATGTCGCAATATGGATTCGTCCTTCCACGTTGAACGTGAAATCTTTACTTCTTTATCTGTCAAGAAAAAGTGCATCAATTCATTAAATTACTCTTCATTAATCACTATTTGAAGGCGCAAAGTTAGGAAAAAATTTTGAAAGATAAGAAAAAAAATTGTATTTCTTGTCATTTCTCTCAAAAAAAAACGTGAACTTAGCGAAGCAAAACCCAAAAATTTTCCTTTTTGTTTATATAAAATGCAAAGATAGCAAGAATAATTGTATTTTTGAAAATATTTAGCGCCAAATTGTCAATTTTCGTAAAATATGCTATAAAATACAGTGACAGAGCAATAATTAAGTATAGCGCCATCCGTTTCAGCGGGTACGGTATCGGGTAGTATCGGACGCCCAGACGCCATGTGATGTAAATCATTACTATGCAGCAGCATAGGTGCACCCATGCCGAAGCGTGATAGCCCCAGAGGGGTATCAACATCCAGTTGCCCGCAATGCTGATAGCCGCGCCAATAGACGCAATGAGCAATCCGAACTTGGTCTGGTTAGTGAGTTTGAACCAAATAGTCAGATTGAAATAAATGCCCATACACATGTATCCCAGCAACATAACAGGCACTAACGTCAGCCCTTCCCAATATTCCGGCTTTCTGATGAAATGTTTGATAATGTCGATGTAGAACGAAACGCCAAGAAATATGAACAGACAAAAAACGATAAAATACTTCATCACTTCGGCAATCGTTTCGCGTGAATCTTTTTCTTTTGCGTTGTTGAAAAAGAACGGCTCGGCGGCGTATCTGAACATTTGTATGAACAGTACCATCAGCGTTGCTATTTTGATATTTGCGCCGTAAATGCCCACTTGCTCTAATGCCGCGATGCCGTCGGGAAGGCGATGTTTCATAATTACGCGGTCAGTAGCCTCTATCGCATTGCCCGCCAACCCCGCTATCATCAGCGGTAACGAATAGGCTACAACCCTTTTCCATAGTCCGAAATCGAAACAAATCCTGTGTCTAAACATTTCGGGCAACAGAAACACAATAGTGGCAACCGAAGCAGTGAGATTGGCGATAAACACATATCCAACACCTATTTCAGGGTTGTAAATTTTTTGGATTAAGGCGTTGCCAGCGTATTTTGGGCAAAACCATAGAAAAAACAGGGTCAACAGTATGTTTATCAGAACATTAGCAATTTTGAAAAAAGCAAAACGCAACGGACGCTCATCTAACCTGAAACGCGCAAACGTGATAGCCGTAACAGCGTCTAATCCCAATATCCACGCAAACCAGCGCAGATATTCGGGGTTGTCGGTATAGTCAATTTTTGCGGCAAGCGCGCCTGCAAAGAACATCATCGACACAATAAACAGCGCCGAAGTAGTTATAAGACTGACAAATACCGTTCCGTAGACCTTGTTTTTATCTTCGCTTTGCGCAAAACGAAAAAAACCGGTTTCCATTCCGTAGGTAAGCAAAACCACTAAAAATGTCACGTAGGCATACAATTCAGTGATTACGCCGTATTTTGCAGTTTCAAAAACTCCCGTATGCAGCGGCACAAGCAGGTAATTCATGAAACGCGGCACAATGCTGCACAAACCATAAATAACCGTCTGACCGGCTAATTTTTTTATCGGATTTTTATTCAATAGGTTGTGAATTTCTTTTATCCATGCCCCATAGCAGTTTATTGCGCAGGGTAGTAAAAAATGGGGTCGATTTTACGGTTTTTATTTTAAAGTCAGCCCGTTTTATTTCTATCACCGAGCCGCTTTTACATTCTACCGAGCGCGAATCAAGCGACAGGGTAAATCTATCGTTCTTGTCGCGACACTCGGGCTTGAGCCTGAGCATCACATTGTCGGGAATTACTAACGGGCGCACGTTCAGATTGTGGGCTGCAATGGGCGAGATGATAAAGTTTTGCGATTCGGGGGCAACGATGGGTCCTCCGACGCTCAACGAGTAAGCCGTAGAGCCGGTAGGAGTAGCAACTATCACGCCGTCAGCCCAGTATGAGTTTAGAGGCTCGTTGTTGCACCACGTGTGAACGGTCATCAGTCCGGCTGTACTCTTGTGTATCACGGCATCGTTGAGCGCGCACGGAAAATCAAAAGCCGGCATGCCATTGACGGTGACATGCAGCAAGGTGCGCTCATCGTAGGTCAATTCGTTTTTTACGATTTTTTTTACATACATATCCATATCGTCCACGCTGATATTCGACAAGAAACCCAGACGACCGGTGTTAATGCCCATCACCGGAATATTCTTGTCGCGTATGATGTCTATTGACGAAAGAAAAGTACCATCGCCGCCTATGCTTACCATATAGCGCGTTTCGGGGTGAAGGTCTTCGTAGCCTTTGAAAAATAACTCTCTATATTCTTCCTGTTCAGGATACTTAAACTCACTTACTGGTCGGTGTATTTTCGCGTCACAATTTAAATTAAAAAAAGTTTGTGACAACTGTAATCCGACCATATTTGTTTCCCCGTCAAATTTTTTACTGTAAACTGCTACTATCAATTCTCAAAATATTCTTCTTTTACCTTGTTAATAAACAACATCAGCGACATCCAGTTTTCGTTTGAATGTGGGCTTTCGCTAAACAGCGCCGATGCTCCGCGCATTTGTGACTGATACTTTGTGATATGTTGCGGCGGTATATCCTTCACGAGTTCCTCAACGAAGCGTTGCTCCTGTCGGGTAGATGCTACATACACCATTCTGTCAAAGTCTGTCAGCCAGCCTTTTGCCGACTGTGGCGCAAAGAACTCTCCCGGACTGAAGGCTATGACCCCTGCTACCCGCCAGTTTTGGTTTGCCAGCTTCATGGCTAACGACGCCGAAAACGAACTGCCAAAGATGATATAACGGTTTCTGATAGATGTATTTTGTATATACTCCATCGCCGCGCGCACGTCTTTTTCGCTCTCTATAAGCGAGACGGGCAAACTGTTTCGTTGCGCCAAAATCGCTGTTTCGTTTTGCACATAATTTGTTTCCCTGCCGCTACGCAGGTCTACCGCCAAACAGTTGAAGCCTAACCTTTGCAGTCTGGGCGCAATCTCCCTGTACTCGCCGCGACTGCCGTTCTCCTGATGCAATAATATAATGTATGGCGCTCCGCGGTCGTGCAAATACAAATCCGCAGTGACCTCCAAACCATCAGACGCCGTAAATGTGACCCTGCGCTGAGCCGACAAGTCGGAAAATGCAGCAAACAGACAGAACAACAAGACGGCACACCCCGTCATTGCAGGCTCAACCCGCAATCTGCTGCTACTGCTACTACCCGTCATTGCGGGCTCGACCCGCAATCTACCGCTACTACCCGTCATTGCGGGCTCGACCCGCAATCGCATCATGTGCAGGGGATTGCGGGTCAAGCCCGCAATGACGCAGAGACGACTACGCAAATATGTGCACCATTTTACCACTACTCAGTTATTCAGTTATTCAGTCACTCAGTTATTCAGTCACTCAGTAACTTTTCCGCTAACACCACAATAACGTTGTCATTGACTTCTATCACTCCTCCGCTAATTTTGTATCGCAAAGTTTCGTCGGCTTCTGTAATAATTTTCAGTTCGCCGTCGGTCAATGCCGAAATTATAGGGGCGTGGTTGTTCAACACCTCAAAGGAGCCGCTGCTGCCGGGCGCTTTCACCAATTTTACCTCCCCCGAAAAAACTTTTTCGTTCGGGGTCAAAACTTCTAATTGCATATCTTTACATTTTTGATTTTTGATTTTTGATTTTTGATTTTCAAGGCAATCGAAAATCGAAAATCAAAAATTATCAATTATTTTGCTTCTGCAATTAATTTTTTACCTTTTTCTATGGCTTCTTCTATTGTTCCCACCGTATCGAAGGCTGCTTCGGGGTATTGGTCTACTTCGCCGTCCATAATCATGTTGAAGCCTTTTATGGCGTCCTGAATATCTACGAACACTCCCGGTCGTCCTGAGAACTGCTCTGCTACGTGCAGGGGTTGCGACAGGAAACGCTGAACGCGACGGGCGCGATGCACCACTGTTTTATCTTGCTCTGACAATTCGTCCATACCGAGTATGGCGATGATGTCCTGCAGTTCCATGTATCTCTGCAACAACTGCTTAACGCGCTGGGCAGTGTTGTAGTGTTCTGCGCCCACAATTTCGGGCGAGAGGATACGCGAGGAGGATTCTAACGGGTCTACAGCCGGATAAATACCGATACTTGCTATTTTGCGGCTTAATACCGTTGTAGCGTCAAGATGCACAAACGTTGTCGCCGGCGCCGGGTCGGTCAAGTCGTCGGCAGGCACATAGATGGCTTCTACAGAGGTTATTGAGCCGTTCTTGGTTGATGTAATCCTTTCCTGCATTTTTCCCATTTCGGTAGCCAGCGTGGGCTGATAACCTACCGCCGATGGCATACGCCCCAGCAGCGCGGATACTTCCGAGCCGGCTTGCGTGAAGCGGAAAATATTGTCTACAAAGAAGAGGATGTCGCGTCCTTTTCCGGTTCCGTCGCCGTCGCGGAAGGATTCGGCGATGGTCAGTCCCGACAAGGCAACGTTAGCGCGCGCGCCCGGAGGCTCGTTCATCTGCCCGAATATCAGCGTGGCTTGCGATTCGTCCAACGCTTTCTTGTCCACTTTCGTCAAATCCCAGTCGCCCGCGTCCATTGATTTTTTGAACTCGTCGCCGTATTTGATAACTCCCGATTCAATCATTTCGCGCAACAAGTCATTGCCTTCGCGTGTACGTTCGCCCACGCCGGCAAATACCGACATGCCGGAGTACTTTTTGGCAATATTGTTGATAAGCTCCATGATTATCACGGTTTTACCTACGCCTGCGCCGCCAAAGAGCCCTATTTTTCCACCTTTTGCGTAAGGCTCCAGCAGGTCTATTACTTTTATACCGGTAAAGAGCACCTCCGACTGTGTGGTAAGTTCTTCGAACTTAGGCGGTTCGCCGTGTATTCCGTATCCGTCTTTGGATACTTGCTCCATGCCGTCGATGGCGTCGCCAATGACGTTGAGCAGGCGTCCGCGTACGTTGTCGCCCTTAGGCATACGTATAGCGCTACCTAACGCTAATACTTCCATTCCGCGCTGCAACCCATCGGTAGAATCCATTGAGATTGTGCGCAACGTGTTCTCGCCAATATCCTGCTGCACTTCGAGGATAATGGAGTGACCATCAGTTCGTTTCAGTTCTAATGCGTCATGTATACGGGGCAACTCCCCGGATGACTTCTCAAAACTGACGTCTACAACAGGTCCTATGACCTGTACTATTTCGCCTTTAACTTGAGACATAATGGCTGGTTTTATATTATATTAATGTATACGAAAAAAAAACAAAAAGGTTTCCTATTTTTTTCCTTGATTTGCCACTGCGTGCATTTTTTTGGCAATTTCGTCGGGGTCGCCTAAGAATGCATCCTTAACTAACTTCATTGAAGCGTCAAATTCAAACACGTAGGGCACTGCTGTCGGGAGGTTCAGACTTATAATGTCTTCGTCCGAAATTCCCTTCAGATACTTTATTATTCCACGCAGGCTATTGCCGTGTGCGGCAACGATTATTTGGTCATACTGCTTCAGCGACGGGAATATGACCTCTTGCCAGTAGGGAACGATGCGGTCTACCGTGTGTATCAGGGCTTCCGTCAAGGGGATTTCCGCATCGGCTATTTCGTTGTAGCGAATATCCTGACGGGGACTGCGCGGGTCGTCCATCGGCAGTGCGTCGGGCGCGATGTCGTAACTGCGGCGCCAAACTAATACTTGCTGTTCGCCATACTTTTCGGCTGTTTCAGACTTGTTCAGCCCCTGCAACATGCCGTAGTGCTTTTCGTTGAGTTTCCACGATTTCTCTACCGGTATCCAATCCAGGTCCATCACGTCCAAGACCTGATTTAGTGTTTTGACGGCTCGCTTGAGATACGAGGTAAACGCCTTTTGGAAAACAAATCCGTTCTCCTTTAAAATTTTTCCCGCAAGGACGGCTTCTTCCACGCCAGCGGGCGACAAATCTACATCTGTCCATCCGGTAAACCGGTTTTCCTTATTCCAGGTACTCTCTCCATGACGGAGCAAAACTACTTTCTTCATACAAAAAATTATCAATAAAAATAAAGCCTCAAAAGTACAAAAAAATTTAATACAAAGGTACAAAAAAAAATTTTTTTACAAAAAAAAGGTTTCAAATTTTTTTTTTTCGCAAAAAATGTTTTACTTTGCACTACAATATTTTTGTAACTTATGTACTTATTTGCAGACAGCGGTTCTACAAAAGCAAGATGGTGTTTGGTAAATGGCGAAGAACGTGTTGATAGCTGCGTAACCGGAGGCATGAACCCATTCTTTTTGTGTTTGGATGAGATGATATGCCTGTTGGAAGCTGAATTTACGCTTCCGCGAACGGGTATCGCCGGTATATGCTTCTACGGCGCCGGTTGTGCATCGCCCGACAAGAGCATGACAGTAATGGAAGCTCTGTTTCGATTTTTCGGGACGTCAAACATACAGGTAGACAGCGACATGTTATTAGCGGCGCGTTCCCTTTGCGGAAACAAGCCGGGGATTGCCTGTATACTTGGAACAGGCTCTAACTCGTGCTATTACGATGGCAAAAATATCGTCGAAAATGTTTCTCCGCTTGGCTATGTGCTTGGCGACGAAGGCAGCGGCAACGCGTTGGGTAGAAAACTGCTTTCGGACGTACTCAAAAATCAATTGCCGCAAGATATTTGTGCGCATTTTTTTGATACTTACCGCATAACGGCAAGTGAAATATTAGACAATGTGTATAACAAGCCGTTCCCCAATCGCTATATTGCTCAATATGCCAAATTTGTTTCGACAAATATCGCTTACCCTGAAATGTATAAGTTGTCATGCGACTGCTTTCGCGATTTTTTTAGGCGAAACGTGATGCAATACAAACATGCAAAGTTGCTGCCGGTACATTTTACAGGCAGTGTAGCATTTCATTTCAGCGAAATAATAACAAAAATTGCCGGAGAAGAAGGATTAAAAATGGGGAAAATTTTGAGGGAACCGGAATTTGAGATAAGAATGAAGAATGAAGAATGAAAAATGAAGAGTTAAGAGTTAAGAATGAAGAGTTAAGAATGAAGCAAATAAATATTACTGAGTCTTCTTCGGTTTATGAAAATCTTTCAGAAATGTCTGTATCCGCCATTCTTTCGGGGATGAACGAAGAAGATGCAAAGGTTCCGGTAGCAGTTGGTAAAGCTATCTGGCAAATAGAAGCGCTTATAGAACGTATTATGGAACGTTTACCTTGTGGCGGGCGCGTTTTTTATCTTGGCGCCGGCACAAGCGGACGATTAGGTGTTCTTGACGCTTCGGAAATACCGCCTACATACGGCGTGCGCGACACGTTCATTGGACTTATTGCCGGAGGCGACACAGCCCTCAGACGTTCTATAGAACACGCCGAGGACGACCCCGAAAAAGCATGGGAAGAGTTGCAAAACTTCAACATCTGCGAAAAGGATACCGTAATAGGCATTGCTGCATCGGGAACTACTCCCTACGTAACCGGCGCAGTCGAAAAAGCCCGCGAAAACGGTCTGCTGACAGGATGCGTTACCTGCAATCCGGACTCGCCGCTTGCTAAAATAGCTGAATATCCGATTGAAGTAGTAGTTGGACCAGAATTTGTGACCGGAAGCACGCGAATGAAATCGGGAACCGCTCAAAAATTAGTTCTAAACATGATTTCAACTACCCTGATGGTAAAAATGGGACGCGTGAAGGGCAACAAGATGGTAAACATGCAGTTAGTAAACAAAAAACTGATAGAGCGCGGAGTTCGTATGATTATGGACGAACTCGACGCAGATGAAGATAAAGCCCGTGAACTATTGTCACAGCACGGGTCAGTAAAAAATGCTCTAAGTTTTTCAATCTAACGGCTAAGAAATCTTTCAGCGTCTATTGCTGCCATACACCCGCTTGCGGCAGCTGTAACGGCTTGACGATATACGGGGTCTTGCACGTCGCCACAAACAAACACACCGTCAATGGCAGTTTTGGATGTGCCCGCAATAGTCTTTATGTAGCCGTTGGCATCGGTTTCTAACCATTTGCTAAACAGTTCGGAATTAGGATGATGTCCCACAGCAAGAAAAAAACCGTCTACAGCTATTTCTTTTTCACCGTTTTTAGTAGTAAGCATCACTCCTGTAACTGTCTGGTCGCCTAATACTTCCTTTGTTTGGCTTTCCCACATTATTTCGATGTTAGGCGCGTTGAATACTCTGTTCTGCATAGCTTTTGAGGCGCGGAGCTCATTTCTACGGACAATCATATATACCTTACGGCACATACCGGCAAGATAGAGCGCCTCTTCGCAGGCTGTATCTCCGCCGCCCACCACTGCTACGTCCTTTCCCCGATAAAAAAATCCGTCGCAGGTTGCGCAAGCCGACACTCCGCCCCCTTTTAGCCTCTCCTCTGAGGGCAAACCAAGATATTTAGCGCTGGCGCCGGTAGCGATGATGAGCGTTTGGGCTTCTATATTGTGAGCATTATCGACGGTTACTAAAAACGGACGCGCACTCAGGTCGGCGTGTGTCACCGCGCCAAAGCGAACATCGGCGCCAAAACGTTCAGCCTGCCTTTGAAGGTCGTCCATTAGAGTCTGACCGGTGACCCCCTCAGGATAACCCGGAAAATTATCAACCTCGGAGGTTGTGGTAAGCTGCCCGCCCGGCTGCATGCCGGAGTAGACAACCGGAGAAAGATTGGCGCGGGAAGCATAAATAGCAGCGGTATATCCCGCAGGACCCGAACCAATTATCAAACATTTTATATTTTCTGATACAGACATTATTAATATAGTATAATTAGATAAATATTATCAAACCTGTAAAATTGAACGTAAAATTTTTTAAAATATTGTGTTGAATTATTCAGTGCAGAGTTATCACAAGTTGATTATTTTTCGCGCCTTAAAACAGAACTTAAAAATTTTTTCCTTACACGTGTTATCAATTCTTTTATTTCTTCGAAACATTTTAGTGCGTATAGCATTAACGGATAGGATACTAACAGAGCTGTCTTCACACACAGTCGCCACCCAAGCTCCCAATCGCGTATCAGAAATGCAGCAAAACAAATCAATGCTCCCAAGCCTATTGCTATGAATATTTTTCTGTATTCGTAGGTTACGGGATAGTAGCGTTGGGCGAAGAAAAGCATGGTTGCGAAAAAAATAATCTGCGTTGCCAATGTGGATATCCCTGCCCCAATTGCCCCTATATGATAAATGAGCAGAATATTTAGACCGATGTTGAGAAGAGCAACAAAAATGATGACAGATGCAATAACATTAGTGCGTTTTACGATTTGAAGGCTATATGCAACTGTTTCCCGCATCATTCCGAAGACGACGCTAAATGCTACGAAAGGAATCACGAAATATGCGTTCCAGTATTCAGGCTTGTCAATGGTGAGAACTTTTACAACTTCTTGACCAAATATAGAAACAGCAATAGCAAAAAATAATAATCCGAAAGTAAAATAAGTTAACACTTTAGACAAAAAATGTTTTATTTCGGGTTGATTGACCATTTTAAAGACCATAGGCGTAAGCGCTAACTGTACTGACATGACAATAAATATTCTGAGCGTGTTTGCCAACTTGTAACCTAACGAGTAAACCCCAACACTTTCCAGACCTGATATAAAATTGAGAGCATAACGGTCGGTTATCACAAAAAGTATACTGAACGAAGCTGAAAAAACTAATGGCAGCCCGTATTTCAACATTTTTTTTAGCAAGAGTGTTTCAAATTTCCACCAAATATTTTTTATTGAAAAAGGCATAAATAGCGCCAGATATGTAAATGAGCCTATTATTTGCGCCTCGTATATTCCTTCAACTTTTCGATTAAAAAAAACGACAAACAGGATTGTAAGCATCAGTGTTACAGCAAACCGTATTACCATATTGCGGGTATACATTACGGGTTTTTGTTGCATTTTGCACAGTGTTGCAGGTATCTGCCCTATAAGTTCCAAGCCTGCCGAAGCTGTTACTAATCGTATCAGTCGCGTGTAGTCGCCCGAATCGAACAAAATATTAGAAAAAAATCGAGCCATTGGGTAAAAACCCAAAAATACGACGAGCGACAACAAAATAACAGTAACCAATGTGGTAAAATATATTGATTTTTGTTTGCCCTCCACTTCTTTTTCCTGATACCACCGCGTTAACGCCATATACAAATTAAGTCCGGCAATTGCGACTATCAACTGAAACGTTGCTTCCATCGTTCCCAGCATACCATACTCGGCTGCACTCAATTTTTCAAGATAAAATGGCAACAAAATAAATCCTGTTACCTTCACAGAAATATTTCCCAGAGCGTAGATACCAGCGTTTTTCAACAGAGGTTTAAGAAGTTGCAACATAAATTAATCGATAAAGTTTCTGAAAAAATATTCTACATTTACCATTTGTCTGAGCAAACGCGAATGGTCTTCGTGAGATTTGTCGTGTCTGAGCAGTATGGTTTCTACTCCTTTTCTGTTGAATATTCCCCTGTCTATGGTTCTGTTATCGAGCAAAAGCGTGTGCATATTGCTTCGCAAATCAGTTCTAAACCATTGTTCTAAAAGAATATAAGATTGCGACATGAGCTTGTCAGCAAGTTTTTCAAAAACGGGCATTGTTTTTGCCACAATAAGGCATTTGTCGCGCAGATGAAGCAAATCAATCAAGAAATCGGGCGCATTGACGGGCAAATGAGAGCCTTCGTATTTTATTTTTGCTAATTCAGGAAACATTTCTGCAAAAGCGAAACGATAAATATTTTTGTTCTTTTTGAAAACCATCGGGATACGGAACGCCAAGTCTACTAGCTCATTATCGTATGACGGCATGCGAACGTCAAAATAAAGGTTGTGAAAATGGTTGCCTGTCATAATAAACCTGCGACTTCGTTCCTTATGCATCATCATAAAATAGCAATGCAGCGGGTGAGGATACCGGTCTATATGCTGTTTGGGGCTTTGCTTCCAGTGGTCTTTGATGTGTTTTTGATAAAAACTTTTTTCGAACACAAGTTGCAAATATTCTTCGTTAATCTGATTATGGTGATTTGTTAATATTTCGTTAGCCCGCTCGCGGCTTGGATTTTTACGCAAATTAATAAAACTTTTGCGTTTCATGTTGCTACCAAATAATACATCGCACAACGTAGGCGTCAAAACTATTTCAGACGAGTTGCAGTATTCCAGGCTGGGTCTGTAAATAATAGAAGGGGGCAGCATCGCAAACATTCCATCGGAAAGATAGCTTAAAGAAGGCAGCGCTTCCCATATATCATCGGGCATGAGTTCGAAGGCTCGGTGGGGCAATCCGAGCGCTCGAGCCACCTGAGAGCCATAGAGCTGTTCTTCCGAACGCGACGAGCCTATTGTATAGGTATTGATTTGTTCGCCTGTCAGTTCGTGCGACAAGGCAGCAACAAATCTGGAATCTAAACCACCGCTTAACGGTACCAATAATTTAGCGCTATTTTTTCGTACTTGTCTAACTACTGCATTTTTCATGGCTATCTTAAGTTCTTCCTTTTGTTCGCGAAACTTTGATTCAGGCAGTTTATTCTCAGAATAGGAAGCCTCGTCAAAAGGATAGTCCCAGTACGAAACGATATTTATAGAGCCTTCCCTGAAAATTAATACCGAAGCGACGGGTAATTGTTCTGTGCCTTCGAACAGTGTTTTGTTTCCGAAGATATACCCGAAATGAAACATGTCTGAGAACGCGGCATAATTGATGTTTTTAGGTAAACCTGCCGCTAATAGCGCCTTTGTTTCAGGTCCGAAAAAAAGATTTCCGTCACTCAAAGCATAATACACGGGGCGACTTCCCCATCTATCAGAAACAAGGTAGGCTGTTTTGTGGCGCGTATCAAAAACACAGGCGGAATACTGTCCGTTTATTTTGGGAAGCAACGATATGCCTTCGGTTGCGAAACGCTCAATAAAAAGTTGCGCCTCGTTATCAATTAGCTCGTCGGGCAAATCATCTATTCCGAAAATTTCGCCAATCAATACGCCAACGTAACGCTTATCAGCAGAAAAGACAGGTTGCGATTGTACATTTACGCGTCCACAATGTACTCGCGCTAAACTTGCTCCCTGCAAATGAAGTTGTTCTGTTTTGTACGAAAAATGGTCAACCTTTTCGCACATCATCTGCAATAAAGCCCCATTGGCTTTATTTCCTATAAT
>Ga0099364_10007876_pt1 | contig 15100 bp, 12 predicted proteins | sample TergutTh196P3_FD_73070 | JGI IMG/M metagenome (GOLD analysis project Ga0099364, IMG submission 73070) | Microcerotermes parvus P3 segment gut microbial communities from Pointe-Noire, Republic of the Congo - Th196 P3 | ecosystem: Host-associated > Arthropoda: Insects > Digestive system > Gut ... | reverse complement strand
TGCTCCTGATCCTACGCCTGCGCCTGAAATACTCAAAACTGAATAACATTTTTTTCGATTGTCTTTGTAGATTGATATTTCTATCATTCTATCTATTTCTCGTATATATTTTTCCATCATGTCAAAGAACTTTTTCATTTTTTTCAAACCGCTAACGCATTTTGGGGTGCGTTTTTAATTTGAGGGCGCAAAGATACTGCTTTTTTTTAACTTGCAAACTTTTTTTGAAAAATTTTTGCACTTTTTTTTAAAAAATTTGACGGGAAATGTGTAAACTGCTATTAATATGATGTATATGATGATATTACCTCGCCCTTCCCATTTCTTCTTCAATTCCCGTGCTGCGATTTCGCACGCCGCGTATATGTTACGAGCCGAATTATCCGGCGAAGATGCGCATCTTCTATTAATCCGTTGATTGATGTTGGCGAACTTAATCCTTCCAATTTTTTCATACCTCGCGTTTGGAATTGTAAAAAATTTCATCTTATTTTGCGAAAATTTTCAACTTGTTGATCTTACATATAGTAGATGAAGAAACATGTAGTTATTTCTTGGGCGGTTTGTTTAGCTCTCGTGATCGCGAGCGGCTTATACGTTGATGGTAAGTACAGGGCGCAGGTAAGAGCACAAAAGGAGTTGATGGCGTTGTATGCAGCCAAAGTGAAAACAAAGGCTAATTTGCTGTCGGTTTGCGTGAGGGAATTGCCGCATATCGTGAAGCCGTTTATCGGCGAAATAGATCCGCAAAACGTAAATATCAGAAACGAACACGCTGAATGTATTTCGATGCTGGAGCGGTTTTATATTGAACATAATTATTTTATCAAAGAAATTTCGGTTTACAATATGTCGGGCGATGTTTTCAATATTTATCGCGAAAACGACAATTCTATTATGGACGTTTATAAGATGCGCACTGCAAGCGTGTTAATATCTAATTCCAGATTTGTTATAGCCGATGGATACGCGATTGTCGTTCCTGTGTTTAAAGATAATGTTTTGGCTGGAAATGTGGCTGTGTATATTGACATTATGTCGCTTTTGACGGAATTTTTCAATCCTTATATTGAAAATGACAATATTCGGGCAACCGTCATTTTGGGCGATGAAAATGTTTTAAACTTGCCGTTTGACAACGAATTGAATTTTCCGCACAACATAAACATTACGCAGAAAGTATGCGAACAAAAATCGGGCTACATCACAGGCAAACTATCAAATTCCGTAACAGATTACAGGGCTGTAATTTACTATGAAAACCTGATGAATCCGGATTATTGTATCGGCGTAGCATTCAGTTACAATATTTCGTCGCTAATAATACGGTCATTCATTATATTAGGTGTTTCTACGCTGATTTTTATTACGTTAACAATCGCGTTTTTGATAACAGTAAAACTTACAGTTGCCAAATACAATCAGTCGCTCGTAAAAAAAGAGCATGAAATCAACGTTTTACAGTCCATATACCGTAATTTGCCGACTGGAATAATCGTATGCAGGGATAATACCTTTATTTCGGGCAACAACAGTTTTTTTTCGCTGTTCGACGAGTATATGTCAGCCAAAGATACAGGCAAAAACAAAAATCAACTGACATTACCTGATTGTTTTCATAATGACGAACATGAATTGGAATTTAAAAATTGGGAAATCATAAAAATTAAAAGGAGAGGCAAAGAAATAAGTCTTGGCAGACGACAGATGCGTCTTGAAATCGAAAAAAACAGTTATGTTGTAGAAACGTTTTGGGAACTTACCGAGATGCACCAACAATTGAGTGATTGCATTCAATCGGCAGTCACAAAATCGGAATTATTAAGCCGCGTTGGAGGCGGGGTCAAAAAAACGCTAAACAACATCAGAAAAATTACCGCGCAACTTCCCGACAACGCAAACACCTCGCAAATCAATAAATTAACAACCGAATTATATACTATTGTAACAGACGTACAAAATTATGCCGATATTGAAGCGGGATATGTAGGACTTGAGGAAACGCCGTTCAATATTGTTGATGAAATCATAAGTATAAACGATAAACACCTTCCACAACTTCAGAATAAAGGCATAGAATTGGGTATCCACATTTCAAAATCGGCTATTCGCAATGTTGTTGGCGACCCGCTACATTTTCGTCAAATAGTAAACGAGTTGTTGAGCAACGCCATAAAATATACAGAAAAAGGCAATATCCGCATATCAATAGAAACCACTGATTTACAGGGCGGAAAAATAATGGTCAAATGTTCTGTTGATGATACGGGGCGAGGCATACCAACACAAAAACTAAAAAATATTTTTTCTATTGACCTTCGCGCAATAGAAGAAGGCGATAATATCTGTTTAGACGTCGTAATCATAAAAAAATTAGTGGATATTATGGGAGGAACGATGCGCGTAACAAGCCCGTCGCCAATTTCGACCGACCCATCGGCGCCGGGTACGCAATTCTCGTTTTCTTTCGTATGTATGTCAGACCAAATCTTTGAAAAAAAATTGGATTATTCTTCAATCGAATCGTATCAACAAATCAATGTGTTAATAATTACCGAAGAAAAATCTCATGTTCAATCTCTCTCTAATTATATAAATCACAATAAAATAAATTCAGATATTTATATTTACGACAAAGTTTCATCAGAACTTTTGGTCAATAAACTTATAATTGACAAATTTCGCTATCAGATAGTTGTAATTTCGGCTTCAACGAGCGAAATAAGTTTTCAAATTGCCGAAAAAATACATCAACAGGATTTAACCCAAAATTGCCTCTACATATTTATTGATGAAACCGAGCAAAAAGGCAATTACATTAAGGCTCGTTCTTTGAATATGGACTACTATTACGCTAAAAGCGAATATTTTAGCAGTGCGCTTCTTGTGATTTTGAGCGATCATTTTCCAAATTTGTCCGACAAAAATTCTTATGGTTGATACTCATTCTCACCTTTACGATGTTAAATTTGACGACGATTGCGATGCGGTTGTTGATCGTGCTGTAAAATGCGGCGTAGAGCGTATGTTGTTGCCTAATATTGACGTAGAAACAGTACAGCCAATGTTAGACGTATGTCGCCAATTTCCTGATAATTGCTTCCCAATGCTGGGGCTGCACCCAACCTCAATAGACAAAGATTTTGAGCAAAAATTGGAAATAATTGCCTCATATTTGGACAATACGAAAATAGTTGCCATAGGCGAAACAGGTATTGACCTGTATTGGGACAAACAGTACCTCGACCAACAGTTAGAAGCCTTTCGCATACATATTGGCTGGGCAAAAAAATATGGACTGCCGCTATCTATCCATTGCCGCAAATCGTATAACGAGATTGTCAGAATAATCAAAAAGGAACAGGACGGCACGTTGAGCGGCGTTTTCCACTGTTTTCCCGGAAATATGCGCCAAGCCCAAGAAGTAATAAATCTCGGTTTTATGATAGGCATCGGGGGCGTAGTTACCTACAAAAATGCTGAAATGGCAACAGTTGTACAGCACACGGGCATCGAACATATTCTTACCGAAACCGACGCTCCGTATCTGCCGCCAATACCTTTTCGCGGAAAACGAAACGAAAGCGCATACATTTGTAATATAGTACAAAAAATTGCAGAACTAAAATCAATAACGATAAACGAGGTTGATAGAGTGACAACAGAAAACGCAGAGCGGATATTTAAACTCCAAACGCTTTCTTTATAACTTCTACATAATCAAGTTTTTCCCACGTAAAGAACTCAACCTTTTTAATGGTTTCGTTGCCATAACGTACTTCAACTTCTTTTGTATATGGCTCATTGCCAAAGTGTCCATACTTTACGGTATCTCTGAAAATAGGATTTTTCAGTCCCAGACGTTTTACAATACTGTATGGTCTCAAATCGAACATTTTTTCGATTTTTTCAGCTATTTCGTTATCTGTTTCCTTCACTTTCGATGTGCCGTATGTATTGACATACAAGCCTACCGGTTGCGCCACGCCGATAGCGTAAGCCACCTGCACTAAAATTTCATCGGCTATGCCGGCTGCCACTAAATTTTTGGCTATATGTCGCGTTGCATACGCTGCCGAGCGGTCTACTTTCGATGAATCTTTTCCCGAAAAGGCTCCGCCGCCGTGCGCGCCTTTGCCGCCGTAGGTATCAACGATTATTTTGCGTCCGGTAAGTCCTGTGTCGCCATGAGGACCGCCAATGACGAATTTGCCTGTGGGATTGACGTGCAAAATATAATTTTCATCAAAATATTTCCGTATCCTTTCGGGCAATTCATTGACTACGCGCGGAATAAGTATTTCCTGTACGTCTTTGCGGATAGATGCCAACATTTTCGTATCTTCATCAAAATCATCGTGCTGTGTGGACACCACAATAGTATGCACTCTTTTTGGAATACCACTATTTTCGTATTCAACCGTAACCTGCGATTTTGCGTCTGGGCGAAGATATTGCATTTGTTTGCCTTCTCTGCGAATGGCTGTCAATACTGTTAGCAACCTGCGCGACAGCATCAGCGCAAGCGGCATGTATTCGTCGGTATCGCGACAGGCATAGCCAAACATCATACCCTGATCGCCTGCGCCCTGATCTTCTTCGCGGGTACGCTCCACGCCTTGATTGATGTCGGGCGATTGTTCGTGAATAGCGGATATTACGCCGCAGGAATTACTTTCAAACATATACTCGCCCTTTGTGTAGCCGATGTCTCTGATTACTGCGCGGGCAACTTGCTGAACATCAACGTATCCGCGTGTTTTAACTTCGCCGCTAAGAACAGCCAATCCCGTAGTTACCAATGTTTCGCAGGCAACTTTTGATTCGGGGTCGCGTCGCAAAAACTCGTCAAGCAACGCATCTGAAATCTGGTCGGCAACCTTGTCGGGATGCCCTTCAGATACAAATTCTGATGTAAATAAGTAAGCCATAACAGTTATGTATTTTTAGAGCGGACTCGGAGGAACTCGAATCCCCAATCTCCTGATCCGTAGTCAGGTGCTCTATCCAATTAAGCTACGAGTCCATATTTTTTTGACGCTGCAAAGATAAATATATTTTTTTTAATATCTACAAATTATTAAAAAAAAAATCGTATGAATCATTTCAATCTTGCATCGAATAAACTTTTTCGCGAATAAAATCAGCCCAGCGGTTGTAATCCTTGTCGAAAGTTGCGTATGATACAGGCTCGCCGAACTTTAATTGCAAATGGCGACCTTTCTGCTTGAAAAATTCGTTTACTAAAAAAATCATTTCCAAATTGGCTTTTATTTTGAGTTTTTTCCTAAAATTTGCCAAATTGTAGAAAAAGTTCGAGTTTCGTCCTTCAAAAAAAACGGGAATCACATCGCGCTCGTACTGAATGGCTTTTTGTATAAAATTTTTGTTCCATTTCGGATCGGTTATTTGTCCGTTTATTTTGCGCGAACATAATCCTGCCGGAAAATACAGTACCTGTGCATCGCTCTGATATGTTTCTTCGATTTTTCGGGCATAGTCAGACGATTGGCGTCCATGTTTGTTTACAGGCACAAATACAGGCTCAAAGTTTTTTAGATTGAGCAATATATCGTTCACTATGAAGCGAATATCAGGAAAAACCGTTCCTATTGCGTCCATAAGCGTAAGACCGTCAAATCCGCCTAACGGGTGGTTAGAGGCAAAAATGTAACGCCCATTAACAGGAACATTTTCAATACCTTCCATAGAATAAGTCACTTTCATGTCTTCGAGAATGCTTCGCACAAAATCCAAGCCATAGCGGTCGCGGTAATCGTAGATAATACGGTTTACTTCGTCCTCGTGTATTAGCCTTTTCATAAAGGAAAACACAAATTCGGGCGTTATTTTGACCAATGCGGGATTCTTTTTTCGGAAAACTTCCTTGACGTCAATAAATTTTTCTGGAACGCTCATTTTAATGTTGTGTGTTAATTAAATAGATAGCCCGAAACCGATAAAAGTTCCGGGCTATTATCAAAAAATCTGAACAATATTTTACATCATTCCACCCATTCCTCCTCCCATACCGGGATTAGGCATTGCGGGTTTTTCCTCTTCTTTTTCGCAAAGTATGCACTCTGTTGTGAGGAGCATACCGGCTATTGAAGCGGCATTTTCGAGGGCTACGCGGGCAACCTTTGTGGGGTCAATTACGCCTACGGCATACAGATTTTCGTACACATCGGTACGGGCGTTGTATCCGTAATCGTCTTTTCCTTCGCGTACTTTCTGTACTACAACGGCTCCGTCGCAACCGGCGTTTTCAACGATTTGACGCAGCGGCTCTTCGAGAGCGCGACGAACGATAGCGATACCTGTTGTTTCGTCTTCGTTATCGCCTTTCATGCCGTTGAGCGCTTCAACTGCGCGAATGTAAGCCACGCCGCCGCCCGGAATGATACCTTCTTCTACGGCTGCACGAGTGGCGCTCAATGCATCGTTCACGCGGTCTTTCTTTTCCTTCATTTCAACTTCGGTAGCCGCTCCGATATACAGAACTGCAACGCCGCCAGCCAATTTGGCAAGACGCTCCTGAAGTTTTTCCCTATCATAGTCCGAAGTGGTATTTTCCATTTGAGACTTGATTTGAGATATACGTCCTTCGATTTGCGCTTTTTCGCCCGCTCCGTTTACAATAGTGGTATTATCCTTATTTATTGTAATTTTTTCGGCGCTGCCCAGCATATCGAGAGTAGCATTTTCCAACTTCAATCCTTTTTCTTCGGTTATTACCGTACCGCCTGTCAGTATAGCGATGTCTTCGAGCATATCCTTGCGACGGTCGCCAAAGCCGGGAGCCTTAACTGCGCAAATACGCAACGAGCCGCGCAACTTGTTCACTACCAATGTGGCGATTGCTTCGCTGTCCACGTCTTCAGAGATGATCAACAGCGGCTTGCCTGTTTGAAGCGAAGTCTCGAGAATAGGAAGGAATTCCTTCATAGTCGAGATTTTTTTGTCGTGTATCAACACCAACGGATTGTCGAGCGTACACTCCATTTTTTCAGCATCGGTCACGAAATAGGGCGAAATATATCCACGGTCGAACTGCATACCTTCCACTACATCAACGTAAGTGTCTGATACTTTGGCTTCTTCAACGGTGATAACGCCTTCTTTTTTGACTTTGTTCATCGCCTCGGCGATAAGTTTGCCGATTTCAACATCGTTGTTTGCCGATACTGACGCGACTTGCTCTACTTTTTGCATGTCGTCGCCTACTGATTTTGACTGTTCGTGCAGACTTTCTACAACTTTAATAACAGCCTTGTCAATCCCGCGTTTCAAATCCATCGGGTTTGCGCCTGCGGTAACGTTTTTCAACCCTACCGAAACTATTGACTGCGCCAATACGGTGGCAGTAGTTGTGCCATCGCCTGCATCGTCGTTGGTTTTGGAAGCAACTTCCTTAACCATTTGAGCGCCAAGATTTTCCATTCTGTTCGACAACTCAACTTCTTTCGCAACGGTGACGCCGTCCTTCGTAATTTGAGGAGCGCCAAATTTCTTGTCGAGAACTACGTTACGACCCTTGGGACCTAATGTCACCTTCACAGCATTTGCCAACTGATCAACGCCTTTTTTCAGTGCGTCGCGGGCTTCCATATTAAATTTAATTTCTTTTGCCATGTCTCTTTTTTTATCGTTTTATTTGGTTAAAAAAAAATTGTTAAATTACCGCAAATACGTCCGATTGTCTCATTATCAGGTAGTCCGTACCATCAACGCTCAATTCGGTGCCGGCATATTTTCCGTAAAGGACTACATCGCCAGCTTTCACTTGCATTTCTTCATCTTTGGTACCCGGACCTACAGCTACTATAGTACCTTTTTGAGGTTTTTCTTTTGCTGTGTCGGGAATAATCAACCCGCTTGCGGTTTTCGATTCAGCTTCCATCGGTTTTACAAGAACTCTGTCAGCCAAAGGTTTAATACTTACATTTGCCATATTATTTATTATTTAAATTAAGTTAAACATCTTTTTTTACTTTAACATTTCATTGTACATATTCCGTGCCAAACAATTTTTATGCCATTTTTTTATAAAAATATGACAAAATGGCAGAATGTTTGGCGTAAGTTACATCAATATCGCCTCTTCAAACGGTCATACTGTTCTTGCGTATCAAAAACTGAAAAATTCTACAACATTCTTTCTTTAATCAGACATTCAGCAATTTGCACAGCGTTGAGCGCGGCTCCTTTTCGTATTTGGTCGCCAACGCACCAAAAATGAATCCCGTTGGGCGTAGTCACGTCTTTTCGGATACGACCAACAAAAATAGGGTCTTTATTGGCAACGAACAATGGCATAGGATAGGCAAATTCTGCGGGATTATCCTGAACTTCCACGCCCGGCGCATTTTGAAGCGCTTTGCGAACATCGGCGACCTCTAAAGGCTTCTCTGTTTCAGCCCAAACAGCCTCTGAATGAGCGCGAAGAACAGGTACGCGAACAGTTGTTGCGCTAACCAAAATATCGGCATTCATTATTTTTCGCGTTTCATGGTGCATCTTCATCTCTTCCTTGGTATAGTCGTTATCGGTAAAAACGTCAATATGCGGAATAAGATTGTACGCCAACTGATATTTGAATTTTTCAATCGTAACAGGCTCGTTATTCATCACTTGCCGTATCTGTACTTTCAGTTCTTCCATTGCTGCTGCTCCGGCTCCGCTTGCCGACTGATAGGTAGCCACGCGAACGCGCTTGATTGGCGACAGGTCGTGTATCGGTTTCAGTGCAACCACCATAATAATGGTTGAACAGTTGGGGTTTGCGATAATACCCCGCGGACGATTTTTACAATCGGCGGCATTTACTTCGGGAACCACCAAAGGAACATCGTCGTCCATACGGAAAGCGCTGGAATTGTCTATCATCACAGCGCCGTAGCGGGTGATGGTTGAGGCGAACTCGCGAGAGGTACCCGCCCCTGCCGAAGTTAATGCAATATCAATATCTTTGAAGTCGTCGTTGTCTTTTATTTCTTTTACTACAATATCCTTATCCTTAAACTTGTAACTTCTGCCCGCACTACGCGAAGAACCAAACAAAACTAATTCATCTATCTGAATATCACGTGTTTCCAAAATATTCAAAAACTCCTGACCTACGGCGCCACTAACGCCAACTATTGCTAACTTCATTATTTGTATATTATTTTTATATGTATTTGATTTATACCTGTATATTAACTTCTTTATCTACTCGTCCAACAATCCTCTGCCTGTTTTATTGATTTTTCCTTTTTGTGTCAATTCTTCCAATATTTTATCAAGCAAACCGTTGATAAACAGCGAACTTTTAGGCGTTGAATAATATTTTGACAATTCTAAATACTCATCGAAAGTAACCTTAACGGGTATTGAAGGAAACTCAACTAATTCGTTGATTGCCATTTGCAAAACAATATTGTCAATATGCGCCACCCGTTCAATATCCCAATTATCAACATAACTGTCTATCAATATGTGATATTCGTCATAATTTTTAATGGAAGCGTTTAACAAAGTGAATGCAAACTCGCGGTCGTCATCTGATTTGTACAGAGGTAAAAGTTCTAACCTGTCGGGCTGCATTTCTTTAATGGTTTTTATAACCATACTGACTATAAATTCAATATCATCGTTCCAAAAAATACTCTGTTCTTCCAAAATATCGTAAAACATATCGTAGTCCTCTAATTCGGAGACGTAAAAATCAACAATTATCTGTCTGTCTTCTGCATATCCTGATTCAGGACTTTCCATATATTCTTTATAGTATGGCGAATCTACCATCTTGCTATACAGGTTCTTAATCAATTCAGGATATTTGACCCAACTTAATTTGCTGTTTTTCAAATATTTATTAAAAGCGGGATTATCTTCTAATTGCAATATCACTTCATTTCCGATAAATCGGGTATTGGGGTGCAGATCCTCGAAAGTGGGGAGTTTTTTGTTAAGCGCCAATTCGATACGCGATTCTGCAAAACGTTTGATGGGAATCATCAATAATAAAAGATAGTAATACAGATCGTATGCCTTTTGAATACTGAACAGTAAATCCTTTTCAGGTTTTACAATTCCTGTTCCTGCTGTATTGTAATGGGCATACAGTACCTGCAAAATTTTTATTCGAAGTAACCTTCTACTAATCATGTTTATCTTTAATGTTACTAAAAACGGCGCAAAGAAAAACAATTTTTATATAAAATAAAAATTTTTGCTATTTTTTTTTGCTGCGGGTGCGGGGTAAATCCATTTATTCAATTACCAACATCTCAAAATCAGTGATTTTGTCTATTGTAATGGTTATTTTTCCTTCCTGTACCCGCATTGGCGCGTTCTTATTTTGAACAGTCATATATGCCCTTCTGGGAGATAAGCCTTGCGCGTCCAATGTAACAGTGTAGGGACCAACCGAGATAAATTCGTCCATATAACCTGCTCTGTTTGAGCCTGTTAAATTTGACAAATGAAGAATCAGCCTGTTTCCCTGTCCGTAAAGTTTACAGTCAATATGTCCTGATCCTTCCAATTCAACGGGTATCGAGCCGTTAGCAGCCCATCTTACTGCGTTGGCGAGCAATATTCCATGGTCGGGCAGTAAACCTCTACCGTAGCAGCGGTCTATATCGGCTGCAAAGTAAACGGCGCGTCCGCCGCCCGAAAGCGTTCCAGCAAACACAGGATAAATGTTTGGCTCATCTTCACGAATCCAACTAAATTCGGGAGGAAAAATAGGAAACGCCGGAATATATGAAAATAACGGTTTTAGGGCGCCCGTTGAATTGACCACATGCATACCGCCGCCAAAAGGAAATATGGTTGTACCCTCAAAACCTTTCAAAATTTCATGTCGCTCATCGGGCAAACGAAAATAGGTATGAGTTGGAATATTTTCCCAACTAACGTTCCCGACTCCAAATTCGCCCCGTGTTTCTCCGGTAAGTTCAAGACCCAGCAGACGCCACAACTTGTCGTTTCCAGACGGCTGACCATCTGCGTCCAATGTTGCGCTTATTCCGGTTACTACAATATTCCCGCCGTTGTTTACAAAATTGCAAACTGCATCAATTTCTTGGTCAGTCATGGCGGCAAGATCAGGTAAAATTAATGTGTTTACACGCGACGAATATTTTTCTATATCCTGCACGTTTACAGGCAGAAAAGGTATGCGATAACGAGACAACGCCTGAGTAAAACCCTTCCAGGGAAGTCCAACTCTTTCTCTGGTCTGATTTTGTCCGTAAAAATCGGCATTATCTTGACTCCAAACTACTGCCACATTTGAAAGGTCTTTACGATTGTAGAGATATTGCTCATTGTTTTCATGCCATTGGAATATGGGTACAGGAGTTTCAAACTGGCGACTGTCGTTTTGACCGCCTCCAATGTGGTGCCACCAAGGAGAAATTCCGCCTGCAATTCCCGTAATCATCCAAAGACGTGTTTCTTCCGCAGGATTAGCCGACAATCGAAAAGTACGGACGCCGCGAACATAATTTGCCATACTTTCAGGTACTAACGTTTGTTCGCAAGTCGAAGCGAGACGCAAAAGTGTTCCATTGGTTACATTCTGTTCAAAACCGTGAGTATCGCGCCCTTGATGGTCATTAAAAATCATCAGCGAACGTGAAAGTATTGCCTTCAGGTCGGTAAAATGTCCCGATGCAGGGTCGGCGTTCACCATGCCAAACCAGAGACAATGCTCTCCGCCGGCTCTTTTTGTAACTTCGTTGAACAAATCCCAATTTTCCGTGCGACAGTCCCGTCCCCAGCGTACCCATTCGCGATAAACAGGGTCGTCGAACGACGCCCTTGTGGGAAGTTCCATTCCGCGTTCGGCTCTGAACTTGTCTACGCAATTAACACAATAACAGATAGAACCGCGTCCAAGACCGCGCCAGCTGTTGTCGGTAAATCCGGCAGGCTGGTAAAGTTCGATGATTTCTTCCAACACTTGCGGTATGAACACCTTATAATAATCGCTGTTTATACATGCTACGTAGCGCCCATTGACAATAAAAGGCTCGCCGTTTCTGTTTTTAGCAAACCAGTCAGGGTGCGCATCGTAAAATTCTTTGGTAGCCCTATTTATGTCCATGCGGGCAACAACAACAATTCCTTCCTCGCGAGCCATGTCGCTTACTTTTTTGAAAAAATCCATATCGCCCAAATGTTCTGCGCGATATTGCAGTTCAAATTTGCTTGGATAATATGCAACAATACCTCCTGCATTGATAATTACCCCCTGCGTTTTGGTGCGTCGCCACTGTTGACGCCAAAATTCCAAATCGGCTTTTACCGGATCGTCTTCGGTAAAATTGGTTTGCGCCCAACGATAAGTAGTTTGATACCATGGTAAATCTGTTCGGCGAACTTCAGCGGCTTGCTGTCCCGTTTGCGTGCCGCATGATAACAGGCAACAAGATATTATAACGCTGATAGAGAAAAATGTGAGTATCTTTTTCATACTGTTTTATTTTAATTATTAATTAAATTCGCTGTTTATGATGAATGAAATAATAAACTGCAAAAATACTTTTTTGATTTGTCTTTTTCAACTTTTTCAATTTTTTTTTAACAATTTCAAAAAAAATGTCGTTATTTGAAATTATAATATGTATCTTTACGGCGTTTTCTTTTTGAAAATTTATGGATAACATAGAAGACATATTTTGGTATGATGATGAGACGCTTAACTCGGTTGATCGTTACGAGGCGATGTTGAGAAATCAAACACGTTGTTTCTTTGACGTGCATGAGTTTGAGGATATTATAGATTATTATCTTGATTCCAGAAATTTCACCAAAGCCGCAATCGCCGCCGAACATGCTACCAGCATTTACCCTACGGCGTCGTCAATTAAGTTGCGCATGGCTGAAATCCTGATAGATACAAGCCAGCCTGCGAAGGCGTTGAATTATCTGAACAAAATTGGACATTTGGAATCGGACGAAATCGTTGTTGCACATTTATTGCGGGGGTCAGCGCTCAACATGATGGGAAAACCGCGGGAGGCGCAACGGCAATTTGAGAAAGCCGTGTCGCTGGCTGATGAAGACAAAGCCGCTGTGTTGTACAATATAGGAATATCGTTTGAAAGCATTAACCAGCACAGAGTTGCATTGAAATACTTCTTGAAAGTGCATCTGATGGAGCCGGGCAATTATTATGTGTACTACGACATTGCCTACTGTTACGAGCGATTGGAAGAGTTTGACAAAAGCATCGAATATTATCTGAAATTTTTGGACGAGGATCCATTTTCCGAACACGTATGGTACAACTTGGGCATCGTCTATAACAAAAAAGATGACAACGAAAAAGCGCTGGAAGCCTACGATTACGCTATTGCCATTGCCAACGACTATTCTTCGGCGTATTTCAACAAGGCAAACACGCTGTCGCTGTTAGACCGCAATTTGGACGCCATCAATACATATTTTGATTTTCTTGACATAGAACCCGAAAACGCCGCAGCGCACTGTTACATAGGCGAATGTTACGAACGCTTGGAAGTATATGACCTTGCAAAAATTCATTACATGAAATCGCTTATTTTAGACGACCAATTTGCCGATGCGTGGTTTGGTCTTGGCGTTATGAAATCGCAGGACAGCAACTACAAAGGCGCGATTAAGGACATTCTCAAGGCGTTGAATCTGTGCGAAGACAATCCGGAATATCTGTTTGCGCTGGCTTCGACATACAATAGTGCGGGAAAGCCCGAAAAATCAATAGATGTTTTCAAAAAATTGATACCAATGGTAAAAGACGATATTCAAATTTGGGACTGCTATGCGCAAGTATACGCCAAACAGGGTAATTTCGTTGAAGCCCGAAAAATCATCGCCGAAGCGTTAGAAAACAATCCCGATGCGGCGTTGCTGCATTATCGAATGGCTGCCTATTACCTGCTCAACAACGAGGAACAGCCCGGAATAACAACATTGGAAGAAACTCTGAAAAAATATCCCGAAGAATACGAATGTTTTTTCGATGTGTTTGAAACAGCCGAAGACGATGAAATAATTGCTATTGTGAACAAATATCGTAAACCGTAATGAACATAGATTTGCCATTTCTACCGGCGCGAACGGTCAAAACTCGCGAAACAGGCGTCACCATGATGATGGACAAGGGGTTGAGTATCCGCGAAGCCGAAGATTTTATCGAATCGTCGGGCGAATTTACCGACCTTGTCAAAATAGCCTTTGGAACAGGCGTGTTTGCGAAAAATATCGAAACCAAAATACGACTTTACAGGGAAGCAAATATTTGCGTCCACTTTGGAGGCACATTATTTGAAGCCTTTGTAGTGCGCGACCGTTTCAACGATTTCAGACATTTTATTGACAAATACGATATGAACGCCGTTGAAGTTTCGGACGGCTCGATGAACATTGCGCACGACAAGAAATTGGAATACATACGCGCCCTTTCGGGACAGGCGACCGTATTGTCGGAAGTTGGCTCTAAAATACAGGGAGTAGTAATAACGCCCGATACGTGGGTTAGCTGCATGAAAAGCGAACTTGAGGCGGGCGCATGGAAAGTTATAGCCGAGGCGCGCGAAAGCGGAACAATAGGAATTTACAAGGCTGACGGTTCGGCAGATAAGGAATTGATTGCGCTGTTGGACAAAGAAATAGGACGCGACAATATCCTTTGGGAAGCGCCAAACAAAAATCAGCAAGTATGGTTTATCAAACAGTTTGGGGCAAACGTCAATCTTGGCAACGTAGCAACCGGCGAGGTTGTTGCGTTGGAATCGTTGCGGCTGGGGCTGCGCGGCGATACGTTTTTTCAATTTTTGCCCGATGAACTGTGTAGTGTTCAAAATAATTATCACACTTCCACACAAAAAGTCGTAGAACCATAAAAAAAGGGGCGTTCCTTTACGGAATCGCCCATAAAAAAGCGCCCTTAGTAACCAATGATAAATTGATGTACCATTGCGAGATTTGACTGCGTCGAGCCCTTCGGGGTTCTCCCTTCGGTACCAATGACGTAAACGGACAAGAGCAAGATAATCAAGAGATTTCTCCCTTCGGTCGAAATGACTCTGTGCGGCTGTAAAAAAGGGGGAAGGAGTGCGGC
>Ga0099364_10007875_pt1 | contig 15101 bp, 12 predicted proteins | sample TergutTh196P3_FD_73070 | JGI IMG/M metagenome (GOLD analysis project Ga0099364, IMG submission 73070) | Microcerotermes parvus P3 segment gut microbial communities from Pointe-Noire, Republic of the Congo - Th196 P3 | ecosystem: Host-associated > Arthropoda: Insects > Digestive system > Gut ... | reverse complement strand
TGTTGACCCATCGGATATCGAGGACATAACGGAGCGTTTTCTGCCGCTGTTCAACGAACAAAAGGACTCAGATACGGTAAAGCGCGTGAAGCTCAAGGGCGGCAGTCCGTTTTTCGTAATTTCCATCATAGAGCACGAGTCGGAAGTGAACTTCCGCGCAAGCTTCAAAATGCTCCAATACATAGCGCTTGTGCTAAACGACTATGAGAAAGAAGCAAACAGCAAAAGCAGAAACATAAGCTTCACAAAGGACTTCAAGTACCCGCCTGTATTGCCGATAGTATTCTATGACGGCAGCGGTGAATGGACTGCGGAGACCAATTTCCTGCACAGGACGGAAATGAGCGGCATCTTTGAGAAATACATACCAAAGTTCGAGTATGAGCTTGTCAGCTTGGATGATTACAGCGTTGACGACTTGGTAGAGTTCGGGGACACGCTATCGCTGATAATGATAATCGACAAAATAAAGACACCCGATGAAATAAAGCTGCTGCGCGAGCTTCGCACGGAACACACCGAGTATGTCGAGCGCATATCGCTGAACATACCAGACAGTTTGAAAAAGCTGATATCAGACGTGATAACGGTGTTATTAACCAAGATAAACGTAGAGCGCGAGGAAATAGACGAGATAGTTGGGAAAATTGAAAAAAGGGGGATCAGCGAGATGTTCGCAATAGAAAACTACGATGTGCAGGAAACAAGACGCACAGCCCGGAATGAGGGCAAGATCGAAGGTAAGATCGAAGGTAAGATCGAAGGCAAGATCGAAGGTAAGATCGAAGGCAAGATCGAAGGTAAGATCGAAGCTGCGGTGGCACTGATAAAGAACCAAGGGATAACCGTGGATGGAGCGATGCACGTTTTGGAACTGTCGGAACAAGAGCAAACAAAAATCATTGAGGAACTGAAAAGGCTCAATGTACCGTATGTCTTGAGACAACTACAATAGCTAATATTACCCGCGATCAGCGGCGCATTTAATTATGTAACGATCCGGGAGAAATGCCTTTTGCAGCCGTTTAAGCGCATCGGGAAGATTTGTGCTACTGGGCAACGTGCTGGATGTGCGGGACACTGTAGATACATCAACGGGTGATGTCCACTTCGCAAAGCTTGTTCCGTTACAGCCTTGGTGCACAAAACCTCCGCAGTTTTGATATAATCCCCGGAAAAAAGGCGGGTTTCAATGAAAAAACGTACTTTTATTTTTGCATTTGCAATTATGGTTCTGTTATTGACTTTATTCGCTTGCACAGATGCGGACAGGCGGACGGCATCACACACGCCGCCTGCGGCGTCACTGACACCGGATAGCACGCACGCTGTCCTGCCTGCCGAGCCATCCGAACAGGCGCAGCAACCCGAAATCCCAACCGGGCAGCCGGATAGCACTCACACCCCCGACACGTCAGCCGCCATAAACGGCGAGGTCACTATATCATTCGATTACGAAAGAATATCCGGCCCTGCGAGCAACCAATACGCTGTATGGATTGAGGATATGGAGGGCAACCTAATAAAAACTCTTTATGCTTCCCAGTGGACAGCGCGGGGAGGGTACACAACGCGCCCTGACTCCATCGCATTGTGGGCGGAAAAATCAAACCTAGCATCGATGAGCGATTACGAAGTAGATGCCGTCAGCGGCGCGACACCTAGCGCCGGAACGCAGTCTTATATATGGGACTTAACTGACGCAAACGATAGCATAGTCTACCCCGGCGAGTACAGGATCTTTGTTGAGGGTACGCTGCGGTGGAAAAACTACGTCCTATTCTCCTGCGTCATTACGATAAGCGGCACGCCAATGACCGTCCAAGCCGATGCGGATTTTGTCTATGAAGCATCGGACAGGTATGATGCACTGACAAGCGGATCGCCTGAAAACGCAATGATTGGCGCGGTAACGGTAAGCTTTGTACCTGCCGCCGAAAGGAGCTCATCTTAAACCCGTCCGAGAACCATTCAATCTTAAAATCTCAGTAACTGCCGCGGACCACGCGCCGGGGACAGACCATCCTAAAATCGATAAAACTGCAAAATGCACAGGACAAGCCGCCTCATTTACTATTGGCGGAAAAAATGTTTCGGTATAACCTCATTACTCCGCTTCTCACGCCTGTTATTGCGCGGATTGCAGCTTCCCATGTTACACTGGATATTGGTGTGGTAGTACGTTCAAAAATATCACCGAAAATGTAGTGGTGAATGTCGCACAGGTGCTTAAGTATTGGTGTTCTCGCAGCTTCAAGTCGCGCCGCGCCGTTCGTAGACTTTGTGCATCATCCGGCTCAGAAAGTGTAACATTAGAATACTTGTGAACAGCAGCGGCAGATAATACAGGCTGTTTTGCGTGAATAAACTCTCAAGCCTGAACACCCCCCTAAAGACGGTGAAAAGGAGCGCAAAAGCGGCGCATATGAAGATCAGCATCGCAGCCAGCCTAGCTGTAAGCGGACGCGACACTTTGATGAGAAGCAAAAAACCGACCAGGCCTACAAGAAAAACGGTAATCGTGGCGCTATCAGAAGACGGTAGATGGAAGATGCCGGGAACAAGCTGGACTATTAAGGTATTGAACACTACGATGAATGCTGCAGGCGCGGAGATTTCCAGGATATTTGCAAGGAACTCACCGCGCGGCCTTTTATAATTGGCGCGCAGTGCCAGGAAAAAGGTCGGAAGTCCGACGGTCAGCCCGTTGACAGGCGTCATCTGCAGCGGCACATAGGGGTAGCTGTACGGCAGGAAAATGTACAAAACAGAAAAGATCACAGAGTATATAGTCTGGACAAGGTAAAGGGACGACACCAGCTCGATGTTATTAATGACCCTCCGCCCTTCTTTCAAGACGTTCACCATAGCAGAAAAACTGGAGGTCATAAGCACAAAGTCGCAGACGCCGCGCGCCGCGTCGCTGCCTCCGACCATGGCGACACTGCAATCTGATTCTTTCATAGCAAGCACATCGTTAACGCCGTCGCCTGTCATGCAGGTCGTGTGCCCATTGCTTTTAAGAGCCCGTATCAACTCCCGCTTTTGGTGGGGAGAAACGCGCCCGAACACCGTGTTTTCTTCCACCAGTCGGGTAAAGTCGCCCTCATCAGCAAAATCACTCATATCGACATACCGGTCGGCGCCCTCTATCCCCGCTTTTGACGCCACCGTGCTCACCGTGAGGGGATCGTCCCCGGAAATTACCTTCAGCGTCACGCCTTCATCCGCAAAATACCGGAAAGTGTCCGGAGCGTCGCTGCGCACAGTGTCGGAGAGCAAAATCAGCGCTATGCACCGCAGATCACCCGGAAGCTTATCATCTTTCAGTTGTTCATCCGAGACTGCAAGGCATAGCACCCGGTATCCTTGCGCTGTCCAGTTTTCCGCTATTTCAAAGAAAGATCCGGGTTTTTCGGGGAAAACGAAACGCGGTGCGCCCAGCACCAAGCTCCCCTCTGACTCGAAAGACACCCCGCTCCATTTCCTGGCGGAAGAAAACGGAACCGCAGCGGTCTGCTTTGCAGCCATGGATGATTGGTTGGATGCCAAAGGCCGTATGTCATTCCCCGCAGCATGGGGCGCGGATTCATTTTCGCTGACGATGCTCTTATGCGGCTGCTTTCCAAACTTCTCGCGCAACGCTGCCGCTGTGGAGTTGTCGTCTTTTGACGCACCCATCAGTGTTTCCATTGCTTGTTCCGCCGCTTCTTCGTCGTACCCCTCCATGGGTATCAGCCGCTCAAAACTCAGGGTGCCGTCCGTTATTGTGCCGGTCTTATCTAGGCATAGCACGTCTACGCGAGCCAAGGTCTCGATGCTGAAAAGCGACTGGACAAGCGCCTTGCGCCTAGCCAGATTCACGGCGCCCACTGTCAGTGTCACGCCGGTCAATAATATCAGCCCTTGAGGTATCATGCCAAGCATTGCTGCGGAAGCCCCCAAAACAGCCTCAGGAAGATCCCAGCCGGAAGCGGCATATTGTCTGTAAAACAGCAAAGCCCCAAGCGGAACAATAATGAATGTCAGCGTTCTGATTATCAGGTTTAATGTACGCATTAACGGAGATTTAACGTTTTTTTCCTTTTTTGCCTCTACGGTCAAAGCTGTGGCGTAGTTATCGCTGCCGACAGCAGTAACTTGCACATAGGCTTGCCCCGCCGTTACAAAGCTTCCGGACATAACGGTGTCGCCCGCCTTTTTGCGGATGTTGTCCGACTCTCCTGTGAGCAGTGACTCATCCGCCTCAAGCCCGTCCGTATCCACGACGATAGCGTCGGCATAAATCTGACATCCCGTCGACAGGCGTACGATATCTTCAAGCACTATCTCTTCCGGGTCAATGGTCATTTCCGACCCGTCGCGGATTACAACTGCTTTGCCCTTTGCCAGTATGGATAGTTTGTCCAAAGTCCGTTTCGCTCGGAGTTCTTGAATGACTCCCAGCGCTGTATTGCTAAATACGATGCCGAGAAACAGGATGTTCGTCGGATGCCCCACGAGAACAAGGAGCGCAGCCAGCGCGAGGTGGATCAAATTGAACAATGTGAGGATGTTCTTTCGCATGATCTGTCCGGTCGACGGGGTTAGGTTTTTGGGCTGGACGTTATATGCGCCGGCCTCCATGCGCTCCCGTACCTGCCCGGATGTCAGTCCTTTGTGCAGTTCCATGTTCGACCTCCATTACCATACATTATAGTAGCTGCTCAGGAGGTACCCGTGAGAGTGGCTTTTTGAAGCTTTCCTAGCCAATAATGTGTTATATGGGCAGTGGCTGCCGCCTCCTGCCATAGAGAAGCGCTTCAAAAAGCCACTCTCACGGGTACCTCCTGAGCAGTTACGCAAAATGAAGTTATACTTACTTGGGACAATTAACAGATATAGGGATGTGAGCAACTGTGATATCCAGGGAGATTATAAATCTTATTGAAACCTTCCTTTTGGGCTTTCCGGTTATTGGGCTGATTGGCCCCAGGCAATCCGGAAAGACTACACTCATGAAGAGTATGTTCCCGGAGTATAAATACTACAATCTCGAAAGCCCTGACGTCCGTTCTTTTATTGAGAGCGACCCTGCCGGTTTTATTAAGTCACAGCATAACGTTATGATTGACGAAGTGCAGAGGATGCCGGAACTGTTGTCTTACATTCAGGTTGCTGTCGATGAGCAGCAGAAGATGGGTGATTTTATCATTTCAGGCTCAGAAAATCTGCTGCTATCTGAGAAAATCGGTCAGTCATTGGCGGGGAGGGCAGCATACGCGACACTCCTGCCGCTATCAATTAGTGAGTTAATGGTGTCGGGTGAAAATGTCGAGGATTTATACGGGCAAATTCTACGTGGCTTCTACCCGGCTTTGTATTCGCGAAATGTTACTCCCTTCACATATTACGACCAATATGTCGCAACATATGTAGAGAGGGATTTGAGAAATATAAGCAATATCAGGAACTTGTCTTTGTTTCGGAAATTCCTTGCCTTGCTTGCAGGGAGAATTGGGCAAGTCGTTAATTATCAGTCATTGTCAAATGACGTCGGTGTTTCACCAAAAATAATAGAGAACTGGATATCAGTCCTCGAAGCGTGTTATCTTGTTATTCGGTTACGACCGTATCACGGCAATTTTGGCAAGCGGTATATCAAATCGCCAAAAGTCTATTTTACAGATACAGGACTCGCTTGTTACTTACTGGGTATAAGAGACAAGGAGACGTTATCAAAGCACTATTTGATTGGCGGGCTTTTCGAGAATTTATGTATAATGGAAATTCACAAGAGGATATTGAATAGCGGTGCCAATGCATCGCTTTATTATTTCAGGGACAGCAATCATAATGAGGTGGACTTAATAATTGATACAGGCATCAAACAAATTCCTGTCGAGATGAAATCAAGCGCGACATTTACGCGCTCTTATGGAAAAGGCATCAGATACTGGAAACGCATGATGCCAAGCGCAGGGAATCAGTCCGCGTTTATCATATATAATGGTGACGACAAGTTGGAAAACACTGATTTTTCACTATTAAACTGGAGCGAGCTAAATAAATTAGGATCAATTTTTGGCCTGCCCTGACTAATGCGTTGTGATACCTCTGCGCTAAATCAAATATGCCGCGTACAGAGGAACTGATTTTATGCCGTTTTCAAAACCGAAGTTCTTTCCGGATATCCTGATTGCGTACTCGGGGCTGTACTTTTTTACGTATGAGTTCAAACTGTATGAGCGGGTATTCTCATTAGATTTTACTTCGATGGGTATCACTTTCCCGCCTTTCATTATCGCAAAATCTATTTCCGCTTTTGAGTCCGATTCCCAGTAAAACAGTTCGTAACCATTGCACGATAAAGTGTTTGCGACATAGTTTTCAGTTATTCCGCCCATATACGTATTGTCAAAAGTCCTCATTTTTTCCCTTGTCAATCCGGCCTTATAGCTTGCCAGCCCAATGTCTCCCATATACAGCTTAAATGCGGAAACATCTTTTGTGACGTTCGGGGGCATGCTTCCGTTTGCAAACCTCGTGGATTTTATTACCACACCCGCCCTTAATAGCCAGTCGATAGATTCACCGAACAAGCTCGCCCGCGCCCCTTTAGCAATTGATTTGTACTGGAATTTCTTGTTTTCCTTTGCGAGCTGGGGGACTATCGACTCATACGTGCTTATAGTCTTGATGCTTTGTGTTTTTTCTGTGTATTTTGTCATATCAGAGACGTAAGTGTCGGCTATGATCCTGTGCACATCGGTGTACTTCAATATCCTGTCATTGTTATAGTAATTGTAGACTGCAAGAGGCATGCCGCCCACAAGCAGGTATTCCCTGTATTGCCCCATGAGGCTTTCGTGCAGCGCCTGGTCAATTGGCGAGTCCTTGTTGAAGCACTCCTCAATAATATCCGAAAACACCGCCATGTCCGATTCCCATAAAAACTCCTCGAAATTCATAGGATACATCATTTTTGTAATAACTTTTCCGACAGGGAACGAAAAATCTTTTGAAGACGTGTGTACGCCCAGCAAAGAACCTGCGCCAATCAAGTCATATTCCGGCGCCTGTTCGCAAAAGTATTTTAGCGACGTGAGCGCCCTGTTGCAGCTTTGTATTTCATCGAATATAAGCAAAGTATCCCCGGCGGAGACTTGCGTTTGGAAATATCTCTCTATTCTGGGGACGAGCCTTTTTGGGTCGATGCTATCCGCAAACAACTGTGCCAGCGCAGGTTCAGTCTCAAAATTCAAATACACGGTATTCTTGTATCTATCTGCCCCAAATTCCAAAAGCAAATATGTTTTCCCGATTTGCCGTGCGCCATATAGCAAAAGCGGCATCCTTTCCTCGCCCAAGCCCATCCACCAACAAAGGTATTCCTCGATTCTCCGCTTCATTCATCTACCCCCATGCTCGTATTTCAATGGAGCTTACAGGAGTTATGATAGCATGGTATTCATCTAAATGTCAAGAATATTGCAATTATATACAATTATAGGTATCTATTTATGTTACTGATCACAGTGTGTGTAAACTATTGGTGTGTCGCTTGGAAAAGGTGGTACTTATGCGCTCCTTTTCGCTCAAAGGCGCTTCCATGCGCCCATTCGCGCGCTCCGCATCCTTGCTCCGCTTCTCGGATCGCATAAATACCACCTTTTCCATGTAAGTCTGACCTGTAACATAAGAAATTCTAAATTGAATCATTTCGAGTAACTGCTCTTGACACATGCTAAGGATATATGTATAATCGTGCTGAGCTGCAGCGGCGCGGGGGCTCATTTTGCGCCGCTGTTACGCTATTGGCGGAAAATCTTGCGATACATGAAGTCAAATGACATCAGACAACGGCGCACTAAAATATGCAAAGGAGTAATAGACAATATGAACATTCTAAAATATCCTCATCTTTTCCAACCTCTGAATATAAGGGGGACGGTATTCAAAAACCGTATATTCTCTGCCCCGCAAGGCTTTTACAATATGAATCCGCCTGGTTATGTTAATACAGATTGCGTCGCTTATTTTGAAGCTAAAGCGCGCGGAGGCATGGCTGCCGTCTGCTTGGGCGAAGGACTTGTGGACAGTAAGACGGGGCTAAAAAGTTATATTTTGCCTCCTATGGATGACCCCGCATCGAAACCCGGACTCGCAACGCTCGCCTGCGCAATTGCGCGTCACGGTGCCATCCCCTCAGTCGAGTTGCAGCACCCCGGCATGTATGCGCGCGGTATGCTTATGGCTGGAAAGCCGCTGTACGGACCATCGGCAATCAAGGGCGGAACCTACGGTGCCTCTGCAGACGTTATCGAAATGTCAGATGAGATTATCGAGCAAGTTATCGAAGCTTTTGGAAGATCCGCTGCCTATGCAAAAAACATCGGATTTGGCATGATTACAGTCCATGCCGGTCACGGTTGGCTCCTGCACCAATTCATGTCTCCGCGTCTGAACCAGCGCAAAGATAAATGGGGAGGCAGCCTTGAAAACCGTATGCGCATATCGGTTTCAGCTTTGGAGTCAATACGCCGCGCAGTCGGTCCGGATATACCTATCGAAGTTCGCATAAGCGGCGCTGAATGGACCGTTGCCGGCGGCGGCGGCCATGACATTGACGAGGGCGTTGAGTTTGCGAAAGCGCTTGATGAGTATGCGGATATCATCCATGTATCAGCCGGCACCCATGAAATACGCGAATCCGTCACAATATCACATCCGAGCATGTTCCTTGAGGATGGGGTAAACTCAAAGTATGCCGCAGAAATCAAAAAGCATGTCAAAGCCTATGTCGCGACTGTCGGCTCATTTTCAAATCCGGATCATATGGAGAGAATTATCGCTTCCGGTGTAGCAGATATTATCTGTATTGCCAGACAGTCCCTTGCCGACCCGAATCTGCCGATAAAAGCCCGCTCCGGGCGGGAGGATGAGATACAAGAGTGCATTCGCTGTATGCAATGTTATAGGACCGGCGTCGGCATTGGATCACACTTTTGCTCCATCAACCCGGTCACTACCCGTGAGCGCGAGGTTCTCATGGCGCCCCCGCCGCGCAGCAAAAAGACTGTCCTCATCGCAGGCGGAGGCATAGCCGGAATGCAGGCGGCGCTTACGGCGGCAGATCGCGGTCACAATGTCATTCTCTGCGAGAAAACATCCCGGCTTGGAGGGGTGCTTTTATGCGAAGAAAAAGTACCGTTTAAAAAGCATCTTACCGACTATCTTGCGCGACAAGCGCTGCTTATTTCCCGCGCCGCTATTGATGTGCGGCTGAACACGGAAGTGACCCCTGAATATGCCGGATTGATAAAACCCGATGTCATTATCGCTGCTCTTGGCGCTCGTCCGGTTAAGCCAGCAATCCCCGGCATCGACGGGGCTAACGTAATGGGCGCGGAGGAAGCGTATGCCGATGCGGATAAAGTCGGCAAAAAAGTCGTAATTATTGGCGGCGGGCTCGTCGGGCTGGAATTGGCTGTATATTTGAGCAAGTTAGGGCGCGGCGTGACAGTTCTCGAGATTCAAAACAAACTCACAACGGAAGACAGCCTTCATACAATCGCGCTAATGATGGAGATTGAGAAGTTGGGTGTCGATATACGTTTGTCTGTGAATGTGGCGGAAATCACCGGTTCCGGCGTTATGGCAAAGGGTGAGGACGGCGACTTGGAGCTTAGCGCCGACACGATTATTTATGCCACAGGGCAGGCGGCGCTTGTTGACGAAGCGTTTGCCTTGCATGGATGTGCCGCCGAGTTTCACCAAATAGGCGACTGTGTGGCGCCCAAGACCATTATGAACGCCACACATAAAGCCTTTGTCGCCGCCTATGATATCGGTGTAATTTAGGGGGTGTTTAAACACCCCCTAGCACTCCATTCCGGAAATACCTACCCCAAGTAAATCGGAAAAATCAGTACCCCACGTCATTGCGGGAGTGAGCCGCAATCCCTTGCGGATTTCGGGGGGATTGCGGCTCACGGAATCAAGTGTGTATGGGCAGCGGCTACCGCATGCCGTTTGAGTAGTATGCATATATGGCGGCTTCAAATTCGAGAGTCTCGATAGACGGGATTAGATCGATTACAAAGTCGTTCGACTGCGCCTTAGCAGGTATCCACATAGCATTGTGCCAAAGCGCACCTCTGATCGGAACGAACAATAGCTTCCCCGTCATCAAAAAAGCGGCTTCGATGCTGCCATCTTCTCTGGGACAAGCGTTCTCAAACTGGCGGATATCGTCAAACCGAAAACGCAGCGACGCGCGCCCGCGCCCGATGACTTTCAGCAGATCAGGGCGCTGCAATCTCAGCTCCAAGCCTTCCGGAGCCTTTGACAGGCGCTTGTTGTCGATAAGGAACTCAAGCGGTATTATACGCTGCGTGTCGTATTCCGCATTGTACAAGCGCACGGACCAAGCATCGGGTCCCGTTTGAACAGAAAGCTCCACATTGCTCATATTTATCCTTCCGTTTCATGTAAAAAGATTGCGCACCCAAGCCACAATGCGGCTGACAGGGCGCTCATTTTGGTGAAATCGTTTGCGTCTGCGCCGGAGCCGTCTTCGGAAAAGAAGAATGCCGGTTCATTCTCGGCACCGTAGTCGACGTATCCGCGTAACAGCCGAGAGGCTAAATCGCGGTGTCCGGCGCGATACAGGCCCGGTAGCACCAGCGTCTGACAAAACCCCATAATAGTGCCGGGCTTATCCGATCGAGGCTCGGAACGCAATCCATATGGAGTTGCATAATGCTCGGCGATATCTTTCGCCATCACGTCTGAGATATCGGCCGGCAGCCTTTTGCCGAGCATAAACGGGAAACATGCTTCAAGTGTGTTGAAATCGACGATTTCGTGCAGTCCGGACAGCATTGCGATAAAACGCTCGCCGTTCCAAAAATCGCTGTATAGCCTATCAAGCAGGAGCTTCGATTTTAAGCCCCACTGAGCGGATTCGGGGAGATTCAAGCGGAGGGTTATTTTCTCCAAGGCCTCAGCAAGCAGAGCAACGTAGCAAATAATATCCGGGGTTTCCACAGGCACGCCTTTGGCAAACATCGGCGAAAAATCAAAACCGCTTTCGCATCCGTGATTGTATTGCGGAATCCCGTCGTTATCCGTATCCCGCATTGTCGTCCAAAATTCGTATAGTTTCGATAACCCCTTATACATTCTTTCGCAATGCTCGACAGTAATCCCGCTGCCGAACCGTTCAAGCATAAGCAGCGCCCCATAGCCATGTATAGGGGGCTTAGTCGCGGTTATGTTTATGTAGTCTTCCGTGATCAAGTCAGGAAGCTCCCCGAATCGATCCTGATTTGGAAACATGTTCATGAGCGTCTGCACGGCGGCATCGGGCTCGGACATGATCATTGCGTGGTATACCTGGTGCCACGAAAAGCAGTTCCTTTCAGGGGGCCTTGTGAACCGAATCATCGGTTCCTTGATATGGCCTCCCGGCATAGCCCTGCTTTCCCATATCAATCGAACAGCCTTCAGCTTCATGTCTTCATGCGCAGGCGCTACTTGGGGGTATAGCTCATACCACTGTTGGAATGTCATATAAACAAAGCCTCCGATCTGATTTTCGGCCTCTTGCGTTCCGTAATTAGTTGATGGCATGGTAACTGCTCAGAACCGGTGAGGATGGCTGTATCTGTTCACGCAAAACGCAACCATAGCTCTTGGCACACATGGACAGCCTCAGCAATACGTACACCCCTATTATAGCTTATCGAGCAATTTGTAAAAAAATATGAGGTGAGACACATGTTTACTCCATGTACGACGCATTTTCAGAAATAATCTGCACGTCAACATCGTTATTCGTGGGTATTATATGCAAGCAGGCCCCGATATTCGCGGGTGATATCTGCAACACACCTTGACAAAGCCCTGAATCCACTGTATTATCAATGAAACAACGGAGGCGGGGTGCGTGAAATGCTCAAACGAAAAATCTACGATGACTTAATGCGTTGGAAGTCCCGCAAAGACAAACAATGCTTGGTAGTGAAAGGCGCAAGACAGGTCGGCAAGACTTTTATTATAGAGCTGTTCGCCCGCGAAAACTATAAGCATTGCACCACGATAAACTTTGTTCAAAACCCCGCGTATAAATCCATTTTCGATGGGGATTTAGACATAAACACCCTAATTAAGCAAATATCTCTGCGCGTACCGGGAGCGGTGCTTACCCCCGGCGAAGCACTGCTGTTTTTCGATGAAGTACAAGACTGCCCGCGCGCCCGTACAGCGTTGAAATTTCTGACGCAGGATGGCCGGTTTGACGTGATCGCATCCGGTTCTCTGCTCGGAATCAACTACAAGGAAGTACCGTCTTATCCCGTGGGGTATGTGGAGCATCAGGATATGTATTCACTTGACTTCGAGGAGTTTTTATGGGCGAATGGCGTATCGCCGGCCTCAGTCGCTGATATACGGGAGTATTTTGATAAAAAGGAAACGGTTCCGTCTGCTATGCACGAACGGATGATGGAACTATTTAAGGAATATATTGTAGTCGGCGGCATGCCCCGCGCAGTGGACGAATTTGTCACCACTCACAACTTCGCTAATGTATTGAAAGTCCAGCGGGGCATCATTGCTGATTATGAGGACGACATCGCTAAATATGCAAAGGATTCGGAAAAAGCAAAAGCGCGAGCTTGCTTCCTGTCCATACCCAAGCATTTATCAAAAAACTACAAGAAATTCCAATACAGCGCAGTGGAACGCGGCGGAACCGCGAGAAAATTCAGCGGAAGCCTGATGTGGTTGTATGATGCCGGCGTCATCAACTTTTGCTACAACCTCTCCATACCCGAACTACCCCTCGAGGGCAACGCTAAAAGCGATACCTTCAAGGTCTATATGTGTGACACGGGGTTGCTGATGGCGATGCTGGAAGACGGCTCGCAGGAGGATGTTATTGACGGCAACCTCGGCATATATAAAGGCGCGATCTACGAAAACATCATCGCGGACATTTTCGGCAAGAACGGGAAGAAACTGTACTATTTCGAGCAGAATGGGAAACTGGAAATCGATTTTTTCATTCGCAGAAACAAAAAGGCTACAGCGGTCGAAGTTAAGTCAGCGGAAAATACGAAAGCAAAATCAATGGCATCTGTTTTTCAGAAATACGGTGTAAAGCACGGTATTAAGCTGTCTGCAAAAAATGTAGGAGGAACAGACGAATATGACAGCTTTCCTCTATATATGGCGATGTTTTTGTGAAATAACGCATAAGAAGTTCCTGTCATCACTTTTTTATTTGATAGTTATGCAAATCAGTAATATCTTGATACGCCTGTCGTTAGCGTATACGAATACACACTGTCTGCGCTTGATTGCTTAAAATACTTGGAAAGTTATGAGGTGAGAACATGACCGGACGAGAGCCGAAGTTAGACAACGATATCTTTTTCGTGTGTTCGCTGATTGAGCATATCGGCAGAGCGACAAAAAACCGTCGTGCTGATGTTGTATCCGCACTTGGTAAAGATACACTCGCCCGTTATTTAGAGCTTGCGGATATATACCATTGTGAACCCATAGAAAATACCGCCTCAGATATGATTGAAAAACGCGGTATTGTTACTGGTGATTTTGATAACACGATAGGCGATTTCAATGTGCCTACGGTGTTTGATATTGCTAAGGTTTACAAACGCCTAATCGTCAATGTTACCGAAAGCAGCGGCATAACGCCTGTTGACGCGCTTAGTAATGTCTATACCTCTTGGATTAGCGACAAAATAAGCGACTATGGATGCAGTATGTTTTACGAAAGTCCCGAGTATCTATATCTGTCCTATGTTGAGGGCGAGCCTATAAAGGATTAAAGCACCCTCCGAGCAGCTAAACTCTCTCGTTCATTGTAAATCCGGTTGCTCGTACAACGCCATACAGAAATATGGCAGGACTGCCAAGACCACCGCCGCGCATGTCCGCCCTATAGTATGCTATATTGCCGCTGAGTTGATAGTCCCCGAGGCCGACAGGCTGCCCGTAATACTCCGCCATCATATCAACTAAAAGCAGCGCATCACCGCGCATCTCATCATCAGACAGTCCCGGCGCAAAAGCTCCGTCATCGCCAAACATATACAAGCTGCCCCCGCCGTCAGATTCTCCGGCCCGGATGGACTCGCTTCTGCGATAGTACAGCAGCCTGAGAATTATCCCGGTTTCATCATCTATCGTGACGGTTATCTCGTTTGATTGTCGATCTACTACCCTAAACTCCCAAATTATCATATTTACCGACGGATCTTCAGAATCAATCACAAATGACGCGCCACCGCTCTCGACAACGCAATCATCAAATGCAAAAATGAACTCTCCCCGGCTGAAAAACTCCGTAATCTCCCTTAACGCCGCCGATTCCGCCATTTCTGCCCCCATAACCTGACCGGTCGTGATGGACATAACATCAGTATTAGGACTTGCCGCAAACGCGATACGCTCAGTCAGGCTCAAATGCGGAACAGTATCAAAGCTGATGCTTTGCGCGTCAACGACAATGGAGTTGTGTATTCTTCTTGCGTCCAGCACACCGGCCACAATATTTGGCAGAAAAAAACTCGCAAAAAGAACCGCCGCAGCCGCCGCAAGAGGTATATAACGTCTAAAATAAAAGTTCTTCATAGCTCGCCGTTCCTTATCCTGACTATTGCAGTCGTGCCTTTGCCTAGTTCGCTCTCGAGAGTTATCTCACCATTATGCAAAGCGGCTATTTCATCACAAAGCCGCAGCCCCAGCCCTGCCCCGCCCTGCGCCCTCGAACGTGATTTATCGACGCGGTAAAACGCGTCTTTTATTTTATTAAGCTCATCTTCAGGTATGCCCTTGCCAGTGTCAGAAATGCGTATTTCACAAAACTCATCGCCGGCAATCGACCGGATAAAAATCTCCCCCGCACCATCTATCGCCTTTCGCGCATTGTCAATGATATTGAGCAGGAGCGACATAAACAAATCCGGTTCGATCATGCACTCGCCTGAATCACATTCATATGACATCTTGATTTCCCTCTTTTCAAGCGCAGGCTGTAAAAGCCGTGCAGTATCCTCGATGATATCACGTATTTTTATCGGCATGAA
>Ga0099364_10007874_pt1 | contig 15102 bp, 8 predicted proteins | sample TergutTh196P3_FD_73070 | JGI IMG/M metagenome (GOLD analysis project Ga0099364, IMG submission 73070) | Microcerotermes parvus P3 segment gut microbial communities from Pointe-Noire, Republic of the Congo - Th196 P3 | ecosystem: Host-associated > Arthropoda: Insects > Digestive system > Gut ... | reverse complement strand
TGAGAATAATATGGGTTATGCAAATCCGCTACTTTTTGGCGCTGAAATCTCAACACTCTGGGGTTACTGGTATCTGTTCAACGACATGCTGCTCCTTGACGTAGCTTTTGCAAACGGTAGGGACAATGCTCTCTGGGCAGTATCCGACCTCGTAGGTGGAAACATTGGTCAGCTTGATGGAAACAGAGCAATCAGAATTAATTTCCAGGGAGTTCCCGGACTTAATGTTGGTATGATCTTAGGTGAAGAAGTCTGGTATACTGATGATGTTGTCAATGTCTTCAAGAACATGGGTGTTGGCGTAAGCTACGACCTTGGCTTCATGGCTCTTTCACTTGAATTTGCATTGAATAATAGTCACCCGAACCTTGCCTCTAAAGATGATGTAGACGCCGAGGTTTTCCTTGGTTCGAAATTTGATTTCGGCCTCTTAAGCCTTAATGCAGACTTGGCTCTAGTCGGCCTTGGACTCTTTGGCGACTACGGTATGGTACACTTTGGTGTTGGCGTGACATTTGCCAGCGGCCCGCTTACAGTAGGACTTAAGCTGCGCATCTGGGACATATTGGATAACAATCAATCATATACACCATACAACTATGGCGGCGACCTCTCTTTCTCTGGTGACCACGCTGGCGGAAGAATGATAACAGTTGATCCTTTTGTCAACTTTGTAATCAGCGACTACCTCTGGGCCGGATTGGGAGTAGGTTTCTATGTCGGCCTTGGCGATGATGATTTCCTTTTAGGCGGCACCAAGAATGAAATCGGCGTGGGATTTGAACCCACTCTTGCATACTTCTTCAAGGGCGGAGCAGACGGCGATGATCCCGGCAACGGCATTGTCTTCTCATACGTGCTTGGCTACGATATTGGCAACGCGGGAAACGTCATTGACAACTACGCTAAGATTTCTTTCCGCTGGAACTTCTAGTCTGGTTTAGAATAACTTAGCCCAGCGCCTTCCAGCACCTAAGAATTTAGGTGCTGGATAGGCGCTGGATAGAAACCCGACCGCTTATCAAGTGGTCGGGTTTTTTTTGTGGGTGGGGTGGTGTATGGAAGAATGGTTGCTAAATGGAGACCATACCTAACTATGAAACGGAAAAATACTGATTGTTGACACCCCTACCACAATTCGCTGGATAGAATTTTTTCCAATAATAATGTATAATATTATTTATGACGGAAAATAATTCTCTCGTTCCTTTGAAGGATATAGTCGCGCATGGCACAGAAAGCGGCACACAGGACGTAAACAATAAAATTATTGATACCCTGCTCCAGGAAGATTTCCATGTTATTTGTCTGAACCAGAGTACGCAAAAAAAACGGAACATGCCTTTTAAGGCCATGTACGGCAATAATAAGCGTTTCTGGGAGCAAAAAGGCTGGGAATTCATGTTTTCAGCAGAAGATTATGAGAAAATCAAGGAAAAATATGCTGCTGCTTACGGCGCCTGGGAACCTGGCAAAATACTGGAAGAAATAAAGGAAGAATATGAAGAATTGGAAGAATTGCCCGTAGAAGTTGGTTACGGTAAAGAATACGAGGCAATTTCCGCCATGTCCAACGAAGAAAAAATTCAATTGATTAAGACCGGCCAGAATCGGCTTAATGAGCTTATCATTCATAAATCAAAAGATTCAAAAATTGTTACAGAAGCCCTTGTTGATACTACCAAAGATGCGGCATTGGTTAACCACGCTGCCCTTGAAGAAGCCATGCGTCTTGGAGACAGCGAGGCAAAGAAAAATACCCAGGAATTGGTAAACACGACCTGTGATATGGTAAAATCTTCAACCAGTCTTATATTCAATGATATTTTTGATGATGAAATGATGCATACTCTGGTTGAAAAATCCAATGGCACAATAGTCCAGCACATGACCAGGGTTTTTCTTACCGGAATGGCCTTTTTTTCCTACTACAATAAACTTGTTTCTACATCCAGCGCCATTCAAAAACTGCGTATTTCTTTTGCTTCAAAATACAGGAAATATTACAGAAAATTACTTCCGCACCTTCATCCGGACGAAGTAACCCTGGAAAGGGTTTTTTATCAGGGAATGAGGGCCATACCCCCGGAGCTTATAAACCATTGGGCTGTGGGTTTTCTGGTTCATGATATAGGGAAAGCGGCTGCTGTAGAATATCACGAGGGTGAATCCTCCTACGACCGCAATATTGTAATTGATCATGTAAAGCAGGGTTACAGTTCAATTATGAACAAGACAAATTACCCCAGGGAAGCGGGCCTTATTACCGGCTATCATCACGAGTATTACGGCGACAGCAATGGCTACGGTTATTTCCGCGCATATCTTAACCAGTACAAGAAGGCAAATCCCGGAGCAAAGCAGGACTATTGCATTGCTTACGAACTTGAACCATTACTGGATTTCAAGGCGCTTTCGTTTTTTCCGGCCAAGGTTCTGGAAATAATTGACGTGTATGACAGCGTTACGGACCCTAACCGCGTTTACCGCAAGGCCATGGAGCCGGACGCAGCCCTTGCAATGATGCTTGAGGAATTTATCGAAAGAAACTTTAAGATAGACGCAATACTTTTTGATATTTTTGCGGATTATATAAGTGAGAAAACTCAAAAAAGTATACCTTGAAGGCATACGTGTATACAAGACAAATATGCATAAGGGATATTCTGTATGACCGAAAGAATCAAAAGCCTGCGTGACAGGAGTTTTGAGAAAAAACCGTCTTTCTCTGCGGAACGGGCAAAGCTGGTTACAGATTTCTATAAAATGAATGACGGAAAATACCCTGTGCCTGTTTTGCGGGGAATGAATTTTAAGTATATCTGCGAACACAAAACCATTTACCTGGGAGACAGGGAATTGATCGCAGGCGAGCGCGGCCCTGAACCAAAGGCTGTTTCATCTTTTCCGGAGCTGACCTGTCATTCAACAGAAGACCTGAAAATTCTTTCAAGCCGGAATATGCAGAGTTATTCCGTAAGCCCGGAGGATTTTGCCATTTACAGGGATCATGTTATTCCCTATTGGAAGGGCAGAAGCATGAGGGACAGGGCTTTTGGACGCATGCCGGAAAAATGGCTTTTACTTTACGAGGCCGGCCTTTTTACCGAGTTCGGCGAGCAGCGCGCTTTTGGTCACACTGCACTTGACAATACCATTTATAAAAAAGGCATGCTGGACTTCAAAAAAGAAATAGAACAAGCGCTTTCCGGACTTGATTTTCTAAATGACCCGGAAGCGGCCTCTAAAGAGGATGAGCTTATTGGCATGTTCCTTTCCTGCGATGCTGCGATTATTTTTGCACAAAGGCACGCAAGCCTTGCCGAAGAAAAGGCAAAAACAGAGAAAGACCCGGAAAGAAAGGCCGAACTTGAAAAAATCGCGGAAGTATGCAAAAGAGTTCCTGCCCATGCCCCGCAAAATTTCTGGGAAGCTGTGCAGATGTACTGGTTTGTGCACCTTGGAACCATCACAGAGCTTAATGGCTGGGATGCCATGTCTCCCGGGCATTTGGATCAGCACCTTGCGCCATTCTACGAAAAGGACATTTCAACCGGAGTCCTTACACGGGAGCAAGCCAAAGAACTGCTGTCCTGCCTCTGGATAAAAGTGAATAATACTCCGGCCCCGCCCAAGGTCGGGATTACAGCCGCAGAAAGCGGCACTTACAATGATTTTACCAATATTAACCTTGCGGGCCTTACACGAGACGGCAAAGACGGCTCAAACGAGCTGACATTCATGATTCTCGAAATTGTTGACGAACTAAGGCTGCTTCAGCCCCAGACCAATGTGCAGGTAAGCGCAAAAACGCCGGACGCGGTCCTGCGGGCAGCAGCCGGGGTAATACGTAAAGGCATGGGTTATCCATCGCTGTTCAACACAGACCTGGTTATTCAGCAGCAGATACGTGTGGGAAAAACCCTTGAGGACGCAAGGGAAGGCGGCAATTCAGGCTGCATTGAGACAGGCGCTTTTGGCAAGGAAGCCTATATCCTTCACGGCTACCTGAATACGCCCAAGGTTTTGGAACTTACCCTTAATAACGGCATTGACCCCCTAAACGGAAAGAAAATCAGCCCTGAAACAGGCAGCATTGAATCGTTTGGGTCTTATGATGAGCTTTATACTGCCTTTGAAAAACAGCTTGACCATGCGGTAAGCGTAAAAATCGAAACAGACAATTATCTTAAAAAGCGTTATGCAGATTTAACGCCCGCGACTTTTTTATCGCTTGTTATAAATGACTGCATCAAAAACGGCAGGGATTATTACAACGGCGGCGCGCGCTATAATACCGACTATATCCAATGCACGGGCATTGGCACCATTACCGACAGCCTTTCGGCGATAAAAAAGCATGTTTTCGATGAAAAGACAACAAGCCTTACTGAGCTTGCCGGGGCCTGTAATAAAAACTGGCAGGGACATGAAGAACTGCGCCTTAGAATTTTTAACAGGACGCCGTTTTACGGCAATGATGATGATTATGCGGATAACATTATGCGGCAGGTTTATTCAAGCCTTTTTAAGGCCATAGACGGCAGAAACAGTATCCTGGGTCCGACTTACCATATCAATATGCTGTCAACAACCTGTCATAACTATTTTGGAAAGAAAACAGGAGCGACTCCCAACGGCCGTTTTGCGCTTATGCCCATCTCAGACGGTACAAGCCCAAGCCACGGCGCTGACCGCAAGGGCCCGACAGCGGTCGTTAAATCCCTGGCCAAAATGGATCAGGTAAAGTCCGGCGGAACTCTCTTAAACCAGCGCTTTTTGCCGTCTGTGCTTGCCGGAGAATCAGGCTTAAAAGGCATTATAAGCCTTGTACGCAGCTATTTTAAGCTGGGCGGGCATCATATTCAGTTTAATGTTGTTGACGAGGAGCTTTTGCGCGATGCCCAGAAAAATCCGGAACAGTACAGGCATCTTCTGGTCCGGGTGGCAGGTTACAGTGATTATTTTGTTGACCTTGACGAATATCATCAGGAAGAAATTATTGCACGCACCTGCCATCAAACCACTGTCTGATATTCATACTTTGTTTCGAGCATCGGGCAGGCCGGAGTTGAACCGGCGACCTCTTGGTCCCGAACCAAGCGCGCTACCATCTGCGCTACTGCCCGATAAAGATAAATAATCGAAGACAAAAAAACCGTCCGTAAGGACGGTCTTTACGGGAGTGACGGGGCTTGAACCCGCGATTTCCGGCTTGACAGGCCAGCGTGATAAACCAACTTCACTACACCCCCAAAAATCATTTTTAGATTATCTTAAAGTAAAAAAAATGTCAAGTATTGTGTTATAAAGTGTTGTATAAAAATGAATTTAGTGTAACAATATCTGTTAACGACAATAAAAAACATAAATTATAGGAGTGTTACACATGGATGCAAAAGCGCGCGAAAACAACAGGTTAAGGCAAAGAAAATACCTGGAGCTTCACAGGGACGAAGTTAACGAAAAACGGCGGGAACGATATCACGAGCGTATTGGCCGTGGTAAATGCCCCCGCTGTGGCGGCAAGGTTACAAAAGGCCGTACTCTGTGTATGGACTGCTGCGATTATATGCTGGATCTTAACAGAAAATACGCAGAAGACAAAAGAGTTCCGGGGAGGAAAGCAAAGTCGGCAGCCAAAAAAGCCGCTGCAAAAAAGGCTGCAGTCAAAAAGCCGGCAGCCAAGAAACCTGCGACTAAAGTCGCTTCGGCCAAGAAGCCGGCGGCTAAAGTAGCTGCCAAAAAAACCGCAGCCAAGAAACCTGCGACTAAAGTCGCTGCGGCAAAGAAGCCGGCAGCAAAAAAACCGGCTGCCAAAAAAGTAGCTGTCAAAAAAGCCGCAGCCAAGAAACCTGCGACTAAAGTCGCTGCGGCAAAGAAGCCGGCGGCCAAAAAAGCCGCTGCAAAACGCAAATAATTGACGCTATTTGCCTAAACTGATATTCTTTTATTCTGTTGAAACATAAAAAGGCGTTTGATTGGTTTTTTATCAAATTACAGGCTGACAGGCTGTAGTTCTCACTTTTCGACGCTGTAATTGGAGCATTAAATGGCATCTAAAGAGAAGAAATTACCGGAAAAACAGGAAAGTTCTTTTATATCTGATATGTTAAAACGGTTTAAGGACAATCCCCTGCTTTTTATTGGCTCTTTACTAATTTTGGTAATAATTGTCATTGCCTTTGTATTTTTACCTGCTATTGCACCTGATCGATCGGGAGGCGTTGATTTAACTTTTGGATATTACAACAGAACTCCCATCAGTTATGTGGAAGGAAACTATTTTTATCAGGTATATCAGTCATTAGCCAGGCAGCACCAGGGCAATATTGATGAATTTAATTACAATATTGTTCTGTACCAGATTTGGAGAGAGGCTTTTGAAGCTGCGATCGTATATACCGGTATTCTCGATGAAATGAAAAACGCCGGATATAACGTTCCATCAGAAGTGGTTGACAGGGCAGTTGCCCAGCTTCCGGATTTTCAGGAAAACGGACGTTTTTCATCAGCCAGATACAGACAAATGGACAGTAACAGACGTATGGCCCTCTGGCGGCAGGTACGGGACAACATTACCGCTGATTTTTTTATCAGAGACCTTATTACATTAAAAAATTCCACAAGAGAAGCGGCTTTTATCAGTTCCATGGCATCACCCAAGCGGACTTTTGATATGGTTTCCTTCCCTGTAAATTCCTATCCTGAATCGGAAATCATATCTTATGCACAGACAAATCCTTCTTTGTTCGGCACGGTTCATCTCTCAAAAATAACCATAACTTCCAGTGAACGGGAAGCCAGGCAAATCTTGACTTCCATACAAAATGGAGAAGAAACTTTTGAAGATGCGGCCAGAAACAGATCCAGAGACTTTTTGGCGGAAAACGGCGGAGACATGGGCAGCAGAATGGTATTTGAATTGATTTCTGATATTCCGGATGCAGCGGAGCGTGAGCAGGTGGTTAATATGAGCAGGGGAAGCCTTAGCAATATAATTACAGCTTATGATAATACCTGGGTATTTTTCCGCATGGAAGAACCAATACGGCCTGTTGATATTTATGATTCGACCGCAATGGAAAAGATTCGGAATTATGTACTCAGCAATGAACGCGGCCGTGTCGAAGACTGGCTTTTCGGCCAGGCTGAAGATTTTATTGAAAGCGCAAGAGCAACAGATTTTGACAGCGCGGCAATTAACCACAGAATGACGAAAAATACTTTTGGCCCCATATCGCTTAATTACGGGGATGTTTCATTTTTTACTTCAGTATCTTCTTCCGGAATAGATGAATTAAATCAGGCCGGCCGTATAGACAGATTCTGGCAAACAGGGTTTTCAACCCCCTTAAATACGCCGTCAACTCCGGTTGTAATTGGAAGTAATGTGGTGGTTCTTTATCCCACAGAAGAAATTAGCTCAGATGAAGATGAAATCAGCTTTATCGAAATGTATTATACTTATTGGCTGACACAGTCTTTTGAGCAGGGTATAAGGACGTATTTTATGACCAACGGAAAGCTGGATGATCGTTTCTGGGATGTTTTCCAGTATTTAATGATGAATTAATGGTTCATCAAATTAATGATGATTATATAAAAAACGAGCTGCCTTTAGAGATTCCGGCCAAACGCGGTTTTTCTCTTTCCTATAAAGGGAAAGTCTTATTATCAAAAATTGATCCCGTAAACCAGGCCGAAAGACTTGTTCAAAACTTACGCATCAGGGAAAGGACATTGTATTTATGCCCGTCCCCTCTTTATGGGTATGGCTTGTCAGCATTGCTCGATAGGATAGACAGCAATTCCGCGGTTTTATGCGTTGAAGCTGATATCCGCCTTTTTGAAATAGCCCGCGAAGCCATAAAAAAAATCTTCGAAGAAAAAAAAACCGGCAGTTCAAATCAACAAATTTTACTTGCCATTGTAAAACCTTCTATAAATGCAGGCACGGGACAGGAAATTTGTGCTTTGGTAAATAAAACCTGGGGAGAACGCAGTTTTCAAAGAGTAGAACTTGTGCGTTTGAACGGCGGCTGGCAGCTATTTCCGGAACTGTATGAAAAAATTGCCGTTTTTTTACAAAAAGATATCGCCGTGTCCTGGACTAATGCCATGACCATGATTCGGCTGGGGCGTCTTTATATCAGAAACACCATAAGGAATCTGCCTCTCCTTGCGAAATGCGATAATATTTCTTCCCTGAATTTTAATGATGCGCCGGTTTTGGCTTTGGGCGCAGGGCCTTCCCTGGATTCACTTTTGGATGAGCTTTCGGCCCTGGCAGGGGGAGAAATCCCCGGGCCCGGGGAACGGAGCTTTAGGATTATCTGCGTGGACACCTGCCTCCAGGCTCTCCATGCCCGCAGAATCCAGCCCGACCTGGTTGTGATTCTGGAAAGCCAGCACTGGAACCTGCGGGCTTTTTCCGGCGCAAAAGGCCGTAATATCAATGCGGCCATTGATCTGTCGGCTCTGCCCGCTTCGGCAAAGGTATTGGATGGAAAGATTTTTTTATTTGTCACACCCTGGACCACCCTTAAACTCTGGAAACGCCTTGAAGATAACGGCCTTTTGCCGGGATTATTACATCCTCTGGGTTCTGTGGGCTTAAGTACTGTGGCCCTGGCCTTGCGAATCAGTTCCGGTCCGGTTATAAGCGGCGGCATTGACTTTTCCTATACCCTTGACGCCTATCATGCCCGTTCTACTCCGGGACACATCGACATGGAACTGAAGCAAAACCGCTTAAAGAGCATTATTAATCTGGCTGCTTTTTTTAGGGAAGGCAGCTTCCCGGCCCTCTCCAAAACCGGAAAACAGGTTAGAAGCGATCCGTCCCTGCGAAATTACCGGAATCTTTTTGAACAGGAATTCGGCGGCAATACCAGAATTTTTGATATTGGCGGTTCGGGTCTTCCTCTGGGGTTAAAAACCATTTTAGCCGCCGAAGCATTCGAAATTCTAAACAGCCCCGGAAAAGCAGTTCCCTTGGTTTCTTCGGCGCCAGGGCTTAAAGCAAATGATTTGCAGATTGCCGGCTTTGTCCGCCGCGAAATTAATACCCTGAATGAACTAAAAGGAATGTTGTCCGGCGAAATTCCAATTGATCCGGTTTGCCTGGAAGAACTTCTTGACACAGCAGATTATCTCTGGGCCCACTTTCCCGATTGCGCCGGTGCAGGCGGCAGGCGGCCTCAGGCGGCAGATATAAGTTTCCTCAAACGGGTAAGAATAGAGATAGAGCCTTTTTTGAGGCTTTGGGAAATGGCATTACGGTAATTAAAACACTTACTCGTCTTTGTTTTTGAGTACTGCAAGGAACGCATTCTGAGGCAGTTCAACATCCCCCACCATTTTCATGCGCTTTTTGCCTTCCTTCTGCTTTTCAAGCAGCTTGCGCTTGCGGGTTATGTCGCCGCCGTAACACTTGGCTGTAACATCCTTGCGCAGGGCATTCACGGTTTCTCTGGCAATAACAGAGCTGCCTATTGCGCCCTGTATGGGTATCTTGAACTGCTGCCTTGGAATCTCGTCCTTTAGCCGTTCGCAGACCTTGCGGGCGCGGTCGTAGGCATTGGCCTTGAAAACAAGCTGTGAAAGAGCGTCCACGGGTTTACCGTTAAGCAAAATATCCAGCTTAACAAGTTCTGTGGGTTTATAACCTGTTATGTCGTAATCAAATGACGCATAGCCCCGGCTTGTGCTTTTTAGCCGGTCGTAAAAATCAAAGAGCACTTCCGCAAGGGGCATGTCGTATACCAGTTCCACGCGCTTTTCGTCGAGATATGTCATATTGGTCTGGACCCCGCGTTTTTCCATGCAAAGACTCATAATGTTTCCAAGGAATTCTTTGGGGGTTATTATTGCAGCCCGTATATATGGTTCTTCGGCGCTTTCGATTCTGCCCTCCTCCGGATATTCCATTGGGTTATCGACCAGGAACTCCTCTGGGACATTGCCGGGGCCGCCGCGGACAAAAACCTTGTACTTGACAGAAGGGGCTGTAAAAATAACCGATTGATCGAATTCACGTTCCAGCCTTTCCTGAACTATTTCAAGGTGCAGAAGTCCCAAAAAACCGCAGCGGAAGCCAAAACCCAAAGCTATGGAAGAATCCTTTTCGTAAATAAGCGAAGCGTCATTTAGTTTCAGTTTTTCAAGGCTGGTTCTTAGTTCCTCGTAATCATTGGAATCCACAGGGTATATCGAAGAAAAGACAACGGGCTTGACTTCCCTGAAACCGGACAAGGGATTTTCACAGGGCCTGTCCGCTCCTGTAACAGTATCACCTACCTTTACATCGCTTACTGTTTTGATTCCGGCAATAAAATACCCGACATCCCCGGCGGAAATCCCGTTTGTCTCAACAAGGCCAAGTTTGAAAACCCCGGCAGCCTCTACTTCATAATCGCTGTTGCTGGACATAAAACGTATCTTCATTCCTTTTTTGATTGTTCCGTCAAAAATGCGTACATGCACAACTACCCCGCGATAAGGGTCGTAATGACAGTCAAAAATAAGGGCCGTTAAAGCTGCGGAAGAATCTCCGGAAGGCGGAGGAATCCTGGAAATTATTGCGTCAAAGAGTTCGTCTATTCCTGTTCCGTGACGCGCCGAAACCAGTATGGCAGTTGAAGAATCAAGACCAAGGTCCTTGTCTATCTGCTGTTTGGCCATATTGATATCAGCAGCAGGCATATCGATTTTGTTTATTACAGGGATTATTTCAAGGTTATGTTCCAGGGCAAGATACATATTGGAAAGGGTCTGTGCCTGGACTCCCTGGGCAGCGTCTACCAGAAGCAGGGCGCCTTCGCATGAATTGATTGCGCGGCTTACCTCGTAGGTAAAATCCACATGGCCCGGGGTGTCTACAAGATTAAGTTCGTAATCCTGACCGTTGATTGTATGGGGAATTCTTACGGCCTGGCTTTTGATTGTTATACCTCTTTCCCTTTCTATATCCATATTGTCAAGAATTTGATTCTGAAAATTTCTGTCATCTACAAGACGGCCTTTCTGAATTATACGATCCGCAAGCGTGGATTTACCGTGGTCAATATGGGCGATGATGCAGAAATTACGTATATTGCGGATTTTGACTGAGTTAGACGGCTCCATGGATATTAAGTTTACAGTGTATCAGGTGAATCCAGCAAGGCCGGAAGCTGCATTGTTGTTTCCATATAGCCCATGCGGCGTTGTTTTACGTTTATATCCAGCACAGCATAACCATCGTTTTCAAATACACGGAAGGCCCTTATTGTAACCGGATCATTATCCGAAAGTCCGGCTTCAAAAGCTACTGAACCGCGGATTACTTTTTTAACCAGAAAGGTGGGAGAAAAGGAACTGCCGGACGGAGCAGGAGCAAGAACCAGGCCGTATAAAGCTGCGGCAATACGCTCTCTTGTATCTCTTTTTGCAGCTTCTGCCAGCGGAACTTCCGGTCTTGTGTCCATACGGATTAATCTATTAATCACCGTGCCATCCTGATCAATAAGCTCAAGGTTTACCAATTCGCCGGGCTTTAGGGGAAAAAGCATGTCCTGAAAAGCCGCGATTACCATTCCCTGGACTGCATGGGCTTGTCTTCCGTTTATGGACTTAATAAACCAGCCTTCTTCTATTCGCTGTTCAGAAGCCGGCGTAAAAGGAGCTATGTATATTATTTCTGTGCCAACCATTGTTTCGCTTAAACTTAGCCCAAGCCAGGGCCGTTCAGCCTTGCCGCCTGCAATCATTGCCGGCAGGGCTGCTTTAAGGCGTTCTGCGGGTATTGCAAAGTTAAGTCCCTGGAATCTGTCAATGCCGGCAAAAACAACGCCTACAAGCCTTCCTTGAGCATCCAGCAGGGGTCCGCCGGAATTACCGCTGTTTACCGCAGCATCTATTTGAATAACATCACCTATGGGAAGTATAAGCCGCCTTCCCATGGCGGAAACTATGCCCTGGGTGACAGTTCTCTCAAGCCCCACAGGGGAACCTATGGCAAGGATAGGTTCACCGATTCTGGGAGCAGCCCAGTCTGTTACGGAAAAAACATATTCCGGCGTAATTTCCGCCTTGATTAAGGCAAGGTCCAGGGTCTTGTCCCATCCAATAACCCTTGCGGGAATTCTGGGGCTGGCAGAATCTCCCATGCGTATATACAGGCGGGAAAAGCCAAGGTACGCGGGGTCTACTTCACTTGAAATAACATGATAATTAGTAATTGCAAGGCCCGAAGAATCTATAAAAAATGCTGAACCGCCCACACGCTCTTGATACGCGCGGCCCCTTTCAATGCGAACCCCGCGATCCACCAAAACAGTCGCAACACCTCTTATCATTTCAGAAGCAGTATCCCTTCCCCCCGCAAATTCCCTGTATTCATCAGGTACAAGGCTGCTTTTTTCCGGAGACAGTAAAATTGCCATATCAACAATATCAAGGAAAAAAGCCGCTGTTCTTCTTTGCTTTAGTTCCACGGCTTTTTCCAGGAATAAAAACGCGTCATCAAATTCCAGGGCCTTAAGCTCATGAGCCCTGGAAGCAGCCAGAAAAGCCATAAGATTATTTTGGCCCAGCTGGTCTTTTGCATACTCCAGGGTCAATTCAGGTTCATCACCTGTATTCTCAACTGAAATTCCAATCGCAGAAAGAGACCTTGCAAGAGAGGCCGCGTCTGTAAAGCGTTTTTCTGCAATGGCCAGAAGCTGCATGTTTACCATATTGCGCACAGCTTCTTCCCTTAGGTGAATAAGCTGGCTGCGGATTTCAGGATTCTGGCTGTCAGGATAAACTGTGTCCGGACCGTAGATGATGTAGAAGACTTCGATAAGGTGCAGGGCCATTGCCGGGTCTTCTGAAACAAACTTTGAAATATCACTAAGCCTGACTTCTGTAATGGACCTGGGAGGCATTAAACGCCGTTCCGCCGCAGCCTGTGTATCACAGGAGACAAATGAAAAAAGAGTTATGAAGAATGAAGAAAGAAGAATAAAGAATGAAGAATGAGGAGTTTTAATAAATTGATATATAGATTTTATTTGCTTCATTATTCCTCGTTAATAATACTGAATTTCAAGGATTCCGTCTCCTGCCCAGTCACTTTCAGCATATTCAAAATCCCTGCCATAATCCAGCAGAATTTCCGTTGATGGAAGAATATTGTCCTCTGTAAGAGAAAAACGCCTGAAACGCCTGAAAGTTTCAAGGCGGCCGTCCAAATCAAGATCAACCCTTTGCGATATGGGCCTTCCCCTTAAAAAATCTGTTTCTGAAATCAAGCGGCCGTCAAGATATTCCCTTGCTCTTATTGGTATGCTCTGGTTAAGCTCAATTATTTCGATAGCTCCCTCAAACTCTGCGCTTGGGCGTTCAACAATATACGCATTTGCAACCAGAACACGCCTTGTAATGGCTGCTGTCATTGTTCTTTCCGGAAACTGAACTCCAATATTGGCCGTGTCCTGATCGATTATTCCGCGGCTTGTCAGGTTTCTGAATTGTATGGGAGCAAAGTTAAAATCCAAAGGCCTTGGAATAAAGCGCTCGTTGTCAAGTTCGGCAAATGCCACAGACGGATACCTTTCCCAGAGCAGCATGATCCTGGGCTGGACTATCATGGCATAATGCGGAATCCCGGCCCTGAAATGGATAATCAATTCCGGCAGCCTGTCCTGGTTCTCATTATAACTGTAGCTGATAAGCATGCCGTTTTGATATTCTGCGCAGGCTTCCGGTATTCCATCATTATTGGTGTCCATGGAAATAATACCGGTAAAATTAGAAATATATTGTCTGAATAAATCTCTTGCTTCTTCGCTTCTTAGTAAATCCCAAACCTCATCCAATAAGCCTATATCAAGGCCGGCCCCCATATTTTCCTGGCTGAACAGTTCAGTAAGAGCTGTATATTCAGTGATTACGCCCAGATTGAGCGCTATTGGGATTGAAGCCGGTGCAACTGCTGCTGCACCGGAAGCCGCTGCAGCCCTATAGCCGGATACAAGGCGTGCAGCTTCCCGCGTATCACGCATAAAATGCGCTGCCATCCAGGCTAAATCAGGATCATCCTCGATTAAGACCGGAAGGCGGTATAAAATCATGTCAAGGATTTGCATTTCACTCTGACTTGGCAGACTGCCCCTTGCTTCTTCGGTTTTTAAGTAATCCAGAAAAATCTTTATAGGACCGGTTTCCCGTGGATAGCGGTTTATTGTTTCAAGTGTATGTCTTAGAAAATCCATGTTGCGCTGGCTAAAACGAAGCGCAAGCATTATCAGTCTTGAGGCTTCTGGGCTGTCATTTGCATTTGCCAGTATATTTTGTGCTTCCTGATAGGACTTCATTGCAATGAGCTGCTCTGCTTCCAGAAGCCGCGCATCAAGCGGGATATACTTATTCCAGCGATTTGTTGCCAAAGCCCGTCTAAGGGCGCTCAGGATGTCTGTACGGGGCTTTTCCAGCCGGATGCGGGTTACAGCAAGCAGAAATGACAAATCCGAAGACATATTCGCATAATCAGAGCCCCTTTCAAGTACAACAAGGGCCTGTTCCCAGCGGCCCTCTTCAATGGCATTTTCCGCCCACTGGACATATAATGCTGCGGCTGATGTATCTCCGCGTTCTATATCATGAGCCTGGGGGTGTAAATGCGCAATGCACAATGCACAATGCATAATGAAAAATGCACAATGCGCAATGCACAATAAAAAAAAGTTTTTTCGGGATTTCATCTATGACTCCGATACTGCGGCATTTGGCGGAAAATCCAGAATGGAACGGACCTCATTGTCTACAAGGGTTTCTCTGGCAATAAGGGCTTCGGCAAGTTTTTCCAGTTTTTCCTTTTGGATACGGATTATTTCTTCGGCTTTTTTGCGGGCTGAATCAAGTATATCCCTTATTGCCTTGTCAATTTTTTCCGCAGTGTTTTCTGAATAATCCTTGCGCCGCGCAATTTCCTTGCCAAGGAAGATAGGTTCTTCCTCCTGGCCGTAACTTACAGGGCCAAGCTCCTCAGCCATGCCCCATTCGCACACCATGCGCCTGGCCAATTCCGTGGCCTGCTCTATATCCTGTTTAATTCCCGTGCTTGTTTCATTA